>Ga0265797_10002236_pt1 | contig 32897 bp, 33 predicted proteins | sample P2T30metagenome_FD_192433 | JGI IMG/M metagenome (GOLD analysis project Ga0265797, IMG submission 192433) | Plant litter microbial communities from East Loma Ridge, Irvine, California - P2 T30 | ecosystem: Environmental > Terrestrial > Plant litter > Unclassified | place: USA: California... | reverse complement strand
CGATCTGCAACTGCCATTAGTCAACGGTCTTCACAATAGTCCGAACGGTGGACTCACATCGAAATTCAACATCATCGCCGGAATCACCTTCTTCATCTCCATCACGGCCAGGTTCTGACCGAGACAAACACGCCTTCCCCGTCCGAACCCAAGATGAGAAGCCTCCATGACCCGCAGCCGGTCAGCGCTAGCCTCCAACCACCTCTCCGGCCGAAACACTCCTGCGTCTTCGCCGAAAGCTTTGGGGTTCAGGTGCAAAGCCAACTGCAAACATCCGACCGAGGTGCCTTGAGGCAGGTACTTGCCACAAATTTCAACACCTCCTGCCGGCACGAGGCGTTCGAGCGGGTGCGCTAGGGGAGGGAACAAACGCATTCCTTCGCGGATGACGGCGTGCAAGTAGGGGAGTTTGCTGACTTGGGCGAAAGTTGGAATCGGGTAGCTCAAGTCACTGGCTTGGAGCTCATGCCGCAGCTTAGCGAGAGTCTCGGGGTTCTGCAGCAAGTGGAACATAATAGCGGTCAAGGCGGTCGCGGTCGTGTCGCTAGCGCCCGAAATAGTGGACATCAACAACGAAATCACGCCGGCTTGGTCCAGCGTATCCGGATTGCGGTGCATGGCTTCGACGAACCGCGTAAGCAAGTCCGGCGTCTCTTCCGAGTCTCTCTTCACGAATTGATCGCCAGTCCGCTCTTTCAGCTTCGAAATCGCGGCCGCGACAATCCCGGACGGAGCACCAGTTTTCAGCCTCCTCGCAATCGGGTTGCGGAAGAGAAGCGCCTCGGCGCCCGGTATGGAAGCCCAGAGGCTCCAATGCCGTGCCCGTTCGCGCGTGAGCATGATCATGCCATCGACATCAGCATTCGCTGCTAGACAGCTCTTGGGGGCATTGAAAGCAAAGCCAGCCGCGGCGTCGAGGCCGAAGAAAGACATCTTGGCTCCGAGGTCGAACACGCTCTCGCGGCCCAGGGCGAGCAAGAGCTCTTCGATCGTGCGGTCGATGTGCGGCTCATAGTCCAGAGTCGTCTTGGCGGTGAAAGCGTTCGCGATCGAGCGCCGGAGAGTGTTGTGTCGTTGTTCTTCTGCGAGCGTGAGTAGGCTGTCGACGTCTCCGTGCCGGGTCACGCCTTTGATCACCCTGTAGGAATCTGCCTGCGAGGGTTTGTCAGCAGGTGGGAATGAATCGTTGTTCGTGGTCACATCGGCGTCTTTCCTTCTCTCTTCCCGTGGATCTTGCATGATACTACTTACGATCACAAATCCTGCGCGACTGCCATACACAACATCGACAGCACTAGGATCGTTGAAGCTCACGCTACGCACGCCATAGCGCACAACAGGGCCATAATGTCTGTGTAATTCGACCAGTTTCCCGCGGAGCTCGCCTCGACGTTGATACCAGGCTCGCCAATAGTCACTGAGCCCTGCTAGGAACGGCCCTGGAATGTGTTTGAGCTGGATCCAGTTGCTGTACAGCCGCCAGCAACAAAGTGCTAGGAACACGAGGCAGAGAGTTGAAGTGGAATTCATACTTTAGTCTTTCGTTCCGAGATGGTGAGAAAGAAGAGGTGCTAAGGAGTTCCAAGGAATGTTCAAGCATTTAAAGTATTGCTTGGCTTGCTTGTTTCTTAAACAGCTCTCTTGTGTGGAATCGGCGGCCTTGGTGAGCTGAGTGAGACGGCTCGTTGGACTCGTGGAGATGCGTGGCTTGGGACGTCTGTCAGCCGCAGCTGAGGTGATCGATCTCGTGTACTGTCGTCGTCAATGAGGAGATTGAATACAAGAAACCGATCCGATCATTGGAGAACGGCCGAGAGAGTCCCAATAACACCTCATTAAACAGCCAATCACCACATGTCGTTCACCAACTGCGCCAACGAAACGTGATCTTCATGAGAACTGAGCTCGGCCGTGGCATTTGTAAGCTACATGCGGGTACTTGTAAGCACTACCAAAAGGAAAGATACATCTTTACCTTGTTCCGTGTTGCGTAGGAGTGTGGGAGGACATGATGGAGCGCATCTCGTTAGAGATCGCTGATGATTCGTCGACTGAGATTCCCTTGCCTGTTACTCGAGGCCTCGGTGCTACTCCATCCGTTCTCTCGTGTTACCCGCAACTGTGTTAGATGGTTTTGTTCTTCCTATTTTGCAAATGTCGCAAGAAATACTGAAAATCATGAAGGTCATTTCCATAAATCTGTCTAAGAGAACTCTTAGCTTGAAACCGAAACGCACCTGTCAACTCCACATCGCCGTGCAAGCGACTCCGCGTATGGAGATTCGCATCACATCAGCTTTTAAGGCCGCCCTCCGACCACCACCGAGAAGATGAATCAGACTAGTTGTCAGTCCATACTCGCGCAACCAAATCAAGTTGGCATCATGGAGAAACCACCACCACCGGCCCGTTTTGATGCTGCACTGCTCGTGGTCGACCGTTTTGGGGCCTTCTTGCTAGAGGATGCACTTTTGCCCGCTCTCGATCCTCCACGAGACGTTCCGTCCGATGTCGTGCGCTTGGCATACGACGTGCTTCCCCTGGCTTTCCATTTCTGCTTTCGGGGCTTCGCGGCGGGTTTCCTCGCGGTTTGCGCCTGAGAAGCGGCCGCGTTTGCATTGTTGCTGGTAAGCTGCGAGTTCGCGAACCTTTGATTGAACGCCGCCACACGGGGATCCTGCTGGAAGTAATTGCTTGCTTCACCCTCGTCATCGTCGTCCTCCATGTCGGATCCGTTGATGCTAGGCCCGTAATCATCGTTTTCCTCATCATCGTCGCTGACCAGATCGATTACGTTTTGGAGGTTCGGGTCGAGCACACGAGAGTCTTCACCAGCACCAGACATCTCTCGGTATTGTCGACGGCAGTCTCTAACGAGCTTCGTAAAGTGTCTGCCGTATAGACGAACCTTCTCCGGGTCTGCGCCTGAAATGCAGAGCATCTCTTCTTCTGTCTCGGTGAAATGGATAGCCATTTGACGAAGAACAGTATCGGAAAAGGGGACGGCGTGCAAGAACTTGTCGTTCTGAATGCGGCCGGCGATTACTTTTGCGTCTCGAACAAATGCGTCGACCACAAAGCGATGCATTTCGTTGAGGTTGTCCATCGTAGCATCAGCTGTGATCCGCTGGCCGACTCGCTTCTTCGGTGGTGGCGGCGCCATTCGACCGCCTTCACGGATGGGTTCAAATCCGTCGTCCTCATCATCGTCATCATCCTGGTAATCTCCATCCTCGTCATCGTCGGGCACCACAAAGTTATCGTTGGCATACCCGGCAAAACGACTGTTGAGCTGCGGCTGGCGAATTTGCTTGCGATTGGTCATGGCCTGCTGAATCGGCGAAGAAATGTAGGTGGATTCAGGGAGCTCCACTCGAGGCTTTGATGCCGTTGCCTTCTTCGCTTTGCTTGTAGTGGCATCCTTGTCGGCAACTCTCTTTAAAGGAGCCTTGGCTTTTCCATTTGGCAGGCAGAACGAAATCTTAAGCTGTCGTCTTCTACTTCTGAAAGCGCTGGCTGCTGGACCGACTTCCATGTACTGATTCGCGAACCCACTACGGTTCATCTCATTGTACTCTTTGAGGCCTCCTTCGCTCAAAAGCTCGGCGAAAAGGCGTTCAATGTCTGCTCGATCAAGACTCTTGCCTTTGCCATGATTCTCAAGCCTGTCGTGGCCGCTGTCGACTACCTTCTTGATCTTTGCGCCTCTGAAGACGTCCATGCAATAGTTCAGGGTGACTTTGGTTCCCTGTAGCTCCTGCAAGAGATTGATGGCACTGATGGCGTAATCGGTCATGTCTCTCTCCTCGAAACTAGAAGTTGAGTTGCAGTTGTCACATTGGCCGTTGCAATCTTCGGCATCGAATTTTTCGCTGAAGTAGTTGAGCACCTGAACACGTCGACACACGGCTTTGTTGTCGCAGTATGCGGTCATCTTGCGCAGCATTTGATGCTGTCGGTCTTTTTGCTCCCAGCTACCATCGCCGTCATCGATCATACGCCGCAGCTTACCGGCATCTTGGTATCCATAGAACAAGTAGCAGCTTGAATTTAAACCGTCTCGTCCAGCGCGGCCTGTCTCCTGGTAGTAACCTTCCAAGCTTTTGGGCATGCTGTGGTGAACAACGTAGCGCACATTGGCTTTGTCGATGCCCATGCCGAATGCGATCGTGGCCACGATGACATGGTATTGACCTGCTTGCCACTTCTTTTGTATGCTTGATTTCTCGGTTGACTCCATGCCAGCGTGGAAATGGTGAGCACGAATCTTGTAGTCTCTCGTTAATTGCTTCGCTACGTCCTCACAATTCTTGCGAGACAGGCAGTAAATGATACCAGTCTGGGCACGGTGGTTGTTCTGAATGAGCTGTGCTATAGCTTCCAGGTCTTCCTTCCCTTTGCCTTTCTGGCGCACCTCATAGTAAAGGTTTGGACGGTTGAAACTTCTTGCGAAGACTTCACATCCGTCAATCCCGAGATTGTGCATGACATCCACTTTGACATTCTCCGTTGCGGTGGCAGTGAGTGCTATCACTGGTAGTTGCGGAAATTGTCTCCTGACATCGCCGATGGCTTTGTAGTCTGGACGGAAGTCGTGTCCCCATTGACTGACACAGTGAGCCTCATCAACGACAAGTCGCGCCAGTAGACCCCTTTCGTACAGTCTGCTGAAATTGCCGACAATAGCTTGACTCTTGCTCAGCATCTCGGGGGTAATGTAGAGCAATTGAACGAAGTCCTGAACGTTCGGTTCTTTGAAAGCGTCGAAAATGGCACGGCGCTCGTCCGCTTGTGTCTCGCTGTTGATGAGATAGGCTTGGATATTCAATGCTCGAAGATGCTGGACTTGGTCTTCCATCAAACTGAGCAACGGGGAGACTACCACAGTCACGCCTCGAGTTTTGCCAGACGTGATCAACGATGGCAGTTGGTAGCAAAGAGACTTGCCGCCTCCAGTCGGCATCAGCACGAAAACATCTTTGCCCTGTAGTGTCGCATTGATAGCCCCAATCTGACCTTGGCGAAAACCGCGCAGCTTGAAGCGGTGTTTGAGAGCTTTTGCTACATCGTCAGACCAGGGAAACCGGAACTGGGCTTCGATGTCGGCATCCGCTTGGATCAATTGCGATTTCCTGTTTTTCTTCGCACTTTGTGGTACCGCGGCTGGATTGCTGTTTGCTGACGTTTCTTTGAATACTGTGCGGTCGGACTCTATGCGGGTAGGCCTCTTAGGCAAACCCCGGTTCTCAATGTCGTCCGCAAACTGGAGCATTTCATCGTCGTCATCTCCTCCAAAGTCCTCGTTATGGTCCGTGAACGGTGCTGGCGGCGAACCCATGTTGTGGCTGAAAAGCTGCTCTTCTTCTTCGGAGAAATCGTCCACCATGTGTACCTCATTGCTTGGAGCGAATGACACCTCTGTGCGTGCCCTGTCCCTTCGTGATGGCGAAGGGAATTCCGGCCGAGGTGGCGGGGCCATGGGCAATTGTCTAGCTGGGGCTTGCGTCGCTTGTTTCTCTCTCATATACTCGAATGCATTTGTGGGAGCCTGTGTTTGGGCAATTCGAGCTGAACTGGGTGCACTCATTTCAGGGATGCTTCTCACAGCTTGTGTGGCCTTGACAGCTACCGCCTTTCCATCTACCGGTCTGCCTGCACTGGCCCGCCTCAAACACTTGTCGATGTCTTCTTCGCAGATGTTCAACAAAGACAAGCACTTGGACTCGAACTCGATGAGCTGGCGTTTGCACTGATTATTGGCTGTCTTGGCCTCGTCGAGCCCGCTCTTCGTCCGAATAGCCTGTCGCATGTTGTTGAACGCTTCGGTCTTCTTTGCTGTCAAATCTTCTCGCTGTTGAGGCATGCGTTGGAGTGATTGTAGCGCATTAACACGGCTTTCTACCTGGTTCAGCTCATTTTGTCCTTCTTCGGCTCCGGACTCATCTTCGTCTTCAAAGCAATTTGCAATGTTGTCGGTGATCTGATCCATTCGAACCTTGAGTTCCTGCAGAACACGTTTGATGGCATCCGCGGACAGGTCAAAGAAGCTATCTAAACGATCCCGGTCTTCTTGTGGCAGTGCCGACTTTGGTTCGCCCTGCGTACTAACAGAGCCTGGTGGTCGAGCAAGGTCGGATGACGAAGGGGGCTTCGTCGGTGAAGCAGTACGGGATGATCGTTCGGGTAAAGCTTTGGAGGTACCCTTCGATACGGGCGATTCTTTGATGGTCGTTGGCCTTTCTGGTGGTTTTCCACGCGGAGATGCTTGTTTAGGCGGATCGGTAAGGTTAATGATGCTGTCTTCATCCTCTTCGTCCGAATCGGGTAGGACAAACCGCTGCCGAGAGGTGGCTTCATTCCTTCGCGTTGTTGGATCTAAACGTGGAGGTGGCTGCGGGACTACCGTCGAATAAGGTGGCGGAGGCTCTGAATGTGCCTCGTCCATGACTTCATCTGTGGTGGTGTATTCCTCCTGTTCACCAGAGCGGGCTGTTGACCGACCACCGTTTGACGCCAGCCCGTGTGTTGTGCGCTGTATTTTTGCCGAGACTGGAGAACCATGTCGCGGGCAGTCATTCAGATCTGCTCGGTATTCTTCGCTTTTCCGTTTACGCCCAGTGCCAATTGGCACACCTTTGTCAAAGGACGGACTCCTCATTTTGCCCATGCTCTCCGTCAGATCCATGACCTCCACATCAGAACCCGAAGTCGGCATTTCCCATCTGCTCTTAACGGGCGTCTGTGGTACGGACTCGGTCTTGACTGCGGACTGCACAGTCTGCTTCCATTTGCTTGCGGGTTTTATTGCAGCCCTTGTATCGTCTTCAAGCTGAGATCCAGGGCCGGCGGATGTGAGTCGCGGTTTGGTAGGAGAGCCAGGCGCCGTCCTAAGCCTCGCCATGTCTTGCTCGCGACCGGTCGTAGATCTATTGTGTACTTCTGGCTCGTCGGGCAATTCGGTGCTCGCCTCGCTGATGTCGTCGTCAAAGGCGCCGTCAGGTATATCGTCGATATCGTCCAGGGAGGTCGCGACAATGGAGCCGAATGATGTGTTGGCAGGTGGAAGCGACACGTCCGGGGGCGCCGAGGGCCGCGATGAGATCAGCCAGCGAAGATGAGCGTCCAGATTATGTCGCGTCATTTGGGTCTATCATTTCGGTATTGCATGCACATTTCAGAGAATATGCGCAGCCTCGTAGTCGTCGGTGGCGGTGTTATGAAGAGAACGGGATGAATCTTGACATGGACCGAAGCGCGTGCGTTTCGAGATAGGCAACACGCGATCGGCTCTTAGACTTTCATGTGGGGTTCAAGGGTCGCGCTATCACGTGCAAGTCGAAAGGGTTCAGTTTGAGGTAGCTACGGTCGTCGTAACCCTTACCCTGTTAACCACAAATGTGTTCACGTCGATACAGTCTTCATTTGCAACGCCGTCTTGCAGAACTTCTTTTCTGTGGGAACCAGTGGCTGCCCCGGCACAGAACAGCTCGAGCTAATGGGTTCCACTGTGTCGAGCGATGGCGAGACCTGATCTCCAACAAGCGAATGCGAGAAGGATGTACAGTGTATCTCGGCTAATCACCTCAATATGACTCAATCCAATGGCACGAACATAACGATGTGATAAGACTAAATACAGAAGAATTGATTGGTAACTCTGGACTCCATACACGGTCACTACACACAACAATGGCAAACCAACAGGAATACGTGCTCCCAAGCCAAGAAACTATACAAAACGCCAGATTCACCCTTCTCACTTCCATCCCAACCCAAGGCATTGGATTCGAGCAAGCACAGCAGCATCTGCTCAAAGACATTGCACCGGGCTTCAATGGCAACTCCAAGTCACCAAGATACTATGGCTTCGTCACCGGCGGCGCCACGCCAATCGCTACCTTCGCCGACAAGCTCGCCGTGGAAGAAGACCAGAATGTCCAAGTCCACCTGCCGAACGAGACGGTAGCAACGAATGTCGAAGACGCCGCTCTGAGGATGCTGTGTGAACTTCTCCAATTCGAAACATCCCACTGGCCGCACAGGACTTTCACCACTGGCGCAACGGCGAGCAATGTCGTCGGTTTGGCCTGTGGTCGCGAGTATGTTGTCACCGAAGCAGCGAAACGAGCCGGCACCTCAGCCAGCATCGCTCGCGACGGATTGTTGGAGGCAACAAGAGCCGCCAATGTCCACAAAATCCAGATTCTCACGACGGTCCCACACTCTTCCCTCCGCAAGGCAGCATCTATCATCGGTCTCGGCCATGCATCAGTGATAGACGTCTCCTCACTCTCCAGCCCACACCACTTCTCCCACGCAGCCCTCAAAACAGCTCTCTCAACCCCAAACACAGCCTCGATAATCGCCATCTCCGCCGCCGAAGTTAACACAGGCCTCTTCGCCACAACCGGCCTCCCCGAACTAACCGCCCTCCGCTCGCTAGCAGACCAACACGGCGCCTGGATCCACATAGACGCCGCCTTCGGCCTCCAAGCCCGCATCCTCCCCCATGACAACTCAGCATACAAGCACCTCAGCACCGGCGTTGAAGGCCTCGAACTCGCCGACAGCATCACAGGCGACGCGCACAAAATGCTCAACGTGCCGTACGACTGCGGCTTCATCCTGACCAAGAACCTGCCACTCGCGCAACAAGTCTTCCAGAACCCGAGCGCAGTCTACCTCAGCATTCCCAGTGGAGGTGAAGACTCAATCGCATCTCCTCTGAATATAGGCATCGAGAACTCGCGGCGCTTCCGCGCCCTGCCCGTCTACGCTTCGCTGGCAGCACATGGTCGTGCGGGCTACGTCGACATTCTCGAGCGGCAGGTCAAGCTCGCACGCGCGATAGCGGCGTGTGTTCTTGACCATCCGGCGTACGAGTTGCTGCCGCTGACTCCTGGCAGCAGCCCCTCGACGGAAGACAGGCTTTCGAAAATCTACGTTATCGTCATCTTCCGGGCCAAAGACGAAGGACTCAACGCTGAACTGGTAAAGCGTATCAACAGCACGCGCAAGCTCTACGTGAGCGGCACGCAATGGGAGGGTAAAGCGGCGGCGCGATTTGCCGTGGCCAATTGGCAAGTCGATGTTGCTCGCGACTTGGCAATCATCAAAGAGGTGCTCGAGGGTGTAGCACGATAGACCAAGGAGCATACCTTAATGAATTGTTGACTCTGTGAATCCACAGTGCTTGCGCGAGGGCTTTGCCCACAAAGTAAAGCAAGTGAAGCGAAGTCATGGGTGACTTTCATTGAGAATATGTATGAGAATGTTAGCCAAGACGGGAAATCGTGCAACGCAGAGCTTTTGCTCTCGCTACGGCGATTTCACCGGCGCACTAATCTCCGCCCGACTGAACCTCACGCTCAGCTTACCATCCTTCTCCATCTGCTTCTTGCGCTTGGCCGGCGAAATGCCCGCGCGATCCGTCATGGGCGCGGCGTTCATGATGTTGTCAAACTCGTCGTCGTCGCTGTCTCCGATATCCGAGCCGGACTCGGCGTCCGAATCTGCAGGCATGCCCGCGGGCCCGGCGCGTTGGATGCGTTCGGGAGCCTTGGGGTCGATGTCGTCGTTGGTGTTGGCGGGCTTGGAGGGGTTTGTGAAGGGTTTCGAGGCGAGGACGCGGCGGCGGAGTTCGGCCATTTCCTCTTCGTCATCTGAGGGCGGCAAGCCGAAGGGATCGTGTTCTTCCTCTTCGTCGTCTTCGCTGGGCTTGGGCTGCTCGCCAGGTTTGGGGCCGCCGAGCTGAATGCCGCCTAGACTGCTCGCGTCGCTGTCGTTGTCCTCGGCATCCTCATCGCCGCTGCCTTCTTCTTCGCTGTCGCTCGCGGCGTTCAGATTTCTGTGGTTCATGTTGCCGCCGGCCCACATGTCGTCTTTCATCTCCACGCGCTTGGCGCGGTCGTCGTTGTACTCGTTTTCGATCTTCTCCAGCCATGCCTTCTCCGCCGCTTTCACCTCTTCCTCGTTCGCACAGGCCGCGTAGCGCTTGAGGGGTGCATCGTTGATTTCAAGGAAACTCGACCCGTATGAGAAAGGAGCCAGGATGCCCTCCGCCCACTCAGGGTGCCCGCAGATGAAGAAGCAAGCCGCAAGAGCTTCAACACAGTTGAGGCGCCAGGGTTTGCCGTAGTTCGTCGGGTTCGCAGCAATAAGGTAGGGAAGGAGTCGTGAATGAGGGCCTCCGATCTTGCTAAATGGCACCTCGTCGATGCGGTTCCAGCTCGCCTCGACGACGGAAGCGCCGTACTGTTCGCAAATCTCGCGGTCGGCAGGGCTGATGATGGACTTGGCTTTGGGTGAGACGACGACACCCTGGTGCTTCTGACCGACGTGCAGCTCACGCATCAAACCCAGGCGGATGAGCTTCTTGCCGGAGCAGCGTTTCGCGTCGCAATGATTGAGATCCCAGGCTGCTGCTTTGAAGGCTGGGCGTTTGCCGCCGCCGAGGCCATCTTCGCGTTCGGGGTGGGTATGTTGAGCGAAAGTCTGTTTGCTACCGTTGGCGCCTTTGCGGCCCTTGTTGTTCATGTCTTTCTTGTGGCGAACCATTTTGCCGTGGTTGGTGTTGGTATTTGGTAGTGGTTTCTGTGGTGGCGCGGGGTTATTGTTGGGAGGGGTCGATGATTGAGTTGAATATTGGTCGGAGGAGGATGTAATCACGAAAGGGCCTGCGATGTATATTCAGATATAGAAGCAAGCAAATGATGTCGCCTCTATTGCCAGTCTGTGACGAGTAGAGTTTGATGCGATCGTTCTAATCAGATCAGATGGAATGACTGTAGAAGAACTTACGGGAAGACACAACACTTGATCTAATTTTTCTACGTCATGCCCAATTGTGCAGATCCGGCTTCGGGATGTCTCGTGTTAGACTGGCGCCGAGTGTAAGCCAACAGCGTAGCGCAGCGGCCCAGAGATGGATGCCCACTCGACTGATTGCCCACCCACCCTGGGAGCAAGCTGGCCATACCGACAACATACTGTGCCTCTTGCCCTGATCTGGACTACGCAAATCAATTAATCAATGGCCCTTCAATTGACCAGAAAATCTCCACTGCCTTGACTTTCTCACACCATCTAAATCAACCCAACTACCAACGACCATGGAGGCGGCCTCAGCTCGCTATGCGGCGAGAGACCGCTTCGCATTTGCCAACGAACCCGCCGCTACTCCTCTGCAGCGCTACATCCAGAATGCCTGCTCACCTGAGAACTACGAGCCCAACCTAGCCCTCTGTCTGGAGATCGCCGACCTGATCAACGCAAAGAAAGGCAGCGCCCCGCGCGAAGCCGCCGTCTCGATTGTTGCCTACATCAACCACCGTAACCCCAACGTCAGCCTGCTAGCCCTTTCGCTTCTCGATATCTGTGTGAAGAACTGCGGATATCCCTTTCACCTACAGATCTCCACCAAGGACTTCCTGAACGAGCTCGTGAGGCGCTTCCCCGAGCGACCGCCCATTCGCAACACCCGTGTACAGAACAAGATATTGGAACTGATTGAAGAATGGCGGCGTACTATCTGCGAGACGAGCAAGTACCGCGAGGACCTGGGTTTTGTCCGCGACATGCACCGTCTGCTACACCTGAAAGGCTACCAATTCCCGGAGGTCCGGCGCGAAGATGCCGCTGTACTCAACCCTTCGGACAACTTGAAGTCCGCTGAGGAGATGGAATCGGAGGAGAGGGAGGCTCAGAGTGCAAAATTGCAGGAGCTGATTAGGCGAGGAACACCGCACGACCTGCAGGAAGCGAACAAGCTGATGAAAGTCATGGCTGGCTACGACACGCGGAAGAAGACGGATTACCGGGCAAAAGCTGCCGAGGAGGTGGGTAAGATTCAACAAAAGGCCAGGCTGCTGGAGGAAATGCTGCAGGGCTACAAGCCTGGGGATGAGATCAAGGAGGGCGATGTGTTTGAGGAACTCGCGAATGCGCTTGCAAGCGCACATCCTAAGATTCAGAAGATGTGCGAGGAGGAAAGCGACGACACCGAGGCTGTTGCGAAGCTGTTTGAAATCAACGACAGCATACACCGGACGATCGAACGTTACAAGCTGATCAAGAAGGGAGATATCGACGCTGCAAATGCCATTCCTAAGGGAACTCTCGGTACCAGTGGTGCAGGCGTTAGGAAAGGTCCCGACAATGAGCTTTCACTTATTGACTTTGACGGCCCTGAGCAGGCGTCTTCCTCGGAAACGCAACAAGAACAATCAGCACCCAAGCCTCCACCTAAAGCAGGTAACGCGCTTGAAGACGATCTGCTGGGGCTGAACATGGGCGATGGTAACTTCGGCGAAGGCGGTGGCATCTCGCTTGGATCATCCTCCAATGGCGTCTCCAAGACGCCAACAATGGGCAACGCAGACATCATGGCGCAATTCTCTCAACCTCAGCACCAGCAAACAGCATCGCAATCCTCTATGCCGTCCATGTTCGCCCAACAACCCCCAAAACAACAGCCCGCAAGCACCGACCTGTTCGGCTCGCTCTCGTCACCCAATTCCCAATCAGTAACACCATCACCCCAACAACATCAGCAAGCCCAAAAGAAACCCGACCCCTTCGCCGCCCTCTCCAACTCAAACTCGCGTTCTGGAAGCCCATTCCAGTTCCAGTCATCCCGCTCACCACCCGCGCCAGCGCCAGCGCAAGCATCCTCCAGCTTCGACCTCTTAGGCGGCGGCGTACCCTCCGCTGCACCAGCTTCCAGCAACAACGACGACGAATGGACTTTCAGCTCCGCCCTCCCCGACCAACCCCAAGATCTCGTCGTCACCAACAGCGCAATCAAAACCGTCTTCGCCGTCACGCGCCCCAACAACACCGAGCTGATCGTCTCTTCCCGCATTTCAAACTCCACCCCTCAAAACATTGAAGACTTGACCTTCCAGCTCGCCGTTACAAAGGTACGCTCCATCCTTTCATCCATTGAAATTAGCAACATCACTAACAAATCCACAACAGGGCTACACCCTCAAACTCGACCCTCAATCCGGGCGTAGTCTGGGCCCGCAACAGCAAAACGGCATTACCCAAACAATCCGTGTGCAAGGCGTCGAGCGCGGCGCCGGCACAACTGTCAAACTGCGTTGGAGGGCTTCGTACTCGCTTGCTGGGCAAGTGGTGAACGAACAGGGTGCGATCGAGGGGCTGGGAGTGGCCTAGTGATTTTTAAACTCAGTGGTGGTTTTGCTGATTTTTTTCCTCTCGAAAAAGAGAGAGGTGGAGGCGGATTTTTTGTCCAAAGAAAGGACGTAGTGAAGGTAGAGAGGAGAGCTTGGTACTGTAGGTGCCTGCCCAGGACGTTTAGAGCGGAGGTCAGATGACGGGAGGTATGTAGGTTGTAGGTACAAAGAGGGAAAAAGCTATGAAGGGAGGCCTCTTAAACAGCCCGGGACAGTATCTCACTTCGCTGCAGTGCTGTTTCTTTTACTCTCTTCTGCTTGGCGAAGCCCAAGGTCGTGAATTGTCTATTAGAGTATGCGGTTACTATTCTGAAGCATTCGTTCGAGAATTGACGACGAGGTCGCAGGTTGCTATTAATGATGTGCATGGCAGCTGCTGGGCTTGGGTTCATCAAGGCACCGAGGATGTGTCGTGCATACTCCCTTAGGGAAGGGAGCAATCAGTATCACACATCCATCGTGGACTGACTTGTCCGGATGAGCTGGACATAGCCGTTAAGACATTCATCCTATGCGTGATAGGACTTCGCTATCGGATATACCTCTATATGTCGATGGAAGTATGCGTGCGAGGATAAGATATCATTTTCGCGATCAGCGATCAGCTCTAATCAGGCGCCCTAGCCACCGCCGATTCATCATTGAATGATGGACGTACGTGTGTAATCATAGTGTACTTACGGATCATGTTCAATGCATGCAAAGCGAGGACTATATATTCATCGTGTACGCTCGCCCTACTATGTACTTCAGGAGATATCATATATCTGAAGGGAGGCGAAATGACCGGCATCAATCAGTAGTCAAGTCGGCACTGGCGCTCTCTCTGCAATTTAGTAGACGCCAGTTTTAGTTTAGGTTGAGCTTCAAAACGACTTCCAGCCGCCTTGGCGGCACGTTGAATGCTTGGTACCCATGAACCGTGGATGTGTGAATTCCGAGTAATCGTCAGTGATTTTGATGATGAGATACCTGGCGTCCATACCACCCAGCACTCGCCTATCATGTAAGGTGATCCTCTGAATACAGCAGATGTGTCACATGAAGGGGTATATTAAGCATATCTTGCATGGATGGCTGCGTGCATGCATGCATGGGTTGGAGTCTTGAACTGACCATCCGAGCGTAAACGATGCCAGTGCGTGCTGGGCCGAGCTCAGAGTGTCGGACCTGAATCTGACCTGGAGAGAGGAGACAGGAGGAGATTCTTGTGGTCGTGGAAAGGAGGAATATGACAGGCGTACTGTGCTGTACAGGGCAGAAGAGATGACGGCGGAGTGCAACGGCCATCTGGGTCAGTTGCCGACGCTAAGTGGGTTGCAGGTGGCAGATCCAGGCATGGCTGATGGCTGAACTGATATGGAATAACAGGTACAACTCGCACGACTGGGCTGGCATATCCCGGGTGTATGTAGAGACGTGCAAGCCGCATCTGCAGTTATTCTGCACGCCACCGAACCTTTGGGGCAGTGCGGCGTTGGTAGGATGCAGGTTTCCATACTACCTCTGTATACCATGCTGGCGTTGAGGAAGCTAACTTGTGTAGGTACTGTATCGTTGTTGGTGATGAAGTAATGTTGATGTCCCGCGGGCATGAGTCTAGCGGACGGCCGGGGCGCCACGATCCAGCATGCAAGTGAGGTTAGACCGACTTATTACCAGTAGCAGTTGGATAGACTACAGTGAGAGTGCTACAGGACTTGGTTGGAGCGCAAGTTAGGGTGGAGCAGGTGTAGTGCAAGTGGGATGGATGGATGTGCGCCTGGTTGGCCGCCTGGGTGCTATGCCATGCCGCATGCAAGTCGTCGCGTCCTATCCATCGCTCTCTCAACTCTCCCTTGTCTTGTCTTGTCTCGTCTGGTCTTGTCCGTTCTCGTAGGACTTCACCTCACTACTCGTAGGACTTCACCTCGCATCAGCCTCGCCTTGTCATGCTACCTACACGTTGAAGGCCCATTGACCGACCGACCCGCCATTGTACTGCCGCCAACATTCCCTGTCGCTCCTGCCAACTCCCTCCGCTCCCCGTCCGTTTGCACCGCAGACTTCACACATGCTCGCCACCGCCGCCTGAATACCATACCGCTCGACATCTGCGAACCCGTTGACGACTCGAACTTATTCGTCTGAGATTCCTGGCCTTGCGGCTCCGCGACTCCGACCCTCCGGCGCCCCGACACTCCTCCACCAGTAGCACAACGCCGATAGCAGATCAGCCATGCCTTCCTTTCTGAAAGATCTAAGCTTGCGCCGCCGCTCAAAAGCCTCTTTCAACACCGCGAAAACATCAAACACAAACGCCTCTGACCAGAACTCCTCTTCAAGCAACGACGGCAACGACGAGCAGCGATCGCAGCACACAAACAATGGAAACAAGAGCTCCTCCACGCTGAGCTCATGGTTTGAAAAGACATCTCCACCTACAACTTTGGCGTCGTCGGGAAAGTCACACTCTAGCAGTCACCTGCCTTCAATGAACGGCAACGGCTCCAAGACTCCTCCGCTTGGGGGTGGCAGGCCTGGGATGCCGGGCCAGAACAACAGATATAGCCTCGTTGTGAGTGAACACGTGGGTTGAAAGAACAGCAAGGTGGATCACCTGTATTGACAAATTACGCCATAGGGTTCGACCAGTGGAGAGAGCATCCCAAGAGCACCAGTACCCGCTACTTCACCACTTGCGCCTCGCGTTCTTTCGGTGTCTGACGGATCTTGGGTATGAACCAGCGCTCGTCCCAACATGACTTCACCACTGACAACCCTCCAGGTCCACCAGAAGATCCTCCTAATCTTCGGCCAATGCGCAGATGTTGCGCAGCCACTCGATGGTCATTTGACGATTACGCACCACCAGGATAGCTTCCCAGCCCAACAATGGCCCGTCAACGACTCCCACTTCAAAGCGCTTGTCTACCTTCAACCTGGACCCAACAGACTGCGGTTGGATTTCACGTCGCCAAAGCTGCCTCACAACGCCGGTCCATCGCATACATCCTGGATCAACATCAACTTCCTACCGCTCATATCATCACCGCCACTGCAGCTGTGTATTTTGGTGGCCAAAGACTCACCAGAGACGTACGACGCTGTACCAGAAAGATCACAAAAGGAGGGCAACAACTTGGCCACTGCAGTGCGAAAGTTCCGCATGGCAGCATATTTGTGGCAGGCCTTTACGGCAGAGCAAATGAATCGAAACTCCTTTGGCAGGAGATGTTACAGATATGAGGAGGAGTGGCAGCCTGGCAGTCTGACCTGGAAGGACATGGAAACTGGACAAATGAGGAACGAGGCGAAGATTCACATTATCCGGATGGACAAGACGGTGCAAGAGATCCGAGATTTGGACATTGCCCAGCAGCATGGTCCTGCAAAGAAGAAGGGCGATCTGTTTACCATCGCAATGGCGGAAGTAAAGAGGTACTTCCAGCCCAGACCCGGTCAAACGCAATATGTGTCTTGCATGTTCTTGGACGCGCATTGGGACAAGCAGGTTGGCACAGTGCGAGGACATGCTGCATTGGGAGGCGGCGACGACAGTGTCAAACTGGCCATCTTTGGATCGCATTGCTTGCAGTCGTATCCCGCGCATTTGGAGGAAGTTGTCCCGGCATTCACTGATTGCACAAGGACTGACACCGACTTCGTTGCTAATGATTGCAACGAGAGTGGGAGCAACTGGGAGTCAGCGAACATCGGAATCGGCGCGCATCTTCACGAAACAGGCCATCTGCTGGGATGTCCACACCAAGAATCAGGCATCATGCTCCGTGATTATGTCACTCTCAACCGAACCTTTGTCACCCGCGAGCCTTATTCGACACGCACAAAGCAAGCAGGTATGCGTCTATGTCTACCTAAAGACGAGTGCGCCTGGCACCGCCTCGATGCTCTCCGCTTCCGCTACCACACCTGCTTCAGACTCCCTGGAGACATGGTGTCACCACATGCAGACCCTAGCATCCAGGTTTGGACTGTTGACAACGGCACAATACTCGCTACTGCTGCAACTGGCGTAGCGTGGATCGAGATCTTCCCCGAAGGCGATGACGTCTGCCATACCTGGATCGAGTATGCAGACCGTGACGGCAATGGGCCCAGGCAGATCACGCTCACCGAACAAGCTGTGCGTGAAAAACTGCCCGAGGACAAGAAGAAGCGGAAGCTCAAGATCGATCTGTTCTCCTGCTCTGGTGCCAAACACACGATCAACGATTTTAGCCAGCTAAGCTCCAAGGAGTTCAGAGTGAAGCTTCCCGATGGTCGCCCTGGTTTTAAGTCCTCCAAGCTCGGCTTTTCACAAATGCAAGACTCCAAGCCCCAAGAGTCAATCTTCGCCATCGCATGGAAAAACAAGGAGCAGATGCTACGAATCAAGATTTACCATGGCGCCAGCCTCGACGGAATCGAGTTCTGCTACGAAGACGGCCGAAGTGAGCTCTTCGGAAAGCGCGGCGGCAAGGCTGGCGGCAGTGTCTTTGCGCTCGACACGCGCATGGGCGAGACGATTCTCGGCTTCTACCTGCGTGCTGGTGCTTGGATTGATGGCATCCAGATATTGACCAGCGCCGGCCGCAAGAGTGAGATTTATGGAAATGCGACTGGTGGCTCTGGGTGAGTTCTGAAAGCTACCAACTGACAACGCATCATACGTTTAGCTAACATATCAACTTCCAGACACACTCTCATCCCACCTCGCGGCTACAGCATCGCAGGCATCTACGGAAGCTGTGGGCCTTGGATCGACGGCTTCGGACTGATCATTACGCGCTGAATGGGCTTTACTTCGTGCTTTGTACGATCAAAGTTCCACGCGCTTGAGACTGCCTCTCTGGATTTTGACACAAGCATCCTGATGCAAGACGCAGTATCCATACAAGCCAACGAGGCCTTCTTTTCCTATTGCCAATCGGGGCGCGAACTTGGGCATGGCAGCACCAGGATAGGGAGCATAAGGTCTCGCAAGGCGGGGCATAACATGAAGCATAATTACTCACAGTCACCCGAAGAGCAGGGCATCACTTCTCGGAAAGCGCGAGTGGTTTAACCGGCGCTGAAGAACACTCTTGTGCGCTACGCCCTCTGGAGGCAAACAAGAGCAGCAGCCTCGAGTCTGACGCTGAAGGAAAGGAAGAAGAGAAGAGTCAAGTCACTCCCGCATCAGGGCCTGGCAAGCAAAAGGAACACAGCCACGTCGAAATTGTGGTCTGCTGGAAGAAACAGGAAGGTGGTGTGTCTTGGGATCTTCGGTCTCCTTTGTTTTCTCTTTCAAGGCTTGCTTACACACTACATACCACGGGGCGGTAAATTTTTTTCCCTCGTGTTGGTGTCCTGGTCGGTCAGTGTTCTCCGGCTCTGTTTCGACCTTTCTTTTTCTTTTGAGAGAGGTCTAGATATACCCTGGATTCATCAGTACATACATACTAACTTTTCGTTGTCGTTGTGGCTGGTGGTCGGCGGGCTTAAGGGGAGGAACAGAGTAATAATACAGTTATACTACGTAATAGAGAAAGTTTGGAATCACTTGGTTGCCGGCGGAACGATGCCCCACGGCATTGCAGCGAAGTGAGACACCACAGCACTGTGCTGGGCCCTGGTTCTGTGTTTCGAAAGGCAGAGAACCACGAGAGCGTTTCATGAAGCCGTTCACGCCGTTGATGGTTGCTAGCAGGCAACGTGTGAGTTCGACTACCCACATGTACACGAATCTACAGTACATATCCTTCCCACATGTGAGTGAATACCTGATGATGATAGCCCGACGGAATGATTGGCGATTGGGAGATCTGTGCCGTGTGGCGCTAGACTACTGTGCTCTATTTATCTTGGAAGAGACGGATTTGGATTGGCTACTAGGCGCTGCAAGCAAGCAAGGAAGTTCAGCTGCATGTTGCCTAGGGCGGTCGTGAGGATTGAGACGAAAATTGATGCGTCCACACCACTTCTTGCCCTCAATTGAAGGATAACACTACGATAATTCAAGTAATAATACTGTCGGTAATCATAGGGAAGTGAAACAGTCATGGAAGCAGAAAGTGGCACTTGATCCTAGGCCGAGACAGTTAAGATCGACCGATCTGCCGCCGCCTGAACAAACGGGCTAGAGGGCAACTCCCTGTTCCCGCGGCGCGCGCAACCACAGATCTCGAGCCGACGCACCACCACTACCACCACTCTAGTAACGCTTCCTGCAAGCACTTACACCCGACTCTCCGACCACTCTCTCCACCCCCGTGACTTCACCACTCCCAATCAATCTAACCTGCCACCCGACTCCACTGCTACTGCTCGACGAGACTCGATATAGGTCTTGCGGCACATACATCGTCACATCACATCGCTCAGACCCAGCTGCGAGCCAGTCGACCTACACTCTTTTGCGTTTTCTTTCTCCTTCTTCTAGCCATGGCGGCTACATTCCAACCTGCTCACCCTGAGGATGTTGCCAACAAGGTCCTGCGCAGAGCGCAAGTCTCCAAGGTCAGTCCTGTTCGACAACCGCCTTGCACCGTCAAGTGCAGTCTGCATGTACATGCTGACACTATCCTCCCAGATGACCCGAGCGCTCCAAGACCGTCTTGCGCTGGCCAACGTCAAGATCAAGAATGGCTGGGAGAACATGAGCCTGGATGCCATTGAGCCTCAAGTCGAAGAACGGATGAAGAAAAAAAGACCTGCCAGCAGCGTCGATACCATATCCGACACCGCATCCACCACCTCCAGCCGTCTGCACTCGAGCAGCGGCTTCGGCTCCTCCCCACTCACCGGACCCATGTTCTCCGACGATCTGCGCTCTGGTGGCAGCGTCAAACGCCTACGATCCATGAACAAGTTCGCCTCTTCTGGCGCTGCGACTGGTCGCAGGAACAGGTTCTCTGCGCGGAACCAGCAGACATGGAAAAAGGACAATGACCTCCCCGAGTCGTCACCCATCAAGCACACCAAGCATGCACACTTTGCTACAAACAACATACACAGCCTCTCTTTCATCTCCGAGACGACCACGGTTCCTGATGAGCCACCGTCTCCCGAATTCAGCGAAGACGATGATGCCGACCTGCCGGTGCACAGCTTCCGCTTCAACTCGACCTCGCGGATCGCATCGTCACCGCCTCGCACACCCCCTCCTGAGCGACGACTCCACAGGCAGCACATCTCGTGGTCACGAACACCAAAGACTAATGATGTGGATGCCGACTTGTTGGTCTACCTCGCCAACTCTCCCTCGGCGGGCAACAGTAGAACCATCAAACCTGCTCTGACCCAGCCACCCTCAACCCCGCCCTGCAAATCCACTCCATTGCCATCATCACATATGACTCCAGGCATGAGTGGTAGTGCCTTGTTCGGCTTCGGCCCTACTACCCCAAACACCAACTTCAACTTTTCCGACTTCGTCAACGTCACACCCAGTCCGGCGCAGCCTCAATGGACACGCACGCCTGTTGCGGGCAGGACCCCGGGCACGGCGACCAGGCGCAGGCTCAACTTTGACTTCTTGCCACCTACATCCAGCCCTTCGATGACTCGCCACAAGAATGATGGCTTGGGCATGGAGCTCGGCGGCGAACTCAGATGATGCATGACGTGGCATTACTGCTACTTTGCATGAGAGCGACGTGGCTTCGAGCTTACTATATGACGACTAACGACTGCGCTGCAAAGCGCTGCAACTTTGCACATGCTAGCTATACTCCAGCAGTGTGGACACTGCGGGAAAGGCCCTGGGAAACAACATGGAGGGCCAAAATTGGATTTTACACAGCGATGGATACCCACTGTCATTTCAGAGAGGCCGTCCAGGATGGACTTTGCCGGGGTTTTTCTTTTTTCTTCGTTTTCTTCTTTCTCCCATTTTGCGAGCTCCGCACGCGCGCGTGTCAGCGATGCGGGTGAGAGTCTTTCCGCCGGCCTTATGTGGGCGCTTTTCCCTTCTGTTTTGCCTAACAACGGGTACCTGGTAAGCTGGGCTGCAAGCGTGGGTTTTTCCGAGTCATGGCGTTATGGGGCAGGATGACGCGACTGCATGCTTTTTCCGTGGTTTCAGTACATCATGAGAGAGTTCTTGGAGGTAGATAGCCTGCTGTTATGTTTAATGTCGCTTTCTGAAGAAAATGCACTTCGGTGACCTCGTTGACGCCATTTGAGCGCGTCGCAGAAGACGCGATTTGAGCGCGTCGATGAAACACGCCAATCGCGGGCGCTAATGCACGAGCATCTCGGATGCTGACGGTTAGAGCCCTAGATCTCATGAGGATGGCAAAGCTGCCAGGGTTTCGTGAAGTGAAGTATTGTAAAGCATAGGGGCGGCGGTGACGAAGACCGCTACATCATCCAAACGCCCGGCAACACCAATGGAGGGCTAATCGAAGAAATCTACCAACGCTCCAACGCCTGGATACACCCAACGAGCGAGACTCATACCCACCACCCGCGCCCTCGCGCGCTCATCCGAACCGACCATGAACACCACCTCCTGGAACCTGCAAGGCAGCGAACTGCCCGCCTCGGCCTTGAATTTCATCGACAACGTCGCCGCCGCTCTCCAGCACATCCCAGGCTCTTCCATCTTCCTGCGCTACATCCGTTCCTCATACCAAGACGACCCCGTGCGATCCGCCGTCGAACTCTTCCTCGTCATCTTCGCCGTGCGCTACCTGCTCGCGCCCTCGTACAGCACCAACAGAGCCAAACACGTGCCTCTGACCGAAGATGAAATCGACGACCTCGTGGAAGACTGGACGCCCGAGCCCCTGGCCAACGAAGAGACGGAACTCGAGAAGCTCGAGAACGAGCGTCGGCCGGTGATCGCGGGCCCCGCGGGCCCCAAGACCAAACTGCAGAACGGCAAGACCGTCACCAACCTGGCCAGCTACAACCACTACAACTTCTCCACCAACCCGGACCTGCTGAACAAGGCCGTCCACACGGTGCGCACGTACGGCGTCGGCCCTTGCTCACCGCCGGGCTTCTACGGCACGCAGGATGTGCACATGAAGAGCGAGGCGGACATTGCGGCGCACTTGGGCGTCGCGGCTTGCATTATCTACGCGCAGAGTTTCAGCACCATCAGCTCGGTGATCCCGGCCTTTAGCAAGAGAGGAGACATCATCGTCGCGGACAAGGCCGTCAACTTCCCCATACGGAAGGGCTTGCAGATCAGCAGGTCGCAGGTCAGATGGTACGAGCACAACGACATGGCGGATCTGGAGCGCGTACTGCAGCGCGTGGTCAAGGAGGGCCAGGGCAAGCCGCTCACAAGACGATTCATCGTGACAGAGGGCTTGTTCGAGAACGTGGGCGACGTCGTGGACCTGCCCAAGCTGATCGAGCTGAAGCTCAAGTACAAGTTCCGCGTCATCCTCGACGAGACCTGGAGCTACGGCATTCTCGGAAGAAGCGGCCGCGGCGTCACAGAGCAGCAGAACGTGGACCCAGAGAACGTGGACTTGCTCGTAGGCGGTCTTGCTGGCGCCTTGGCGTCAGGCGGCGGTTTCTGCGCCGGCAGTCAAGAAGTCGTCGAACACCAGCGGTTGTCGGCCGCTTCGTACACGTTCTCCGCCGCTCTGCCGGCTCTGCTTGCGACTACGGCGTCCGAGACGGTCACGCTGCTGCAGGAGCAGCCGGAGATCATCCAGGGCTTGAGGGAAAACATCCGCACGATGCGCGCCCAGCTCGATCCCAGAAGCGACTGGGTGCGCTGCACCAGCTCGGCGGAAGCACCGGTGATGCTGCTCGTGCTGAAGAGCGAGCACGTGCAAGCGCGCAACTTCAGCGTGCTCGAGCAGGAGATGCTGTTGCAGGATTGCGTTGATGAGGTGAGTCTTTCTTGAATACATGCACATCTTTCATCATCTTGCATTTGAAACATTTACTAACTCGTTTCCCCGCAGGCCCTCGCAAACGGCGTCCTCATCACCCGCCTTAAAGCCATGCCCCTGGCCATCGGCGCCACGCCCAAAGACCTCATGAAGGAATGGCGCCCGCAGCCTGCTCTCAAAGTCTGCATCACCACCGGGCTCTCGAAGAGGGATGTTGAGAGGGCTGGTGTTGTTGTTAGGCATGCTATTACTACTGTCTTGAAGAGCAAGAAGTGGCAGCGATAAGGCGGTCTTGACAAATAAAGTTCAAAGAATGAATCTGATGTAAATGGTATTGGTCTGCTTTGGACGCGGAGTCGGAGTTGGGGAGGAGATTCGCAAAAAGTGGAAGATACCTCTTATACTGTATACAAGCATGCATGTACTATAATCATGCACTACTGTTTAAGCAGGACGGGGAAGTGATGTTTTGTATAGGTGGGTACAGAGGTAGTAGATGTAGTACCTGTATACCTTATGTAACTCCATGTAAGTAGTACTACTATGTACTTCTTCTCTATAAGAGATAGGTAGGTGGGTCCAAGCCGACACTAGTGCCGCTGGCGCTGGAGATGGATCATGTCGATTTATATGCATGCCTACAGGCTACACATAGTCAACGATGCCATAAACTTGGTCAGCAGCGACGGTGTTACAGGGCATCACCTGCAATATAATAAAAGTCACAATAATCATGATGACCGGATATCCATGACATGTTGCGGTGAAAGGGAAGCATTGAATTTCGGGCTAAAACTCAAGCCCAGCCACTCTCCCCAACCTCACGACGTAGGCGCTTGCGTACTCGATGCGAGACACCTTCCAAGCTTCCCTCGAATCTTTCTCTGCTCTTCACCAAGGCGAAATATCCAGACTCCATCGGCGACCTGCCTCTTCTTGCACACACCTTATCGCAAGTCCTTAAGCAACACAAACTCAACGCTTTAATCAATCAATCATTCAACACGCCACTATCATCGACTCGACTTGGACTTGGACTTGCTTGCCCCGCCATCTCTGTGCTTACATCACATTTGGGCTGCACTGCCGCATCAACACATTATTCGCTTCGCTGGCACACATACCAACTCGGACTCATTCTCCATCCGTACTGGCGAAAGAGGAATTTCACGTGAGACGATTGGCGTGAGACCAAAAGCGCTGTTGCGCTGCGAGGAATTCCCGGCGCATCCATACCTGACCTGAACTGAACTGGCCTTATATCTTCTCTCTTCGCCACAGCACAGCACAGCACAGCACAGCACTTGGTGGTCCTCATCATCACCTCGTCTCGTCCGACGAGCAAGCCACAAAACGCGCTGGTCACCACCTCTTCACCGACTTGTTACGCTTTGCCTTTTCTGCGCGACCGGGACATCATCATTTCCAAGGTGTTCTTGACTATCCGACCGTTTCACGACGTCGCTCTCACTCACGCCAACAAACACTGCTGCTGCTGTTTGCCGCTTGCAGCTTCACCGCAACACATCCTAACTTGCAACACCTGATATATAAACATCCCTCCCAGGCCTCCATCGGCCCAACAAACCCACATCAACACCATTCAAACTGGCTCCCTCGTACGCCTCCAGCATGGGGCGCAGCGTATCTCGCCAGCGCGTCATCGTACGCCAAAGCTACTACTGGCCAGACCAACAGCTCAACTTCTGGATAATCATCATGCTCGCGACCGGCGGCGTGCTGATAGGAGTGTTTGCCAACTTTGTCGTTGTGCAGAATACTTTGGGCGGCTTGGGGATCCCGTGGTAAGTCCAGTCCTATCTTTCCTGCACGAAACCCCATTCGAATGTATATCCTCCATCATCTCAACCTCGGCGCTCGTATCGCCACACAGTAGCATGCATCACAATAGTAGCAAGATATACAAAAACCAAAACAAGAGCTAACCCCACCACCTCCAGGATAATGCCCTTCGGCATAAGCGTCGGCTCCCTAACCGTCCTCTTCATCGCCCTCATGCTAATCCTAATCTGGCAGCGCCGCCTGCTCCCGGGCGTCGTGATGCTGGGCTCCTTCATCCTGCTGGTGCTGTTCATCACGGGCGTCATCGCGACGGCGATCCAGCTCTTCGGGCCCGAGGGCAACATCAACGGCAACTGCCAGACGTACGTCTTCGGCAACAGGCAACACGACCTGAACCTCAACACTCTCGCCTGGCTGCAGCAGCAGAGCATCTGCCAGCAGTGGCAGGCTGTGTTTGCCTTTTGGATCGTTGGGGCGGTGTTTTTGGTTTGGATGTTGGTTTTGGCGGGGATGGTTGCTAGGGGTGGGGATCGGTGAATGTGTTTTGATGAAATGGGAAAAGATGTTGCTGCTGCTGCTGCTCCTTGTGCGGCTATTATCGCCCGCTGCATATTTGGCCTTGCTTGTTCGCTTTTTTTTTTTCTCTCGCTTGGTTCGCTTTTACTTCCAGAAAGCGAAGAGCGTTGCGAGTAAGCAAGCCTTTGCTTTCTTCCCTTTTCCTTTCCTTTCCTTCTACTTTTTCTTCCCTTTTCTTCCTTTGAACGAAATCAACGATTATCAAGGAGAACAGGGGGCGTTCTCCACGCGTTCCAACGCACACTTGAGGGATTTCGGAGTTTCGGATCAAATGGATTATGGGAAAAATGGGAATTACGGTATACGATGGAGAAAAGGAGGCAAGAAAGCAACGAAGCAAGAAAGAAGGAGGAGGAGGAGGATAGCATAAGAGAACAAGAAACAGCAAAACAGCTCTGTTTCTAAGAGTTATTAGGGACAGAATGATGCCTGTAATGAACACCTTGCTTCATTCTGTACAAGGTGTAAGAGAATTTGATCCAGTACGACTTCAAAAAACAAAAAAGGGCTGTACACAAGAAGAATTTCATTTCCGGTGTTGTGGCCGCTGCAAAAAAAAGTACGGTCAGAAATGCTATTTGACAGACCTTCCTCCCTAGTCCACCCCATGAATACCTGGTTGTCTTCCCTCCTCCTTCCCTTTGCTTGGAAGAAAAAGAGGACTTTGACTATAAAAACGACAAAAGAATAATGCGCCCGCTGGGGTCCGTCCGTCCGAGGGAATCGATTAACAGCTTTATGAAACAGGTGACGGGAACAAAACACAAAAGGAAATGGAAAAAAGGGTGCTGTGGTTCGTGTCGGTCGTCGTGCTAGTGCTAGTGCTTAAGGGGTTGGCGAAGGATGAAGGAATGATCCGTGATCTCGCGAGAAAAGTAGGAAGCAAGCAGGACTTGCGATCAGATCAATTCGGTTAGACGCTGCGCTCTGGGTCCTCGCCTTCGGCTACCACCGCCGTGCCCAAGCCTCTGTCGGGAGAACTGCGAACGAGCGCCTCTTGCCTTCTCGCTCTCATGAAGTCTGATGCTGCGCGGATGAGGATGAACCAGCCTACTATCATCAACACGTATGAAAGCCAGTCGGCGGTCGTGATGGCCGTCTTGCCGTCGCTGCTAGATCCACCGCCGACGTGGTTGGGGTCGAAGTCGTGCGAGTCCGGGTGGTCTGGTACCCCGTCGGTGGGAACGTTCGGTGGACCGGGTTCCGAAACGCCGCCCGAGGCTGCATATCGCATCTGGAAGCCGTATTGCACAAGCGTGATTCCCAGGCCGGCGCGAGAGCCGTGCTTTGCGGCGTGTGTGGTGTGAAGGAGGTAGGTGAGGAGGAAACCGATGAGTTGGAAGGACATGGAGATCAGACAGTTCCAGATGAAGGAAAAGAAGGAGCCGACCAGCAGGCCGTCGACAAAGACGTCGTTGGGATCGCCCGTGTGAGAGAACGGTGAGAGGACTGTCGTTTCCCAGTATGGCGGTGTGGCGTCGGCGGCTGCTTGTTCGTAGGTCGGAGGCTTCTCTTCAACATCTTCGCCCGCCCGCGGTTTGGCTGCCAGATTCGCCCAGACACCATCACTGCCGCTGCCGCCTCCGTAGATGCGGCCACCTGTTGCTGTCGCCGCGGCTGGTGTAGGGACATAGACGGGTATTTGTGTGACAGTCCGCTGCGGCGAGGCCGGCCGTTGGGGTGCTCGAGATTGTGATGTGGTGGGTCCGCTGGCATCGGAGGACGAGCGGGAGGGTGTGCGTTGTATTAATCGCCTTTGGTCTGCGTTGTTCTCATCGTCGCTTTCCTCGTCTGACGGCGCATCGAAGGCATCGTGGAGGTTCCGCTCCTCCTCGCTCCGGTTGTGATTGTCTGATTGCGACGGGCGGCGGGAACTGGCGCGAGAGCGGAAAGATGGCGGTGGCGAGTCGGGAACGGGCATGGGCGATTGTGCTATGGCATTGCTGTGGTCGTCGTCGGCATCCTGTGCTGAGATCTGTGAGGGCGTGGTGTCAGTGGTGATTACGATAGTGAAGATTGGTGCATGTCACATGGACAGCAGGCGGCGACTTACGCGCTCGTAGCGCTGGGAGCTCATGACCGTTTGTGTGCGAGGGAGTGGCGAGATGAAGTGCGGTACGGTGGAGAGGTATACAGTGGTTGAAAGAAGATATGAGAAAGGTAATTGTGTAGTAAGTGGAAGGCTCAGGAGTGGTGGTGGTGGTGGTGCTGCTGTTGGCTGGTGGCGGTGGTGGTCTTGGTCGCGAGACGGTGGCTCGGCGACAGCTTAGATAAGTCAGCCGCCCAAGGCCGAGAGTGGTCGAGTCGGGCTGGGCTGTGCAGGTAACGCCACAAAGCCAAACCTCACTTCCTCCTGACGTGGAATTCACTGAGGTCACGTTGTCAAAGTTCTTTTTTAGTCAATAATCTTGCATTTCTATTCAGTTCATTCTTGTCCTTGAAACCGTCTGTCCAATCCATTCTATCCAGTCCACTCTATCGCACCATTCTGTTCAAGCAATGCTGACTCATCCAATCCAATCTCTCTAACCAATGCTGCATTGAAGCAGCGTACCCTTTGTGGGATTATCATCGGCTTTCGTACCCAGGAAAAAAAAACAGGAAAATCAGTGAGAATAGCACTCTTCAACGTCGGTCTCTCATTTCTCCAACAGTGGCATACCGTCGACAAAGGTCATCGCCCCTGCCCTCGAGACTCAGAATTTCGATCTTGCAAGACGATCACCATCTCTGTTCATCTTTCCTCACGGGCGGATGATGTGCAAGAAGTGCCCTTCGGACATGCCCCACTCTCTCTTGTGTTTCCAGGACTTCAACTTCCCTTCAACATCGAAGGGCAGTTCGAACCATTCATCCCCGAGGATCTCGATTACGGCTTCCGCAATATTGGTTGAAGTCAGCCTCTCTCTGCGGACACCATCACGTAGGTGCATCGTTTCTTGTGCGTATTTGTTGACCAGCCAGTGCGCCAAGTAGTTGGCGATGCGGACCGAAAGACACACAAGTGCGTCCTCTGCTATACGAATTTTCCCTTCGATCTTCTTGTTGAACCTTCTGTGGGCTATGTCCGTGTTCTTGGGCACGCCCCATTGGTCTTTGCGCCATACTAGTCTTCCCTCGCCAGCAGTGCCGACGAATCCAAAATACTTGTCGAAGAATTCGAAGCCTGCAGGGGGCGGAGTGGTTTGCGCCTCTTTTGTGCCCATCCATGGGCTCCACTGGTAGAACGTTCCCAGCCTGGTGGATCTATCGTTTGAGAGTTTTTCGAAGACCATTTCACCGACCCAGGATTCCAGATCGAGCTTGGTCGGGAGGTGATCGCGGACGAGATCTTCGAAGTGCCACGAGATTCCTTTTGGTGGGTCGCCGATCTCATGCTCGGGGTCTGGCACGGTCTTTACAGACTGAAACCAACGGTTGACGAAGACGTGGACATCCAGAGGTGGCGGAGTAGAGAGACGGTCTTCCTGGCGCGCAATGCCTCTGGCGGTCGTGAAGATCTCTTCGTATGACCCCAAAGGCCCCAGTTCTTTAACTCGCTTTACACGGTGTGCTTCGCGTCTGAGGAAGTCGCCGTCTAAAGGGGTGTCGTTGAGAGCAGCTTCAACTACGTCCGATGGGTTGTTGACCACGTTGATGCCGCGAAGCATGCGCTCCTTGAAGTCAACGCGTGGAAGTGGCACCGATATGCACATCGTTGCGGGTGACGGTCGAGTTGAGACCCTAGCTTTGCGTCGGTGTGTGTGGGTGGGTGGTCGGACGATGGATGTCGAATCTCTCTCCGGACGCTGGTCTAATAAGCGATGCCGCGTGACAGGTACGCCGACACTTCAACGTCACTGTTCACTTGTGTTCTTCACGGTCAGGCGCGCGCGGTGATCATTCTTTGCTGTCTCTTCACCAGCAAGTGGTTGACAGTCAATGAATGGCGCTGTGTGGGCCGAACTCGACAATGGCTTTGTTCGATGCACTCGGTCCGGGGAGAGAACGTCGACGCGCTTGACGCGCTCTTTCGTTTGCTTCGCAGCTTTGCCTTCGAGGGCTGATAGAGATCAAGAGTGAGGGCAGTCTCGAGTCTCGCTCGTAGTGCCCTCTTGATCGCTATGAGCAAGATCGCAAGGTCTTGCTATGACATCGGCAATTCACGGTACGAGACACTCCGGCGTTTGAAGTGGATTATTGGTGCCACGCCAACTAAGCAGCCGCACAAAAAGTCACGGCCCTAGCTCTTGACGGACGTCATGCAAGTGAGGTAGAACGCGTCTCTGCGAGACGAATACTTCACCTGCACCAACTCGCGATCTCTACAATGCGCATCTGGTGTGTGCCTACCGCTAATCAAACCCTTTGTTTTCGAGTTCTTTGTGAACGATTCAAAGCCATTGTTCTACTCGTACATTTCTTTGATCCATATGAGTGGGCTTCGCACTTATAGCCGTCCAACGACAGTGGTGTTTCTCTCAGATTCAAACCCAACACACACACGAAGAGAGCGCCGCAGTACACGACTGCTGCGCCCTCAATATTTCTCGGCTACCAAAAGTTTAGCAGCAAGAACAGAACCGGTTGTTCAACAATGGTGCAGACTGGATCTCACCAAGCCGCCATGCGCAGCTCCACCAAGTTCCGTTTGTTGGGTAAGACCCACAATGCTAACGTGTTCCTCAGGCGCAACCTGGCCGCTGTGTCCGGGAAGCCTGCAGCTCATTTCCAGCTCCACAAGGATGGCGTTGCTCGAGACGTCGATGACTTCGGTTCGCACGAAAGCGGGATGTATCCTATCGAAGACATCATCGCAGAACGTGTGACCAACGGCCGTACGCAGTACCAGGTCTCGTGGGCGGGCAACTGGCCCAAAGATCAGAAGACAACATGGGTCGACGCTGATGATTGTGAAGCCTACGACATATCGAACTTCAGGATCGAACAGCAGATCGCAGCTTGCAAGGCTAGAGATATCGAGTATGGCATTCCCGCAGACGGCTCAGGCGCCGTTTCTACAAACCGTCGCTCTCGCTCTCGGAGGTCCGCCTCTTCCATCCAGAAGCCACAATTTGGTTCTGGGAAGCGTGGGGCGGTTCGACCGAGCGAAACGTTCAAAAGGCGCTCTCAAAATTGCACTGAGAAAGGCCTACGAACAATTGCGCAGCTCAGTGGAAGATTCCAGTGACGATTGCGAGTACGAGGAGATCTCCGAGGCAGAGCAAGCGTTTTACGCCGCACGTAGCGAATTCGGGAGATGAAGACGAAGTGGAAAAGGTAAGAGATGCACACTAACGAAATGTTCCTTGGTTTTTGTCGCAGTTGTTACCAAGACCGAGTTAAGTACTTGATTCAATTCAAATTTGTTCTAGCAGAAATATACACGCAGGCGCTGCCGAGTAAGCCATCGCAGCGGCACTGACCCCCTTTCCCCAATCGATTAACAACTCTCACGTGCATGACCAGATGAACTACCTCAATTAACCCAGCAGACGCATCAGGCGCTGTTCCTGACGATCGCGTTGCCGCAACTTTGTTTCGGAGAAGCCCTTCTCGGCTGTCGAAATTGTCCTCACTTGCAAAAGTATGTAAGCGGGACCCATCGAACATGCCAAAGCTTCATTGGAAATACTCCAACCTTAAAATGAAGAACGGCCTGCCAAAAATCAATTTCAAGATGGCGCCATGCTAATTTGTACAAGAATACCGCCAGTTTCCCCCATTCCTTTCCATCCCTCAGTTTTCCTCAATCCACGCCCGGCATACCAACACTTGCAACACACTGCTCGCAAAATCAAGCTGCCATACACACGCACTCACTCAAGACCAACTGCCACTGCCACTGAGCTCTCCATCCAGACCTCAAAATCTCCACTACAGCCAGCCCATACTCCTACCACACAAGGTATTTCCACCCCAAGCTCTCACTCAGCCCAATGAACAACCACTAACACCCCCTCAAGCAACCCCAACGACCAGCACCCATGTCTTTCACCACCGCTCCAACCCATGCGAAGCGCACCCACGAGAAAGCCGACCTCAACACCTCGCCCCCGACCCCCAAATACCGCGTGCGCTGTTAGCACGCGTAGCGAGGTGTTGCGAATGTGTTGCGAGGTGCGAGGTGCGAGGTGCGAGATGTTGCGAGGTGTTGAGTGTTGTGTTGCGAGGTGGTGGGTGTTGGATGTTGCGGACGTGAAGTACATATAATGGCAGGCAACCAAGGGCACAGGAGGGACCACCCTCATTCACCTACAGCTCGTTCATACTCGTTGGAACTGTCTTCCATCTCATTGCGAATTTCTATTCTTTCCCTGCAGATGCTCTCTAGACGGATATCATTCGTGTTGTTTGAACAACTCACAAGGTACTACCACCACCACATAGAAGTCTCATCACAAGCTGATCGAAGTGGCGTTCCTCCAAGAATGAAGGTTCATCTCTCAGTAGCCATCAAACAATGTCTCTGGACAAGCGACAAGGCACTCCCTCCGGGCACATACTACCCACCGTACTACGCAACAACACCACCTCCACATCTTCACCGAGTCCACTTGCCTACCTCACATGACACCTATGTAGCCAACACCCATCTTTTCTCCCACTCTCCTCCGACCACAACCACGACCTCCGCCTCGCCTTCCACCGACAACAACCGCCGGATCTACAACCCCTACAATACCTCCCGAGTCACGATCCACATTGCTTTGGACAGGCTGCGAGGTATTACCTGTCACCATACGCCAGAGTCGTCGGGGGAAAGAGCTTGAATTCATCCCGTCCGATCTGATCTGGAGTGCAATAACCACTGTGAACGTGCATATGTACAGTGGACAGCGACCCAGACATATTCGCAAGCCATCAAGATCGAAGCGATTGATAATTCGTGAAAATACCTACCATGTCGTCGATGAGGGTTCCGAGCAAGCGTGCTGCCGAAAGGGGGTTCAAATAATGGGACAAGCCTGTACCCAAGAGTGCTCTCTCTAGCTAGGCGAGTACCTAGGTACGCAAGATTATGACATCTCACAGAGTAAACATGGCGGTAAGCCGGCCTAATGTTTCCGCCACATACACTTGCACTCACACAAAAATCAGCAAAGCTTGGAAAGACAGTCTCAATTTGATTTTTGGTTGTTATTTTCTGAAAAGTTCGAGCCAACGCGAACGCTTACTCGGTGTAGCCGTTGGTGGCGAGTTCCTTGCGCACCTGCTCCTCAGTACCGATCTTCAGGACCTGGGTGCCCTCAAGCTTCTCTCCGCCCGCCTGTCGCATCTTCAAGTCGTCAATGGCGCGCAGTTTCTTAAGTAGGGAGCGAACCTTCTTCTCCTGCGGCGATCCTGCGACGGGACTGGTAACAGTAAGTTCGGGTGCAGGAGCTGCGGGCGCAGGTGCAGCAGGCTTGGAAGCAGCCTTGGGTGCGGGCGAGTTGGTGTCGAGGGCAGGGCCGCGAGCGCGCTCGCCATCTCTCCTTCGTGAAGAAGCACGAGGGGCATCCTTCGAGCGACTGTTGGG
>Ga0265797_10002235_pt1 | contig 32900 bp, 30 predicted proteins | sample P2T30metagenome_FD_192433 | JGI IMG/M metagenome (GOLD analysis project Ga0265797, IMG submission 192433) | Plant litter microbial communities from East Loma Ridge, Irvine, California - P2 T30 | ecosystem: Environmental > Terrestrial > Plant litter > Unclassified | place: USA: California... | reverse complement strand
GGGTCGAGCCCCCGTCGGTCGAGCCACCGCTGCCGGAGGCGCGGAGGTGCTCGCGCAGGATGAACAGCACCGTGGCGCTCGACATGTTGCCCTGCTCGCGGAGGACGGTGCGCGACGGCTCCATCTGCTCGTCGGCCAGGGAGAGGCGCTGCTGCACCCGGTCGAGGATGCTGCGACCGCCGGGGTGCACGGCCCACCGCGCGACGTCGGGGACGCCGAGGCCCTCCTCCGCGAGCAGGGGCAGGAGCGCGTCGTCGATGTTCTCCTCGACGATGTGCGGGACGTAGCTGCTCAGCACCATGTCGAAGCCCTGGTCGCCGATGCTCCACGCCATGTCGTCCTCGCCGACCGGCGTCAGCACCGTCTCGAGCACGTCGAGGTCGAGCACGGTCTCGCCGGCCGGGGCCGGACGGGCGGTGACGACGGCCGAGGCCGCTCCGTCGGCGAAGACCGACGACGCGATGATGGCGTCGGGGTCGTCGCTGCTGCGGAGGTGCAGGGTGCAGAGCTCGACGCAGACGACGAGCACGACGGCGTCCGGGTCGGCGAGGCACGTGTCGCGCGCCGCCCGCAGCGCGGGGAAGGCGCCGTAGCAGCCCATGAACCCGATGTGCAGCCGACGCGTGCTGGCGGGGAGGCCCAGGCGGCGCACCAGGAGGTAGTCGGGACCCGGCGCGAAGAACCCGGTGCACGAGACGGTGACGACGTGGGTGACGTCGTCGCGGGTGATCCCGGGGGCGCCGGCCAGCGCCTCCTCGGCGGCCCGCACGAACAGGTCGGGGCTCTGCTCGACGTAGACGTCGTTGCGGGTGCCGGTGGTCGGCTGCAGGATGCGGCCGGACTCGCGGTCGTAGAACGTGGGAGGCGCGGCGTCGGCCGGCGCGGAGGGCTGGTCGGCCTCGGGGCCGGGCCCCGCTGCCGCGCCCAGCTCGGCGATGACGGTGTGGCGCGTGTCGATGGCGGCGCCGTCGAACACGGCGCCGATGAGACGGGGCGCGAGACGGCCGAGGCCGGGCTGCGACCGGAAGACGTCGCGGATGTCGTGCTGGCGGATGACGGTCGGGGGGAGGGCTGTTCCGATGCTTCGGATGCTCACGGGCATGCGTCATCGTATGCCCTGGCCGTCGGGCGACGGCCGTCGTGCGACCGGGGCTTGCGCTCGACGGCGGACGTGCGCGAGGGGGCGGCGTCGAGTCGCTGCGACGCGTCGACGGGCACGACCCTGGCCGCGGGGGCGAGATCTCACGAGGGAGAGAAGATGCGGTAGCGAGGGCGGGACTCGAACCCGCGACACCACGATTATGAGCCGTGTGCTCTAACCAACTGAGCTACCCCGCCGCAAGCTGTCGTCACGGACGCGCCGTGACCAGCCGGAGCCCCGAGTCAGGATTGAACTGACGACCCCTTCCTTACCATGGAAGTGCTCTACCACTGAGCTATCGGGGCGTGACCGTCAGGCCGCAGACTCGCTGCTGCCGATCGGCACCAGACAACTTTAGCAGAGCCCGAGGCCTCCCACGCACACCCGAGGACGCACGGGCGGCCGGCGGCCCGTCGCGGGCATGATCGGTGGGGTGCACAGCATCGAGCTCCTCCTCGACCCCTCCGCCGACGCCGCCGTGCGCGAGGAGTGGTCCGTGCTCTCGGCGGCCGGGCTGCACTCGCTCGGCGAGCACCAGGGGGCGACGAACGCGCCGCACCTGACGCTGCTGGCGAAGCCCAGGATCGGCCCCGGCGACGACGACGCCCTGCGCGAGATCGTCGCCCGCGCGCTGCCCCTGCCCGTGCAGCTCGGGGCTCCCCTCGTCTTCGGCGTCGGGAGGCGCGGGCTCGTCCTCGTGCGGTCGGTGGTGCCGACCGCCGCGCTGCTCGCCCTGCACCGCGCCGTGCACGAGCAGCTCGGGCGCGACGGCGAGGCCGCCGTCGACCACACCGCCCCTGACGCGTGGACGCCGCACGTGACACTGGCCCGACGGCTCGCCCCGGCGGGCGTCGCGACCGCGCTGGAGGCCCTGGCCGACGCGGCCGCGAGCCGTGCGGCAGGTCAGGACGAGGAGGCGCGGGGCGGCACGGGACCCTCGCCTGCCTCCCCCGGTCCGGCGCTGTCGAATGCGCGGCGGTGGGACTCGGACGCCCGCGAGGTGACCGACCTCGGCCCGGCACGGGCGCCCGCGGGAGGCCCCTCGGACGACGCTCGCCGCCAGGACGACGGCGGCCGCTAGTCGAGCGGCGTCGAGACGAGGTCGAGGCTCGCCAGGTCGCCCTCGGTGAGGACGACGTCGGCGGCCTCGAGCAGGCCCTCGAGCTGGATGACCGTGCGGGCGCTCGCCAGGGCGCCGATGACGTTCTGCCGCGTCGCCAGCCACGCGATGGCGACCGCACCGGGCTGGACGCCCTGGCGTTCCGCGATCTCGACCAGCACCTCCACCGTGCCCTGGTTCTGCGGGGTGACGTAGCTGAGCGCGCGGCCGCCGCGGGGCGAGTCGCCCCGACCCGCGTCGCCGCGGTACTTGCCCGTCAGGAACCCGCTCGCGAGCGACGAGTGCGGCAGCACCGCCAGGCCGTAGTGGTCGACGATCGGCGCGACGTCGGACTCGTAGTCGCCCCGGCGGACGAGGTTGTAGGCGGCCTGCACGGCCGCGAAGGGGTGCAGGCCGTCGCGGTCGGCCACCGCCAGGGCCTGGCGGAGGCGCGTGCCGGTGTAGTTCGACGCCGCGGGCCAGCGGATCTTGCCCTCGTCGACGAGCTCGCTGAGCGCCCCGACGGTCTCGTCGAGCGGGGTCTCGTCGTCGTCGAAGTGGGTGGAGTAGAGGTCGATGTGGTCGGTGCGGAGGCGGCGGAGCGACGCCTCGACCGCCCGACGGATGCTCGCCCGGCCGAGCCCGGGAGCGTCGGGGTGCTGCCCGCACTTGGTGCTGACGACGACCTTCTCGCGGTTGCCCGGACGGGCCAGCCAGCGGCCGATGATGGCCTCCGACTCGCCGCCGGAGTTGCCCGGCAGCCACGCCGAGTAGACGTCGGCCGTGTCGATCACGCGGCCGCCGTCGCCGACGAACACGTCGAGCACCTCGAGGGCGGTCGGGGCGCCGACGGTCCAGCCGAAGACGTTCGTGCCGAGGGCGAGCGGGAACAGCTCGCCGTCGGGCGCCAGCGCGGCGGCGACGGGGGAGGTCGAGGCGTCCAGGAGCGCTCCGTTCGGGGTCGTGGGGCCTCTCACGGTACCCGACGGGGGCGCCTCCCCCCTGCCGTATCGTGGGCGGCATGTCTGCACACGAGACCCCGGGCGACACGCTCGACTCCCCCGCCGAGACCGACGTCCTCGCCCCCGGCGACCCCGAGACGGAGGCGCTGGCCACCTCCGACGACGGCCTCGAGTGGTGGCGCACCGCCGTCATCTACCAGGTCTACCCGCGCTCCTTCGCCGACGGCGACGGCGACGGGGTCGGCGACCTGCCCGGCATCACCGCCCGCCTCGACTCGCTCGTCGAGCTCGGCGTCGACGCCGTCTGGCTGTCGCCCTTCTACACGTCGCCCCAGGCCGACGCGGGCTACGACGTCGCCGACTACACCGACGTCGACCCGCTCTTCGGCACGCTCGACGACTTCGACGCCCTCCGCGCCCGGTCCGCCGAGCTGGGCCTCCGCCTCATCGTCGACCTCGTGCCGAACCACTCCTCGTCGGCGCACGCCTGGTTCCGCGAGGCGCTGGCGGCGGGGCCCGGATCGCCCGAGCGTGCCCGGTACATGTTCCGGGAGGGCCGCGGCGTCGACGGCGAGCTGCCGCCGAACAACTGGGAGTCGATCTTCGGCGGCCCCGCGTGGACCCGCGTCACGGAGGCCGACGGATCGGCCGGCCAGTGGTACCTGCACCTCTTCGACTCCTCGCAGCCCGACCTCGACTGGACGAACCCCTGGGTGCGCTCGGCGTTCGTCGACGTGCTCCGCTTCTGGCTCGACCGCGGCGTCGACGGGTTCCGCGTCGACGTCGCCCACGGGCTCGTCAAGGCGGAGGGACTGCCCGACTACACGCCCCCGGCCGACGCCGGCAGCATGGGCGGCGGCCTCGGCGAGGACCTCACCCCGCCCTACTGGGGCCAGGACGGCGTGCACGAGATCTGGCGCGAGTGGCGTCGCGTGCTCGACGAGTACGAGGGCGACCGCGTGCTCGTCGCCGAGGCCTGGGTCGAGCCCCTCTCGAAGCTCGCGGACTGGGTGCGCCCCGACGAGATGCACCAGGCCTTCAACTTCGCCTACCTCGAGACGGGCTGGTCGGCCGCCGAGGTGCGTCGGGTCGTGGACTCGTCGCTCGACGTCTTCGCCAGCGTGGGGGCGCCGAGCACCTGGGTGCTCAGCAACCACGACGTCGTGCGGCACGCCAGCCGTCTCGCCCTGACCGCCGAGAACCCGCAGGGCCACGGCATCGGGCCGCGGAGCGCCGGCCTGCCCGTGCCCGAGCTGGGCCTCGCCCGTGCCCGGGCCGCCTCGGCCGTCATGCTCGCCCTGCCGGGCAGCGCGTACCTCTACCAGGGCGAGGAGCTCGGCCTGCCCGAGGCCGTCGACCTGCCCGACGAGTCGCGGCAGGACCCGACCTGGTTCCGCACCGGAGGCGAGCGGTACGGCCGCGACGGCTGCCGCGTGCCGCTGCCCTGGGAGTCCGGCTCGCCCGCGTTCGGGTTCAACGAGACGGGCGCCTCGTGGCTGCCCCAGCCCGCCGACTGGTCGACCTACGCCCGCGACGAGCAGCGCGGCGTGCCCGGCTCGACGCTCGAGCTGTACAAGGCGGCCCTCCGCCTGCGGTCGGAGCTCGGCCTCGGCGCCGGGCGCCTCGAGTGGCTCTCCGGCTGGTCGGACGACGTCGTCGCGTTCCGCACCGGCGAGGTCGTCGTGCTCGCGAACACCGGCGACGTGCCCGTCGAGCTCCCGGTCGGCGAGGTGCTGCTGTCGACCATGGCCCTCGACGGTCCCGCCCTGCCGGCCAACGCCGCGGTGTGGCTCCGGGCGTCGGGCGACGTGCTCCGCTGAGTCCTGAGGGGGCCGCCCCTGGGCGGCCTCCTCGGGAGGGCGCCCGTGGGCGGCCTTCGCGGGAGGGCGCCCGTGGGCGGCTTTCGCGCCGCGCAGGTGCCTCTCCTGCGCCGCCCGCACGACGAAGCCCCCCGGCCTGGCCGGGGGGCTTCGTCGTGCGGCGGCTGCCGCTCAGTTCGTGTTGGCCTGCAGCCAGGGGTACGGGTCGACCGGCACGCCCGAGAGGTGGATCTCGAAGTGCAGGTGGGCGCCGGTGCTGTTGCCCGTGCTGCCGACCTTGCCGACCAGCTGGCCGACGGTGACCGTGTCGCCCACGCGCACCTGCACCGAGCCGGTCTGCATGTGCGAGTAGGTGGAGGTGACCTTCTGGCCGTCGATCACGTGCTCGATCTCGACGTGGTTGCCGAAGGCGCCCGAGGGGCCGCTGACGACGCTGACCGTGCCGTCGGCGATGGCCTGGATCGGCGAGCCGGCGCCGGGCACGAAGTCGAGGCCCTCGTGGAAGGTCGAGCAGAAGCCGCAGTTCGTGACCTGGCGGGCGCCGAAGCCGCTGCTGATCGGGACGCCGGTCTGGAACGGCCACTGGACGGTGCCGTCGATGTCGTTCGAGAACGTGCTGCTGCTCGTGCTGGCGTACTCGCTCGCGACCTTCATCTCGGTGACCGAGTAGCCGTCGCGGCTGACGTCGCCGTCGGTCGCGCCGCCGGCCACGAAGCTCTGCGCCGCGGCGGCGCTCTTCTTGGCGACGGTGTTCTCCGGGGTGTCGACGAAGAACGCGTTCGCGGGCACGGACGTGGCGACGAGCATGGCGCTGGCGAAGAGCATGGCGCCGACGACGGTGACGCGCTTGGAGGTGCGCTGGAAGGCCGAGGCGCCGCTGCGGGGAGCGGCAGCAGGAGTCGCGGTGCGAGCGGCTGCCGGCCGGCGGCTCGACGAGGTGGGGGCCGTGGACGCTGCGGGGCGGGCGCCCGAGGGACGAGTGGCTCCGGTGCTCCGACGCGGACCGCGGGCGCGGCCGGCCGAGGCCTCGGCAGCACGGAGCGAGGCACGGGTCGGGAGAGCCGCGGCGGGCTCGGCCGGCGTCGAGATGCTCAGACCGGGCAGGACGGGGGCCGACACGACGGGGCGCACGGCGGCGGGCTGGCTCGTGGCGAGCTCAGCGGCGGCCAGCTGGGTCGTGGCGGGCTCCGCGGCGGCCGGCTGGGTCGTGGCGGGCTCCGTCGCGGACAGCGCGGGGGCCGCGGCTGCGGGCTCGACGGCCGGCAGCACAGAGGCGACGGCAGCAGCAGCAGCGGCGCGCTCAGCCTCGCGAGCTTCGCGACGCGTGCGGTAGACCGGAGCGGACGAGGCCTGCATCGGTGTCGTCAGAGCATCTGCGGCTCGGAGCGACGAGGTCTCGTCGCTGGCGTGCTCGGCGATGTTCTGGGTGTTCGACACGTCGTGGGGATCCTCGGGGTTGGTTGTCGGGACGGAGAGGCGGATGCGCCCTCTACTTCTCGGCCGCTACCCCGTTGACATCTGTCACGGAAAAGTAACGAACCAGTCAAGGGTAGCCGCTCGACCACGGAATGGCTACCCGCGATGGGGGGCCAGGGCCCCCGCAGCATGTCAGATCCGACATCGGATCGACGCCCGGGCGGCTCCGACACCCGCCCGATCGGCTCAGATCCGGGCGTCCGCCACCGCGGCGAGGAGCGCCTGCGCGATGCTCGGCGCGGCGGCGAAGGTCAGGGTCTCGCTGGGAGCGGACCCGTCGGCGCCCTGCACGACGGCCCCCGCCTCCGCGGCGACGAGGGCACCCGCGGCGTGGTCCCACGGCTTCAGCCCGCGCTCGACGTACCCGTCGAGCCGACCCGCGGCGACGGCGCAGAGGTCGAGGGAGGCGGCACCCTGGCGGCGGATGTCGCGCACCCGTCCGATGAGGCGCCCGACCGCGGCGGCCTGCTCGACCCGACGCTCGGCCTCGTAGGAGAAGCCCGTGGCGACCAGCGCCTCCCCCAGGGACTCCGGGGAGGACGGACGGAGGCGCTGGTCACCCAGCCACGCGCCTCCCCCCAGGGACGCCGTGTAGGTCTCGCCGGACAGCGGGTTCGCGACGCAGCCGGCCAGCGCCCTCCAGGAGAGGGGATCGGGGCCGCCCTCGACCACGGCGATGCTGACCGCCCACTGCGGGATGCCGTAGAGGAAGTTGACCGTGCCGTCGATCGGGTCGACGACCCAGGTGAGGCCCGTGGTGGAGTCGTCGGCCGCGCCCTCCTCGCCGAGGAACCCGTCGCCCGGGCGCCTCGCGGCGAGCTGCTCCCGGACGAGCTGCTCGACCTCGCGGTCGGTGTGCGTGACGACGTCGACGAGGCTGCTCTTCGTCGCGGCGACCTCGACGCCCTCTGCCCGACGCCGGGCCGCGAGGGCGGCCGCCTCGACGGCCACCTCGGTCGCGATGCGGAGGAGCTCGGCGACGTCGGGCCGTGCGGCGGCGCCCGTGGCCGGCGCTGCCGCACCGCTGGGCGTGGGTGCGCTGGCGGGCTGGTCGTGGGTCACGGGGCGTCCTCCTGGTCTGGGGAGGGCCCGCAGAACGACGGAACGGACCCGATGGTCATCGAGTCCGTTCACGGTGCCGGACGAGGGTGAGCTCGTCGACACGGGGTGGCAAGTGAGGGATTCGAACCCCCGAAGGCTACGCCAGCTGATTTACAGTCAGATCCCTTTGGCCGCTTGGGTAACTTGCCATGCACGCCCGGCCCATGTGTTCACCGACCGGAGGCGCCCGACAAATATACAGCCTCCGGGGAGTGCTCTCGACCACGCGCCTCCTCAGCCCCTGTTCGCGCGACGCCGTCGTGCGCAGATGCCGACCAGCAGTCGTCCTGTAGTGGCTTTTCCGATCATGCAGGCCTGGCCACCGCCCATCTGGTCGGCATGTGCGACGACGGACGGCGACGCGGGGCCGGGACTGGGGACGGAGGCCTCGCGCGGGTCCTCCCCCGACGCGAGGGGGCGAGGGTTGCGCACCGGCAGGACTCCCCGGAGGCACGGGGCAGCCCGCGCACGCCACGGTCGGCCCCATGGACCCCCTCCTCCGCACCACGATCCGTCGGCTCGACGGGCTCGCGCACCGCCGCGAGATCCTGGCGGCCGGGTGCTCGCGCCGGACGCTCGACGACGCGTGGCGGAGCGGGGCCGTGCAGCGGATCCGACACGGTCTCTACGGCAGCCCGGACCTGCCGGAGCAGGTGGTCCGGGCGGCCCGGGTCGGAGGTGCCCTGGCCGGTGCGTCCGCCTTGGCGTCCCGGGGAGCGTGGTCACCGCCCGACGAGCAGCTCGTGGTCTCGGTGCCGCACAACGCGCGGGACCTGCGCGACCCCGACGACGCGGGTCGCCGTCTCGCGCCGGGAGGAGGCGACGTGCTCGTCCTCCGCGACGGCACCGACCTGAGCTCGGGCGAGAGAGCGATCGTCTCGCCCTCCCGGGCAGCGGCGCAGGCACTGACCCACCTCGAGCCGGACCTCGCCGTCGCCGTGGTCGACTCGGCCCTGAGGCTCAGCGCCCCGGACCGACCGCATCGTTCTGCGGTCGAGACGCTGCTGCGGGGCCGGAGGGCGCGGCACCTCGTGACGCTCCTGGACGCCCGCGCCGAGTCCGGCACGGAGTCCGTGGTGAGGATGCGCCTCCTGCAGGCCGGCATCGAAGCGGAGATCCAGGTGTGGGTGTCCGATCGCCACAGGGTCGACCTCCTGGTCGACGGGTGGCTCGTCGTCGAGTGCACCAGCTACGGCTTCCACGGCTCCCCGCAGCAGTACGAGAACGACCGGCGCCGCATCACGGACCTCACCGGGCTCGGATACGTGGTCACGGAGGTGACCTACCACCAGGTGTTCCAGGAGTGGCCGGCGGTCCTCGCGGCGCTGCAGCGACTCCTCAGCGACGCCCGGCCCGCTCGCCTGCCTCGACGCCCCCGTTGAGGCCTCGGGCACGCAGCCAGGCGACTGTGGATGTGCAGAAGCCGACAGACGAGGTCAGAATGACGGGATTCCCGGGTATCAGACGCGCGTCTGCGCCCTTCCGGTCGGCATATGCGACCGAGTCGGCGCGAGGGCACGGGGAGGCGGACGGCGCGGGGGCAGGGGCAGGGGCGGAGGAGGCGGTGCCGGCGGGCTACTGGACGGCGGAGGTGAGGCGGGCGACGTTGTCGAGCACCTTCGAGCGGAAGGGACGCGTCAGCCACTCGTCGAGCAGGAGCTCGCGGCTGGCCTCCCGGTAGGTCTGCTCGACCTCGCGCAGCTGCCGCACGAAGCCACGCCCCCGGATCATCACCGAGATCTCGAGGTTGAGGCTGAACGAGCGCATGTCCATGTTGCTCGACCCGATCACCGCGACCTCGTCGTCGATGGTGACGTGCTTGGCGTGCAGCACCGTGGGCGAGCGGTAGAGGAAGATGCGGACCCCCGCCCGCAGCAGCGCCTCGTAGTAGGAGCGCTGCGCGTGGTAGACGACGGCCTGGTCGCCGATCTCGCTCACGAAGAGCTGCACCTCGATGCCGCGCTGGGCCGCGGTCGTGACCGCGTAGAGCATCGACTCGTCGGGCACGAAGTACGGGCTGGTGAGGATGATGCGCTCCTGCGCGTTGTACAGGAGCGTGTTGAAGAGGCGCAGGTTGTTCTCGCCGTCGAAGCCGGGCCCGCTCGGCACGACCTGGCAGTCGACCGTCGGCACCCCCTCGGCGACCGTGACGGGGTCGGCCTCCCGCAGCAGCAGCTCGTCGGTCTCGGAGTACCAGTCGGTGACGAAGAGCGCGTTGATGCCGGCCACGATCGGCCCCTCGAACCGCACCATGAAGTCCTTCCACTCCAGGTGCCGACGACGGTTCTTCCGCTTCTGGTAGCCGCGGTCGATCATGTTCTGCGACCCGGTGAAGGCGACCTGCCCGTCGATCACCAGCAGCTTGCGGTGGTTGCGGAGGTCGGGGCGCTGGTACCGGCCGCGCAGGGGCTGCACGGGCAGCATCAGCTGCCACTCCACGCCCATGCGGTCGAGCCGACGGCGGGCCCGACGGTAGCCCGGGTAGCCGCGGCTCGCGATGTGGTCCATCAGCACCCGCACGGTGACCCCGCGACGGCGCGCGTTCTCGAGCGCCACGAAGAAGGGCTCGGTCGTCGCGTCGAGGCTCGTGATGTAGAACTCGGCGTGCACCCAGCGGTGGGCTCCGTCGACGGCCTCGACCATCGCCTCCATCGACCGGGCGTAGTCGGCGTGCAGCTCGGCGGTGTTGCCGCCGACGAGCGGCATCGCCCCGAGCCGGCGGTTGAGCGCGATGACCGAGTCGAGCCAGAGCGGCCACGGGTGGTCGCGCGTCACGCGCTCCATGCCCTCGGTGGTCTCGACGATGTACTTGTTGATCTCGCTCTGCTTCTCACGCCGCCGTCGGGGCAGCTTGGTGCTGCCGAAGAGGAGGAAGAGCAGGAAGCCGACGTAGGGGATCAGGAAGATCGCCAGCAGCCAGGCCGTCGCCGTCGTCGGTCGACGGTTGATCGGCACGTAGACGACCGCGAAGACGCGGATCGCGATGTCGACGACGACGCCGAGCACCGCGATCGTGGCGGGAAGCCACGCGGGCTCGGTCACGACGGGCGCTAGCGGAAGTTGACGAACTGCAGGTCGACGTCGAGGTCGGCCTTCTTCAGCAGCGCCATCGTGGCCTGGAGGTCGTCCCGGCTCTTCGACGTGACGCGCAGCTCGTCGCCCTGGATCTGGCTCTTGACGCTCTTGGGCGCCTCGTCGCGGATGATCTTGCCGATCTTCTTCGCGTGGTCCTGCTCGATGCCCTCCTTGAGGGAGGCCTCGATGCGGTACTCCTTGCCGCTCGCGAAGGGCTCGCCGGCGTCGAGGTGCTTGAGGCTGATGCTGCGCTTGATGAACTTCGACTCGAGCACGTCGAGGACGGCCTTCACGCGCTCTTCGGTGGACGCCTTCAGGAGGAGCTTCTCGCCGCTCCAGTCGACCGAGGCGCCGACGTTCTTGAAGTCGTAGCGCTGCTCGATCTCCTTCTGTGCCTGGTGGAGGGCGTTGTCCGCCTCCATCTTGTCGACCTTGCTGACCACGTCGAAGGAGCTGTCTGCCATGCCGCCCAGCTTAGCGGCGGCGGGCGGTCACGGCCCGCCGCGGTCGGGACGCCGACCAGGGCGGGCCGCCGGGCGCTCCCCCGCGACGACGACGCGCCCCCGGCCCGCCCCGCGAGGGGAGGACGCCGGAGGCGCGGTCGAGGTCGACGGGACGGGTCGCCTACGCGTCGGCCGACTCCACGGCCCGCGACACGCGCACCATCTCGTCGCGCTCGACGACCTTGACGCGGGGCCGCTCGTGCTCGTGCTGCGCGCCGAGCGCCTGCTCGTGCTCGTCGAGGCGGTGCCAGCCCTCGAGGTCGGTGTACGCGACGCCGCGCTGCTGGAGGAGCGCCGGGACGGCCTCCTCCGAGGGGTCGGCCGGCTGCCACCAGCTCGCCTGGTCGGTGAGGACGTGCTTGACGGTCTCCATCGCGTCGGACTTCGTGTGGCCGATGAGGCCGACGGGCCCGCGCTTGATCCAGCCCGTGGCGTAGACGCCGGGGACGATCTGGTTGTCGTCGTCCATGACCTGCCCCTCGTGGTTCGGGATCACGCCGCGACGCTCGTCGAAGGGGATGCCGTCGAGCGGCGAGCCGAAGTAGCCGACCGCACGGTAGATCGCCTGCACGGGGACGTCGCGGAGCTCGCCGGTGCCCTCGACGCCGCCCTGCCCGTCGGGCCGCGTGCGCTCGTACCGGAACGCGGCGACGCGGCCCTGGTCGTCGCCGACGACCTCGACGGGCTTCGCGTAGAAGTGCAGGTGGAGGCGGCGCGACGCGGTGCCGACCTCGCGCTGGCGCCACTGGTTCAGCACCTTGTCGATGACGAAGACCTGCTTGTTGGTGGCGATGGCGGTCTTCGACGCCTCGTCGTGGTCGAAGTCCTCGTCGTAGACGATCATGTCGACGTCGCGCACCTCGCCCAGCTCGCGGAGCTCGAGCGGCGTGAACTTCACCTGCGCGGGCCCGCGGCGACCGAAGACGTGCACGTCGGTGATCGACGACTGCTTCAGCCCCTCGTAGACGTTGTCGGGGATCTCGGTGGGCAGCAGGTCGTCGGCGTGCTTGGCGAGGATGCGCGACACGTCGAGCGCGACGTTGCCGACTCCCACGACCGCGACGGACGTCGCGTCGAGCGGCCAGGTGCGCGGGAAGTCGGGGTGCCCGTCGAACCAGCTGACGAAGTCGGCGGCGCCGTAGCTGCCCTCGAGGTCGATGCCGGGGATGTCGAGGTCGGCGTCCTTGATGGCGCCCGTCGAGAAGATGACGGCGTTGTAGTGCTCGCGCAGGTCGTCGAGGCCGATGTCGACGCCGTAGCGGACGTTGCCGAAGACGCGGATGTCGCCGCTGTCGAGCACGTCGCGGAGCGCGTTGACGATGCCCTTGATGCGGGGGTGGTCGGGAGCCACGCCGTAGCGCACGAGCCCGTAGGGAGCGGGCAGCTGCTCGAACAGGTCGATCGACACGTCGAACGCCTTCTCGGCCTTGAGCAGGATGTCGGCGGCGTAGATGCCGGCGGGGCCGGCGCCGACGATGGCCAGTCGCAAGGTGGTCACGGGGTTCTCCCTCTGGTGGGTGGGTGGCGCGGCGGTGCCGGCCGGTGGTCGGTGCGGGGCACCGCAGGTCGTGGGGGTGTTCGGGGCCGAGGCCCGGGAGGCTCGGTGCCGGTCAGGCGGAGCGCTCGACGACCCGGTCGGCGAACCGGGTCAGCGCCTTCTTGACCGGGCCGGCGGGCAGCGGCTCGAGCGCCTCGAGGGCCTCGTGCGCCCAGCGGTGCGCCTCGAGGCGGGTGCGCTCGGTCACCTCGTGCTCGCGGAGCTGCCGGACGATGTCGGCGAAGGCGTCCTCGTCGACGTGCGGCTCGTCGTCGTCGGCGGCCTGGGTGACCTCGACGACGCGCTCGATCAGGCCCAGCAGGGCCGCCGCCTCCATGTCGGTCTGCGCCTCCTGGCGGAGGTAGAGCAGCGGCAGCGTGACGACGCCGGCCCGGAGGTCGGTGCCCGCCTTCTTGCCGGTGTGGTCGGCCGGGTCGGAGAGGTCGATCACGTCGTCGATGAGCTGGAAGGCGATGCCGATCTTCTCGCCGAAGGTCGCCACGGGCTCGAGGTACTCGCGCGGAGCGCCGGAGAACATCACGCCGGCGCGGGCCGCGGTGGAGATGAGCGAGCCCGTCTTGTCGGCGAGCACGTCGATGTAGTGGGCGATGGGGTCGTCGTCGGCCTTCGGGCCGACGGTCTCGTGCAGCTGCCCGAGGCAGAGGCGCTCGAAGGTCTCGGCCTGCAGCAGGATGGCCTCCTGGCCGAGCCCGGAGACGATGGTGCTCGCCCGGGCGAAGAGCAGGTCGCCGCTGAGGATGGCGACGTTGTTGCCCCACACGGTCTGCGCGCTCGGCACGCCCCGGCGCATCTGGGCCTCGTCCATGACGTCGTCGTGGTAGAGCGACGCCAGGTGCGTGATCTCGGTGGCCTGCGCCGACGCCACGATGCCGGGCGTGGCGCCCTCCCCGAGCTGGGCGATGAGGAGGGTCAGGGTGGGCCGCACGCGCTTGCCGCCCGCGGCGAGCAGGTAGCGGGTCGTCGCGTCGGCGATCTCGTCGGCGAAGGCGATCTCGCGCAGCAGCCCCTCCTCGACGAGCTCGAGGCCGTCGTCGACCGCCGCGACGAAGCGTCGCTCGGCGGGCGAGGCGAAGAGCTTCTCGCCGAGGCCGAGGGAGGCGCTGAGGGAGTTGCGACGGGTCGTCGGCACGCTCGGGGTCATGGGGTCACCTTGTCGTCTGGTCGGGTCGGCCCGGCGGAGGGGCGCTACTTCGCCGTCGTGGACGAGGAGGCGCGCGAGGTCGTCGAGGACGGCTTGCGGCCCCGGTGCAGGGCGACGATGCCCATGCTGAGATCGCGGTGCGCGACGCGGGTGAACCCGGCACCGCGCAGCCACTGGCTGAGCACCTGCTGCTCGGGCCACTTCTCGATGGACTCGGCGAGGTACGAGTAGGCGGGGCTGTTGCTGCTCGTGAGGCGGGCGACGACCGGCATGCCGAACCGCAGGTAGCCGCGGTAGGCCGCCCGCAGGAGGCCGAAGGGCGGCGTCGAGAACTCGCAGACGACCAGTCGGCCGCCGGGCTTCAGCACGCGGTGCATCTCGGCGAGCGCCACCTTCGGGCGGTTGACGTTGCGCAGGCCGAACGAGATGGTGACGGCGTCGAAGGTGTCGTCGTCGAAGGGCAGCGCCTCGGCGTCGCCCTCGACGAACTCGAGCTCGGGGTGGCGCTGACGACCGACCTCGACCATGCCGTGGGAGAAGTCGAGCGCGGTCACCTCGGCGCCGCGCGCCGCGATGGCGGCGGAGCTCGTGCCGGTGCCGGCTGCGATGTCGAGGACCTTGTCGGCCGGGCCCGCGCCGACGGCCTTCACGGTCGCGATGCGCCACAGGACGGCGTTGCCCGCGGAGAGCACGTCGTTCGTGCGGTCGTAGTGCTGGGCGACGCCGTCGAACATGGACGCGACCTCGCTGGGCTGCTTGTTCATATCGGCCTTGGTCACGGTGGTCGATCCTACCGGCATGCACTGGGCGCCGCCCGAGTAGGCTGACGCGGTGGATCTCCCGTCGTCCCGTCTCCCCTCCTTCTCCGTCCGCACCACCCGGATCGACCACCTCAGCCCGCTGCTCGACGTCGTCGACCGGCGCTCCCCGCTGGTCTTCGTCCGGGGCGGCGCGGGCATGGCCGGCATCGGCGAGGCCCTCCGCCTCGAGTTCTCCGGGGCCTCCCGGATGCGCGACGCCGCCGCGGCCTGGCGCGAGCTCGCCGCCCGGGCGACGGTCGACGACGAGGTGGGCGTGCCCGGCTCCGGCCTCATCGCGTTCGGCTCGTTCGCCTTCGACGACGAGTCCGCCGACACGAGCGTGCTCATCGTGCCGCGCATCGTCATCGGACGGCGCGACGGCGTGGCCTGGATCACGCGCGTCGACGGGGCCGAGGTCCCGAGCGGCACCCCGGTCGGCGCCTCCGTCCGGCTCCGGCTCTCGGAGGGCAGCCAGACCGCGGCCGGGTACGCCGAGGCGGTCTCGCGGGCCGTCGACGCCATCCGCGCCGGCGAGGTGAGCAAGGTCGTGCTGGCCCGCGACCTCGTCGGGCAGCTCCCCCCGGAGGCCGACCTGCGCCTCGTGGCCGCGACGCTGCTCACGGCCTACCCCGACTGCTACGCCTTCGCCGTCGACGGCCTGATCGGCGCCAGCCCCGAGACCCTCGTGCGCTCCGAGCGCGGCGAGGTCACGGCCCGCGTGCTGGCCGGCAGCGCGGCCCGGGGCGTCGACGCCGTCAGCGACGAGCAGGCGGCCCACGCCCTGGCCACCTCCCCGAAGGACCTCGACGAGCACGCCTTCGCCCTGCGCAGCCTGCTGCTCTCGCTCGGTCCGCACGCGACCGACATCGTCACGGGCGAGCAGCCGTTCACCCTCAAGCTGCCGAACCTCTGGCACCTCGCGAGCGACGTGCGGGGCCGCCTCACCGACGGGTCGAGCTCGCTCGACCTCATCGACTCGCTGCACCCGACGGCCGCGGTCGCCGGCACGCCGACGCCGGAGGCGCTCGCTCTGATCCGCGCCCTCGAGCCCTTCGACCGCGGCCGCTACGCCGGGCCGGTGGGCTGGGTCGGCGCCGACGGCGACGGCGAGTGGGCGATCGCCCTCCGCTGCGCGCAGGTCGACCCCGACGGCCGGGTCCGCGCCTTCGCGGGCGCCGGCATCGTCGCCGAGTCCGAGCCGGACCGCGAGGTCGCCGAGACCACCATGAAGTTCCAGCCCGTCGTCGGCGCGTTCTCGCAGTGACCTCGACGACCGGCGGGGCCGAGGAGGCGCGGACCGGCCCCGGCTGGTCGCGACCCGTCGCGCTCGTGGTCGCCGCGGCCTTCTTCATGGAGAACCTCGACGCCACGATCCTGTCGACGGCCACCGCCTCCGTGGCGTCCGACTTCGGCGTGCAGCCCGCGCAGCTCGGCATCGCCGTGACCGCCTACCTCGTGGCGGTCGCCGCGTTCATCCCCCTCGGGGCGTGGCTCGCCGAGCGCTGGGGCGCGCGGCGCGTCTTCCTGGCGGCGGTCGTCCTCTTCACGCTGGCGTCCGTCGCCTGCGCGCTCAGCACGGGGCTCGTCGGCCTCACCGCCGCGCGGGTGGTGCAGGGGCTCGCCGGCAGCATGATGGTGCCGATCGGGCGCCTGATCGTGCTGCGCAGCACGGAGAAGGCGGAGCTCGTGCGGGCGATCGCCTACCTGACCTGGCCCGCGCTGGTCGCCCCGATCGTCGCGCCGCTGATCGGCGGGCTGCTGACCGAGCACCTCGGCTGGCAGTGGGTGTTCCTCGTCAACGTGCCGGTCGGCGCCGCGCTGCTCGTGGCGGCCTGGCGGGTCGTGCCGTCGCCCGAGGTCGGCGACCGCCAGCCGCTCGACGTCGTCGGCCTGCTGCTCGTGGTGCTCGCGGTCGTGTCGCTCGTGGTGGCCTCCGAGCTGCTCGGCGACCCCGCCACGCTCGGCCTGGGAGCAGGGCTCGTCGTCGTCGCCGTCGCCTCGGGCACCGGGGCGGTGCGCTGGTTCCGGCGCGTGGCGCACCCGCTGCTCGACCTCGCGGCGTTCCGCATCGGGTCGTTCCGCGTGACGAACCTCAGCGGATCCCTCTACCGCGCCGTGGTCAACGGCGTCCCCTTCCTCGTGCCGCTGCTGCTGCAGGACGGCTTCGGGTGGTCGCCCGTCGAGGCCGGCCTGATGCTCATGTGGGTCTTCGTCGGCAACCTGGCCGTGAAGCCGCTGACGACTCCCCTGCTGCGACGCGTCCGCGTCGTGCCCGTCATCGTGGGCGCGACCGTGGGCCTCGCGGCGACCTTCGTCGCCGCCGCGGCGATCGGGCCCGCGACGTCTCCGGTGCTCGTGGCGGCGGTGCTGCTGCTCAGCGGCGTCTTCCGGTCGGTGGGGTTCACCGCTTACAACACGCTCCAGTTCGCCGACGTGCCGGGGCCGATGATCGCGCCGGCGAACGCGATCGCGTCGATCACCAGCCAGCTCGCGGTCGGGCTCGGCGTGGCGGTCACGGCCCTCGCGGTGCGGGTCGCCGACACGGTCGCGGCGGGCCACGCGGGCACGACGCCGGCCACGGGGTACCAGGCGGCCCTGGTCGTGCTGGCGGTGCTGGCGCTGCTCAGCCTCGTCGAGGGGCTGCGGCTGCCGAGGGACACCGGCGAGGCCCTCCGCACCCGCGCCTCCTGAGGGAGGCACGGCCGGGCCCCGACGCGACCCGCGGCGGCTAGGTCGACGCGAGCCGGATCTTCTCGAGCTCGACGTCGTACGACGGCGACGGCCACTCGGGGCGGCGGCTCTCGAGCGCGCCGATCAGCAGGCGCTGCACGGCGACGCGGGCGTACCACTTGCGGTCGGCGGGCACGACGAACCACGGCGCCGCGTCGGTGGTCGTGCGCCGCAGGGCCGTCTCGTAGGCCTCCTGGTACTCGGGCCAGAGGAGGCGGTCGTCGAGGTCGCCGGGGACGTACTTCCAGTGCTTGTCGGGACGTTCGAGCCGCTCCGCGAGCCGCGCCTTCTGCTCGTCGCGCGAGACGTGCAGCATGACCTTGACGATCGTCGTGCCCGACTCGGCCAGCTCGTGCTCGAAGGCGACGATGTCGTCGTAGCGCCGGTCGACCTCCTCGGGCGAGGCGAGCCGCCTGACCTTGCCGACGAGCACGTCCTCGTAGTGCGAGCGGTCGAAGACGCCGATCATGCCCGGGCCCGGCAGCTCGCGGCGCACGCGCCACAGGAAGTCGTGGGCGAGCTCCTCCTCGGTGGGCTGCTTGAACGCGTGGTGCGCGACGCCCTGCGGGTCGACGGAGCCGACCACGTGGCGCACGACGCCGCCCTTGCCCGAGGTGTCGGTGCCCTGCAGCACGAGCAGCACCGAGCCCTGGTCGCCCCCGCTGCGGCTGCTCGCGAAGAACTTCTCCTGCAGCTCGCCGAGCACCTCGCGGCCCGACTCGAGCACCTGCCGGGCGTAGCCCTTGTCGCCGGCGAAGCCGGGCGTCGACCGGGGGTCGACCGCGTCGAGTGAGAGGTCGGTGCCCGCGCGCAGGGCGTCGGCGGGCTCGGTCGTCCAGGAGGTGGCCATGGCTGCCAACCTACGACGGCCCGGCGCGCGAGGGCCGCTGCGGCGGCGAGGCGTCGTCGGCGAGCCCCCGGGAGCGCGGCTCGGGCACTCGATCAGCGGCAGGCCAGGTCGGGCCAGCGCTCAGCGGGCCAGCGGCACCTCGACCAGCACCGGGCCGTCCCACGCGCGGGCGAGCGCCTGGTCGAGCTCGGCCCGCGTGGCGGCCCGCACGTGGTGCCAGCCGTAGGCGGCCGCGAGGGGCTCGAGCGAGACGCTCTGCGGCGTGAACTGCACCCGCGTCATGGCGTCGTCGGGGGCCGTCGCCGCGACCTCGAGGCCGTCGAAGATCGTGCCGCCGCCGTCGTTGCCCACGACGACCTGCAGCCGGGGGCGCACCTCGCCGTCGCCGAGCAGCAGCGAGCCGACGTCGTGCAGCAGCGTGAGGTCGCCGAGCAGCACCCGTGTGACCCCCGGGCGCGACGTGTCGAGCTGGCTCGCGAGGGCGATGCCCGTCGCGGTCGCCACCGTGCCGTCGATGCCCGCGAGGCCGCGGTTGGCGTGGACCGGCACGCGCTTGCCCGGCACGACCTCGTCGACCTCGCGGATCAGGCGCGAGGCGCCCAGCACGAGGCGGTCGTGGGGCCAGGTGACGCGCCAGAGGGCCTCGGCCAGCGCCCGGCGGGTGACGCCGCGGCGGAGCAGCTGCACCTCGCCGCGGAGGAACTCGGCCCGCACGGAGGCGTCGTCGCTGGTCGCCGCCGCGAGGTCGGGCGCCTGCTCGGGGTCGCCGACGACGCGGCGGCCGGCGTGGACCCAGCGGCCCACCCACGCACGGTGGGCCCGGTCGTCGGCCGCGCCTCCCGAGCCGTGGCCGACCTCGACGCCGTCGACGACGAGCGCCCGCCGGCTGGGGTCGTAGGCCTCGGACGCGTCGCCGCGCACGACGACGACCTCGACGCCCTCGCGCGTCAGGAGGGCCGGCACCTGCCGGGTGAGCGTGGGGTGGCCGAGCACGACGACCCGGCGGACGGCACCGCCGAGCTCGGGGTCGCCGAGGAGCACCCGCCAGCCGAGGGCGAGGTTCGGCCCGAAGTGCGCGCCGCTCGAGACCTCGGCGAGGAGGGGCGCGCCGAGGTCGCGGGCCAGCTGCTCGGCGCGGTCGCCGGCGGCGTGTCCGGCGACGACGACGGTGGCGGGCACGTCGTCGACGAGCAGCACGTGGTGGCTGCCGCGCGGAGGGCGCCCGACCTCGTCGGGGCGGGGCTCGGGCAGCGACGTCAGGGCGGCGGAGAGGGGCTCCCGCAGGGCCACGTTGATCTGCACCGGTCCCGGGCTCGCCGAGCCACGGGGCCCCCCGGGGGAGGCGGTGCGCCCGTCGCCGAGGGACGCCGCGACGGCCCCGCGCGCGAGCCGTCGGACGGCCTCGACGTCGACGGCCCCGGCGAGAGGTGCCTCGACGTCGCGGACCCAGGGCACGGCGGGCCCGAAGAGCCCGGGCTGCACGGTGGTCTGGTTGCTGCCGATGCCGCGCAGCTCGACGGGCCGGTCGGCCGTGAGCAGCACCATCGGCACGCCGGAGTGGTGGGCCTCGAGGACCGCGGGGTGCAGGTTGGCGACGGCGGTGCCCGACGTCGTCAGGACGGCCGTCGGCCGGCCCGTCTCGACGGCCAGGCCGAGGGCCGTGAAGCCCGCGCTCCGCTCGTCGATGCGCACCCTCAGCCGCAGCCGGCCGGCTCGCTCGAACTCGGCTGCGGCGAGGGCCAGGGCCTGCGACCGCGAGCCGGGGCTGAGGACGAGCTCCTGCACGCCGGCGTCGACGAGGGAGGCGAGGAGGGCCACGGCGTAGTCGGTCGCCAGGCTGCCGCTGGTCGCGTCGGCACGAGCGCCGCCCACGGCGTCCGCGCCCGCGTCAGCGTCGACGACGTCGGTGTCGGCCTCCGGCTCGCCCAGGGGACGGTCGTGGTCTCCGGGCGACGGGGCGACCGAGGAGGAGGTGCTCACGGGGTCAGGCCGTGCCGTTCTTGCCGTCGTTGTCGAGCTGGTCGAGCTCTTCCTCCAGGCGACGGATGCGCTCGTCGGTCGTCTCGCGGTCGAGCGCCGTGACGGTGCTGCTCGACCGACCCGAGAACTCGGGGTCGTCGTCGGGGGCCACGAAGCGCCGGACCTCGGGACGACCGCTCTTGCGGGCGCGGCCGAGCAGGAACCACAGCACGGCGCCGACGACCGGGAGCACGACGATGATCAGGGCCCAGAGCGGCTTGTTCAGGGCCCGGAAACGCGAGGACTCGGCGAAGAGGCAGTCGACGAGGGCGTAGATGACGAAGGCCGACGCCGCCACGATCGCGACCACCCAGAACTTCACCATGGCGACGATCATAGGCTCCGCACCCCGACGCCGCCTGGGCGTCCGGGGGGTCGTCGCCGGACCGTGACCCGCGCCTCCCCCGGGGCCCGGCGGGCCGCCGTGCACACGGCGGGCACGCGGGCCCGGGCGGTTAGGATCGCCGGGTGAAACCCTGGGTCAAGTACTCGATCGTCCGTCTCGGCATCTTCGTGGTGGCCCTCGTCCTGTTCGTCCTCCTGCTGCCGAACCCGTACGTCGCCACGCTGCTCGCCGCCGTCGTCGCCTTCTGCGTGTCGTACATCTTCTTCGCGGGCCTCCGTCGCCAGGTGGCGCTGGAGCTCGCCGACCGCCGCTCGCGACCTGAGCCGCTCGACCGCGACACCCTCGCGGAGGACGACGACCTCGCCGAGCAGGACGCCCGCCTCGCGGCGGCGCCGACGGCCGCCGACGAGGAGCCGCCGAGCGAGCCGAGCGAGCCCGGCGAGCCGAGCGAGCCCGGCGAGTCCGGCGAGCCCGGCGCCGAGACGACGCCGAGCCAGCCCGACCCGCGCGACGCCTAGGAGAAGAGGACCGCCCCGAGCGCGAGCCCGTAGACGAGCGCCGTGAGCGACGAGAGCTGCAGGGCGAGGATCAGCTCGCGGGGCGTCTTGCCCGTGACGCCGATGACGGCTGCCGGCACCGCGGCGAGCAGCGTGAAGTAGACGTACGGGGCGTTGAAGTACAGGAAGCCGAAGTACGCGAGGATGAGGAACGGCAGCAGCAGGAACGACGCGTAGAGCGCCCGGGCCACCGGGTCGCCCACGACGACGGCCAGGGTGCGCTTGCCCGCGGCCCTGTCCTGGGGGATGTCGCGGATGTTGTTGACCATCAGCACGGCGCAGGCGAACAGCCCGGCCGAGACCCCCGCCACCCACGCGTCGGCGGGGAACCGCCCCAGCTGGACGAACGTCGTGCCGACGGTCGCCACGAGGCCGAAGAAGACGAAGACGAAGACCTCGCCGAGGGCGTTGTAGCCGTAGGGCCGCTTGCCGCCGGTGTAGAACCACGCCGCCACGACGGCCGCGGCGCCGACCGCGAGCATCCACCAGTGCTGCGTCAGCACCACGACGGCGATGCCCGCGACGGCGGCGACGCCGAAGGAGAGGAGGGCGACGCGCAGCACCGTGCGAGGACGGACCGCCCCGGAGCCGGTCAGGCGAGCGGGCCCGACGCGGAAGTCGTCGGTGCCGCGGATGCCGTCGGAGTAGTCGTTCGCGTAGTTCACGCCGATCTGCAGGAACACCGCGACGACCAGGCAGAGGATCGCCAGCGTGAGGTCCCACGCGCCGTTCGCCCGGGCCACGCCCGTGCCGAGCGCGACGGGCGCGACGCCGAGGGGCAGCGTGCGGAGGCGGGCCCCGCCGATCCAGTCGGCCGCCGTGACCCGGCGGACGGGCTGCTTGCCCGGACGACCGCCCGGTCGTCCGCTGCGCTTCTTGCTCGATGTCGTCGTCTTGGCCACCCGACGAGTGTAGTTCCCGCGCGGCCGGCGGCCGGGGCGCGTCAGGGGGCGACGAGCCGCCCGAGCGCGAGGCGGTCGGGCTTGCCGCTCGGCAGCAGGGGCAGCCGCTCGACGACGACCACCCGGTCGGGGGCGGCCGCCCTCCCCGTCGAGGCGGCCACGGCACGGCGGAGGTCGGCGAGCGTCGCGCCGGCCGGGGCGCCCCCGGCCACCACGACGACCGGCACCTCGCCCCAGCGTTCGTGCGCCGCCCGCACGACGATCGCGTCGGCCCACCCCGGCAGCTCCCGGACGACCCGCTCGACCAGCCCGAGCGAGACCTTCTCGCCGCCCGACACGACCACGTCGTCGAGCCGACCCGTGACCGACAGCACGCCGTCGGCCGACACCGTGCCGGCGTCGCCGGTGCGGTACCAGCGGCGGCCCTCGCGCTCGACGAAGGCGGCGGCGGTCCGGGCCTCGTCGTCGAGGTAGCCCTCGGCGAGCGACGGCCCGGAGAGCTCGACCTGGCCGTCGACCACGGCGACGCGGGTCTGCCCCACGGGCGTGCCGTCGTACACGCAGCCCCCGCTGGTCTCGCTGGAGCCGTAGGTGCGCACGACGTGGACGCCGGAGGCGCGGGCCCGGTCGACGACGGACGCCGGCGTCGCCTGCCCCCCGACGAGCACGGCCGCGAAGCCGCGGAGCGCGGCCGCGACGCCCCCGTCGTGCTCGGCGGCGTCGAGGGCGGTCACGAGCTGAGCGGGCACCAGCGAGGTGTAGCGGACGGGGTGGTCGAGGCGCTCCGTGGCCCGGGCCAGCGCCGACGGGTCGAAGTGCCCGGGCGCGAGGATCTCGGGCTCGGTGCCGGAGGCGATCGAGCGCACGAGGACGTTCGTGCCGGCGACGTAGTGGGCGGGCAGGGCGAGGACCCACTGCCCCGGTCCGCGCAGGGCTCCGTCGGCCGCCGCGGCCCCGGCGAGCACGGCGTCGGCGCTGAGGGCGACGCGCTTCGGCCGCCCGGTCGAGCCGCTCGTCTCGACGACGAGGGCGACGGGCTGCGGCACGGTCGACGGCAGGTCGGCCGGCACGGTCGCGTCGGTGCGGGGAGCCACGGCGGGCCCGCCGGCCAGCGCCTCGCGCAGGGCGGCGAGCACGCGCCCGGGCGAGCGTGCGTCGACGGCGACCAGCGGCCGGGTCACGCCCCGCGCCTCCCCCGGGCCCCCGGCCTCAGTACTGCCACGGGAACGGCGACCAGTCGGGCTCGCGCTTCTCGAGGAACGAGTCGCGGCCCTCGACGGCCTCGTCGGTGCCGTAGGCGAGCCGGGTCGCCTCGCCCGCGAAGACCTGCTGGCCGACGATGCCGTCGTCGACGGCGTTGAACGCGAACTTGAGCATGCGGATGGCGGTGGGCGACTTCGTGAGCACGACGCGGGCCATGGCCAGCGCCTCCGTCTCCAGGTCGGCGTGCGCGACGACGCGGTTGACGGCGCCCAGCTCGTAGGCGCGGTCGGCGCTGTACTCCTCCGCGAGGAAGAAGACCTCGCGCGCGGCCTTCTGGCCGATCTGCTTGGCGAAGTAGGCGCTGCCGTAGCCGGCGTCGAACGAGCCGACGTCGGCGTCGGTCTGCTTGAACCGGCCGTGCTCGCGGCTGGCGATCGTGAGGTCGCAGACGACGTGCAGCGAGTGCCCGCCGCCGGCCGCCCAGCCGGGCACCACGGCCACGACCACCTTGGGCATGAAGCGGATCAGCCGCTGCACCTCGAGGATGTGGAGGCGGCCGGCCGAGGCGGGGTCGGCCACGTTCGCCTCGTCGCCCTCGGCCTTGTAGCCGTCGCGACCGCGGATGCGCTGGTCGCCTCCGCTGCAGAAGGCCCAGCCGCCGTCCTTCGCGCTGGGGCCGTTGCCGGTGAGCAGCACGACGCCGACCCGGCTCTGCTGACGGGCGTGGTCGAGGGTGCGGTACAGCTCGTCGACCGTGCGGGGCCGGAAGGCGTTGCGCACCTCCGGGCGGTCGATCGCGACGCGGGCCACGCGGCCCTCGACGTCGAGGTGGTACGTGACGTCGGTCAGGTCGGAGAAGCCCGGCACCTCTCGCCACTCGGTCGGGTCGAAGAGGTCGGAGACGGTGTCGCGCATGTGCACCACCCTACGACCGGCACGGCTGCGGGCACCCGGAGCGCCGGCCGGTCAGCCCGCCGCGCGACGACGCGGCCGGTCAGAACTGCGGGAGGAGGCGCCCCAGCAGGAAGACGAAGACGAACGGGTTCGAGAGCACGGCCAGCAGCACCGCCGCCACCCCGAGCCACCGGCCGCGCCTCATGGCGACGGCGACGAGCGCCACGACCCCGACGACCACCGACGCGAGCATGGTGACGAGCGCGATCGAGGCGGCCCCCGTGACGGCGTCGGCGGCCAGCAGGCCGACCGCGAGGCCGTCGAGGGCGAGCAGCAGGAGCGCGAGGCCCAGCGTGACCTGCCCGAGCCGGGGGCTGCGGACGGTGGCCTCCGCGTCGGCGGCGGCGGCGGGGCGGTCGAAGATGTCGAGGCCCTCGGCGGGCCGGTCGGCGGGGGGCCCGCCGGTCTCGTGGGGGTCGGTCTCGGGAGCGGCCATGGACCCCGACCCTAGCGGCCGGGCCGGTGACAGACTGGCAGCGTGCCGAGCGTCCGCCCTCCCGTCCTCCCGCCCCTCGCCGATCTGCTGGGCGGCGCCCACGTCGTCCAGCTCCCGCTCCGCACGCGCTTCCGCGGCATCGACGTGCGCGAGGCCCTGCTCGTCGAGGGCCCGCGCGGCTGGACGGAGTTCAGCCCGTTCGTCGAGTACCCGCCCGAGGAGGCGGCGGCCTGGCTGGCCGCGGCCGTCGACTTCGGCTGGGGTCCGGAGCACCCGGTCGGCGCCTCCACCGTCCGGGTGAACGCGACCCTGCCGGCCGTCGGCCCCGACGAGGTCGCCGGGGTGCTGGCGCGCTTCCCCGGGTGCCGCACCGTGAAGGTCAAGGTCGCCGACCGCACGCAGGCCCTCGCCGACGACGTCGCCCGCGTGGCGGCCGCGCGTCGCCACGTCGGGCCGGAGGGCCGCGTCCGGGTCGACGCGAACGCGGCCTGGAGCGTGGCCGAGGCCGAGGAGGCGCTCCTCGCCCTCGCGCCCTACGACCTGGAGTACGCCGAGCAGCCCTGCGCCACCGTGCCCGAGCTCGCCGAGCTGCGCCGCCGGACGGCCGGCCTCGGCGTGCCCGTCGCCGCCGACGAGAGCGTGCGGCGCGCCGCCGACCCGCTCGCGGTGGCCCGCGCCGGTGCCGCCGACCTCCTCGTCGTCAAGGCGCAGCCCCTCGGCGGCGTCACCGCCGCGCTCGGGATCGTCGCGGCGGCCGGGCTGCCGGTCGTCGTCTCGAGCGCGCTCGACACCTCGGTCGGGCTCAGCATGGGCGCGCACCTCGCCGCAGCGGTCCCCGACCTCCGCCACGACTGCGGCCTCGGCACGGCAGCGCTCCTCGCGCGCGACGTCACCCGTCGGCCGCTGCAGCCGGTCGACGGCGCGATCGACGTCCGACGCGTGGAGGTCGACCGCGACCTGCTGCGCGAGCAGGCTGCCCCCGACGAGCGGCGACGCTGGTGGCTCGACCGGCTGCGGGCCTGCCACGACGTGCTCGAGGCGGGCGACGCCTCCCCGGCCGACCGCTGACCTCGGCGGCCCGGATCGGGGCCGGACGAGCCGGGCCGACGGGGATCAGAGGCCCGAGTAGGCGTGCAGCCCCTTGAAGAACACGTTGACGATCGAGAAGTTGAACATCACGGCCGCGAAGCCGATGATCGACAGCCACGAGGAGCGGGCGCCGCGCCAGCCGCGCGTCGCACGGGCGTGGATGTAGCCGGCGTAGAGCACCCAGATGATGAAGGTCCAGACCTCCTTGGTGTCCCAGCCCCAGTAGCGGCCCCAGGCCCGCTCGGCCCAGACGGCGCCGGCGATGAGGGTGAAGGTCCAGAGCACGAAGCCGACGAGGGCGACGCGGTACGCGAGGTCCTCCAGGCGGTCGGCCGCGGGCAGGGTCTCCATGAAGCGGAGGTTCGCGAGCTTGGCCTGCTCGCGCTTGGTCTGGATCAGCTGCGCCACCGAGAGGCCGGCGGCGATGGCGAAGAAGCCGGTGCCGACGATGGCGACGAGCACGTGGATGACGAGCCACGCCGACTGCAGGGCGGGCTGGAGGGGCGAGACCGCGACGTAGTAGTTGACCGTGCCGATCGCGAGCAGGATGAGGTTCAGGCCCATCACGTACGCCCCGAGGAACGACACGTCGACGAAGAGCTTCACGAGCAGGTAGACGCCGACGATGATGGCCGTGCCGGTCAGCGAGAACTCGAACATGTTGGCCCACGGCACGCGGCCGGCGGCGATGCCGCGCATGACCACCGAGGCGACGTGCACGAGCAGGCCGAGCACCATGAGCGAGGTGGCGACGCGCTCGAACTTCGAGGCGCGACGGCCCGAGGAGGCACGGGGCGCGTCCGCCGACCCGGTGACGGCGGCCGTGCGGTCGAGCACGATCGTGCTGCCTCCCTGGGCGCCCTTCGAGAGGCTGGCCCGGGCGGGAGCGGCCGCCGCGGACGAGGCCGCCGCCTGCTGCGCGTCGCCGGAGCGCTTCGCGAGGTCGAGGGCGAAGGCCACGAACGAGATCGTGTAGATCGCCATCGCCGAGTAGACGGCGACGAGCGAGTAGTAGGCGAGGTCGGCGGTCACGATGTGATCCTACGTCCGCCGCGGGGCGCCGCGGCTCCCCCGTCGCCGACGTCGTTCGACGTCGAGCCGGGCCGCGAGGCCGCGCGGGCCGCGTCGGCCGGCACCCCGAGCGTCGTCAGGTGCGTGCGGACGATCTCGCCGACCGCCCGCTCGAGCGTCGGGTCCTCTCCGCGGGCGAGGCCCGCGTACTCGAGCCGGAGGCCCGTGCCCGTGGACGACGCCTTCACCCAGACCCGCCGACGCGGCACGAACAGCGCGGTCAGGAGACCGGCGAAGGTCAGCCCCGCGAAGAGCAGCACCCAGACCTGCGAGGGGTCGTGGTGCACGTCGAGCGACGCGAACCTCTTGACGTCGTTGAACGTGATCGTGCCGAGGCCGTTCGGCAGGTCGACCGTCTCGCCCGGCTTGAGCTGCAGGGCCTTCTGCCCGCCGTCGGCCCCGGCCCCGGCGATCTCCGTCATGCCGTCCGTCTTCAGCGAGTAGACCGACTGCGGCACGCCGTCGTCGAGCTTGAGGTCGCCGTCGTAGACGTTGAGGCTCAGCACGGGGTTCAGGAGGTCGGGGTAGCTCGACGCGAGGATCCCCGAGCCGTCGCCCGTCTCGACCGCCGACGGGTAGAAGAAGCCGATCATGCCGATCTGGTCGGCCAGGCCGTCGGGGACCTTGACGACGCCCTGCGACGTGAGGTTCGCGTCCTGCGGGAGGAACGGGATCGTGTCGGTGAACGGCTCGCTGCCGTCGGGGGCCGTGACCGTCACGTCGACGGCGTAGCCGTTGCCGAGCAGGTAGACGTTCGAGCCGCCGATGGAGAGGGGGCTGTTGACCTTGATCTGCGCTTTCTCGGGGTCGCCGCCCTGGGTGCGGGTCGTGACGTCGGCCGTGTAGTCGGTGGGCTGGCCGAGGGCGTCGGTGTTCGACTCCTCGTAGGTGGTGCGGAAGCGGTCGAGGGTCACGTTGTAGGGCGAGAGCTGCGAGTCGCTGAACCAGCGGCCCGGGTTGAACGAGTCGTACGAGACCAGGGCGTTGGTGAAGGTCTGCCCCTCGACGACCACGCGCTGGCCCGTGTAGCCGAAGCCGCCGCCGATGCCGACGGTCAGCAGCACGCCCACGAGGGCGGAGTGGAAGACGAGGTTGCCCGTCTCGCGCAGGTAGCCGCGCTCCGCGCTCACGGAGTCGCCGAACACCTCGGTGCGGTACCCGGCGCGCTTGAGCTGCGCACGGGCGGCCTGGACGGCGGAGGCAGGGTCGAGGTCGTCGCCGACCGCGCCTCCCCCGGTCTCGAGGGTGACGGAGCGGTAGCCCGCGAGCCGTGAGAGCCGCGCGGGCGTCCTCGGCGGACGCGCCCTCAGCGCCTCGAAGTGGTGCTTCGTGCGCGGGATGATGCAGCCGATCAGCGAGATGAAGAGCAGCAGGTAGACGGCGGAGAACCACGGCGACGAGTACGTGTCGAAGACGCCCAGCTTGTCGAGCACCGGGAAGAGGTCGGGGTGGTCGGCGCGGTACTGGACGACGCCGTTCGGGTCGGAGGTGCGCTGCGGCACCAGCGAGCCGGGGATGGCCGCGACCGCGAGGAGCATGAGGAGGAACAGCGCCGTCTTCATGCTCGTCAGCTGGCGCCAGAAGAACCGCAGGTAGCCCACGGGGCCGAGCCGGGGCTGCGTGATGCCGCCCCCGGAGCCGCCCGGGCCGCCGGCGGCCTCGGCCGGGGCCGCGGAGTCGTAGTGGTCGCTCGGCCTCAGCGGGTCGCCGACCACGTCGGAGCCGTCGGTCACCTCGGTGCTGTCGACGGCGTCGGGCGTGCCCGTGGCGCCGGGAGAGCGGTCAGACGATCGTGCCATAGCCCGCGATCACCGCCCCGACCTCGGACATCAGTGCGGACCAGAGGCCCGTGACCATGAGAAGACCGATGACGACCAGGATGCTGCCTCCGACGATGTTGACGACGCGGATGTGCCGCTTGACGAACGAGATGGACCTCGTGGCCCAGCCGAGGCCGAGCGCGACGAGGAGGAACGGGACGCCGAGGCCCACGCAGTAGGCGATGCCGAGCAGCACGCTCTGGCCCACGGAGCCGGTGTTCAGCGACATGGCCGTGATGGCGGCCAGGGTCGGGCCGACGCAGGGCGTCCAGCCGAGGCCGAACACGATGCCGAGCAGCGGAGCGCCGGCGAGGCCGGTCGCCGGGGTGAACCCGGGCTTGAGCGTGCGCTGCAGCACCGTGAACTGGCCGATGAAGACGAGACCGAGGGCGATGACGACGATGCCCATCAGCCGCACGATCAGCTCGCGCCACTGGATGAGCCAGAACCCCACGGCGCCGAAGGCGAGGTTGGCGCCGACGAAGACGACGGAGAACCCGGCGATGAACAAGAGGACGCCGACGACGACCCGACGGCGGTCGCGAGCGCGCCCCGCGGCGTCGCGCGCGCCTCCGGTGAGGCCGCCCACGTAGCCGAGGTAGCCCGGCACGAGCGGGAGGACGCAGGGCGAGAGGAACGAGATGAGGCCCGCGAGCACGGCGACCGGGAGAGCCACGGCCAGCTGGCCGCCCGCGACCGCGTCGAAGAAGGGGTTGCCCTGGTACACCTAGGCCTGCTCGGCGACGGCGTCTTCGATGAGCTGGTTCAGGATGCTCGGGCCGTCGAGCCCGCCCAGGATGCGCGCGGCGATGCGGCCCTGCTTGTCGAGCACGATGGTGGTCGGCACCGAGTTCGGGGCGATCGTGCCCGCGAGGGCGAGCTGGACCGTGCCCTCGTTCGTGTCGACCACGGAGGGGTAGGTGATGCCGAACTTGTCGGCGAAGGCGAGCGACGTCTTCGCCTGGTCGCGCACGTTGACCCCGACGAACTGCACGCCCTGGTCGGCGAACGTCTCGCTGAGCTGCTGCAGGTCGGGCGCCTCCTGGCGGCACGGGGGGCAGCTGGCGTACCAGAAGTTCAGGACGACGACCTCGCCCTCGTGGTCGGAGCGCGAGATCTCGTCGCCGGCGTCGGTGGTGGCCGTGAACTCGACGGGGTCGGTGCGGTCGGCCGGCTGCACCTCGGTGACCGTGCCGGCGCCGGAGATGTAGTTCTCCGTGCCGCCGTCCTTGTACTGGCTCGCGAGGCCGTCGTTCGCCGACGTGCAGCCGGCGAGGGCGAGCACGACCACGGCGGCGGCCGCGAGGCCGCGACCGACGCGACGCGCCCGACGGTCGGGTCGGACGGCGGGCTCCGACGCCGCTCGGGCTCGGACGGGCGTTGCTCGGGTGGTCACACTGCTCCCAGGTCGACGGCGTTCGCGAGCAAGTCTGCCGCGGGATCCTGATAGCCCACCTCGACGAACCGGTCGCCGCGACGCTCGAGCGTGGTCACGCTCGAGAGCGAGCAGCGACGACGACGGGGGTCGTGGAAGAGACGGGCGCCGGTGACGCTGCGGTGCACCATCCAGATCGGGAGCTGGTGGCTGACCAGCACCACGTCGCCCCCGTCGACGCTCGACCAGGCCTCGTCGACGGCCGACAGCATGCGGGCGGCGATGCTGACGTACGCCTCGCCCCAGCTCGGCTTCAGCGGGTTGACGATCCACGGCCACTCGGCCGGCACGGAGAGCTGCTTGCGGACGGTGAAGTCGGAGCGACGCCCCTCGTACTTGTTGCTGGGCTCGATCAGCCGCTCGTCGACCTGCACGGGCAGGGAGAACGCCTCGGCCCACGGCGCCGCGCTCTCGCGGGTGCGCTGGAGGGGGCTGGCGACGATCGCCCGGACGGGCGCGCCCTGGGCCTGCAGCATCGCGGCCGACGAGGCCGCCATGCGGTGGCCGAGCTCGCTGAGCCCGAAGCCCTCGAGTCGGCCGTAGAGGACGTGGTCGGGGTTCTGCACCTCGCCGTGGCGCACGAGGTGGATCTGCTGGGCGGGCATGCGCCCCAGTCTAGGTCGGGCCCCGACGCACACCTCCCACAGGGCGGACCCACAGGAGGCGCGGTGCCGGGCCCCGGCAGCGCCCGCGCACGGTAAAGTCGGGCCTCGTGATCGAACGCACCCTCATCAGCGACCTCGCGCCCCTCCCCGACGGCACCGTCACGGTGTCGGGCTGGGTCGACACCGTCCGCGACCAGAAGAAGGTGCAGTTCGTCGTCCTCCGCGACGAGTCCGGCGCCGTCCAGCTCGTCCGCCCGCGCACCGCGGCCGACGTCCTCGCCGAGGCGGGGGAGACCGACGAGATCGCCGACGCGATCTCCGGGCTCTCGCAGGGCAGCTTCGTCACCGTGACGGGCCAGCTCAAGCACGACGAGCGCGTCAAGCTCGGCGGCATCGAGGTGAAGATCGACGCCCTCGTCGTCGACAGCCTCGCCGACCCCGAGACCCCGATCGCCGCCGACAGCGGCATCGACAAGCGCATGGACTGGCGCTTCCTCGACCTGCGCGTGCCGCGCAACGCCCTGATCTTCCGGGTGCAGACGACCTTCGAGCACGCCATGCGCACCTACTGGGTCGAGCGCGGCTACATCGAGATCCACACCCCGAAGATCATGGCGTCGGCCAGCGAGTCGAACGCCGAGCTGTTCAAGGTCGACTACTTCGAGGGCAGCGCCTTCCTCGCGCAGAGCCCCCAGTTCTTCAAGCAGATGGCGCAGAGCGCCGGCTTCGGCAAGATCTTCGAGATCGCCCCGGTCTTCCGTGCCGACCCGTCCTTCACCTCGCGCCACGCGACGGAGTACACGAGCGTCGACGCCGAGATCAGCTACGTCGAGAGCCACGAGGACGTCATGCAGATGCAGGAGGAGCTCCTCGTCGCCGCCTTCACGGCCGTCGTGGAGAAGCACGGCGCCGAGATCAAGGAGCTGTTCGAGGTGGACGTGACCGTCCCCACGACGCCCTTCCCGCGCATCCCCCTGGCCGAGGCGAAGCAGATCGTGGCCGACCGCGGCTACGTCGTGCCCCGTGCCGACGCCGACATGGACCCGGAGGGCGAGCGCCAGATCGCCGCCTACGTGAAGGAGACGTTCGACCACGACTTCGTCTTCCTCACCGACTACGACGCGTCGATCCGGCCCTTCTACCACATGCGCCACGACGACGACCCGCAGCTCACGAAGAGCTACGACCTCATCTTCAACGGCACGGAGATCACCACGGGTGCCCAGCGCGAGCACCGCGTCGAGGTGCTCGAGGCCCAGATCCGCGAGAAGGGCATGAAGCCGGAGGAGCTGGGCGGCTACCTCGACTTCTTCCGCTACGGCGCCCCGTCGCACGGCGGCTTCGGCATGGGCCTCGCCCGCGTGCTGATGCTGATGCTGCACCAGCCGAACCTCCGCGAGGTGACCTACCTGTTCCGCGGGCCGACGCGCCTGACGCCGTAGGCACGAGACCCCACGACGACGACGGGCCCGGTGAGAGCGATCTCACCGGGCCCGTCGTCGCGCCGCCGGGGGCGGCTGGTCGGTCGTCAGACCTCGTAGTCGATGCTGCTGGCTCCGGAGACCAGCGTGTCGATCTCGGCCGCCGCCTCCTGGTGGGCGGGGTGGACGATGTACGCGTCGAGGCCGTCGTGGTCGTCGAAGCGCGCGACGACGGCGACGTCGCCGTTCTTCTCGGGGTAGGCGACGTTGCGCACGACCTCGATCGAACGGAGGGAGTCGACGGGGCCGGCGGGTGCCGCGAGGCCGACGAGCAGCGCCTCGATGCGGTCGGCCGCGCGGTCGCGCTCGACGGGGTCGGTGGCGAGGAGGTCCCAGACGACGATGTGGGCGATGCTCATGAGAGGGCCTTCCGGAGGGCGGTGCGGAGGCGGTCGGGCTCGACACGCCAGATCGTGTGGACGCGGCCGTCGAGGAGGACGACCGGGATCTCCTCCGCGTACTCGTCGCGGAGGGCCGGCACCTGGAGGATGTCGGTCTCGTCGTAGGCCAGGGCGTGGGGGGCGAACTCGGCCTCGGCCAGGACGGCGTCGAGCGCGGTGCGCGCGTCGTCGCAGAGGTGGCAGCCGGGCTTCGTCAGCAGGGAGATGCGGGGAGCAGGCACGCCCCCGACCCTACCCGCCGCCGGTCTCACGCCTCTCGGCGCTCCGCGCCCGTCAGGGCGCCGCGCCCGCCGGGGCGCTGACAGCACTAGCGACTCCGCGCCCG
>Ga0265797_10002234_pt1 | contig 32915 bp, 40 predicted proteins | sample P2T30metagenome_FD_192433 | JGI IMG/M metagenome (GOLD analysis project Ga0265797, IMG submission 192433) | Plant litter microbial communities from East Loma Ridge, Irvine, California - P2 T30 | ecosystem: Environmental > Terrestrial > Plant litter > Unclassified | place: USA: California... | reverse complement strand
CAGAGCCAGAGCCAGAGCCAGGGTTGCCAGATGAAACGGATCCTGCACCACCTTCAGAGCCTTGTTGGCCAGAAGCCGAACTGCTGCCCGAAGACTCTCCATTGCTGCCGTAACCTGCGCTGCCATCTGAGGCTTGTTGACCATTGCCGGAGGCACCAGACGAACCCCCGCTGTTGCCAGATCCTGAGTTCCCTGATGAACTTCCTTGGCCAGAACCTGAGCCACTAGATGAGCTTCCAGATGATTCGCCAGACGAACCTTGTTGCCCAGATCCAGATCCACTTGATGAACCACCTCCGTTACTGCTACTGCCAGAACCTGAACCTGATCCATCATTTGAGCCTTGCGAGCCTTGCGAGCCAGAGTTCGAGCCGCCGTTGCTGCCGGAACCTGATCCACCATTTGAGCCTTGCTGGCCAGAATCCGAGCCACCGTTTGAGCCTTGCTGGCCAGAACCATCACCATCCGAAGATCCATCACCACCATACCCACCAGTCTGCGGAAGCGCAGTGAAATGCTGTTCATCCGAAGAACCATCACCGCCCTCCGAAGGCTTCGTAGGAACAGCAATACCAGTCTGTCGAGGAGGCTGGGCTTGGTAACTGTTGATCGGGCTCGCATTCGACTCCGAGCTACCAGTCTCCGACGCGCCGCCGCCACCAGGAGCAGTCGGAACGACAATCGCAGCCTCGGGCGTCAGCGCAATAGGCGGGTCCCAAACTCCGTCCGGGTGGATGTTGCAGTCATTCCCCCAGAGGCTGGCGATAGCCACGGTCAAGGTTGCAGGCGGCAGCAGCTGCGGCTGGTAGTCGTCCCAGATGGTCATTTGTTCCTTGGTCATGTTCCTGAAAGGCGCCTGGTCCAGCACGACGGCGTTGTTCAAGCCGCCAAAGTAGGCGTCCGCGGGCACTTGCTGGTAGCAAGAGTCGCCCTCGCCCTCTGGGATCGTGGCCATGGTCTTGTTGGAGTTCATGCAGAAGTAGTTGAGGTCGGCGAAGTTAAACCGGTGGTGCTCGAAGAGGGCGCGGAAGCCGCGGACGGAGGTCACTTGGTCTGGGTGCACGGGGATGATGGTGTGGTTGATGGTGGTGCCGCAGCCGTCCACGCGGCTCATGTATCCGAGAGAGATTGCGACTGTTGGCGATGTGATGGTGATTCCTTCGGTGACGAAGGAGTTGGGCGGACCAGTGGGCGATGCGGTGATGGTCGAGCCGGGGTTGTTGCACAGATCTCCGCCGGTGTCGGTTGTTATGGGCCAGAACATGACTCTTGCGGTCGATGCGGCGATCTGGCAGTTGTTGCAGGTCTTGCCGTTGGCTTCGTCGGTGGAGTAAGAGTAGCTGGATGAAGGCGTGACGGTGCATACCGGCGGTTGGATTGTTGCTTGGCCGTAGCGCGAGATCAAACTCTGGACGCGTGAGTTGTACATACTCGACATGGCCTTGCAGTCTTCGGGCTGGATCGAACATGGTGCTGGAGTAGGGTAGGCAGAGTTGAATTTCGACTCTGTGTAGGTGTTTGTCCAAGCTGCTGTTGAAGTTGTGAGGTTGCCGGTCGAGACCGAGGTGCGACCCACAACTCTTGGGTGTCCATCGCAGAGGGTGATGACGGAGGTGACTTTGGTCGAGCCGGCCAGTCGATGAGTTTCGGTGAAGCCACTAGAGAATGTTGAAGTTCCGACGATTGCATCGTCCCATCCGTACCAGAATGAAGATACGCTCCAAGTCGAAAGTGCGTCCTGACATTTTGACGCATATTCCAGTCCAGTGCCCGTACTTGCCAGTGAAGGTGTGATCTGTGGGTTCTTCAAGGTATCGTTGATGCCGAAGCCAGAAGCCACATAGTCGGCGATGTGAAGTGCGGTCGGTGTGGGCGAGGGTGCAGAGTCTGCCAGCACGCGCGAGTCCAGCAGGCAAAGAAGCAAAGAAATAAGCGAAGGTGGGAAGGATAATAACATATTGTTGCAGAGGCCCAGACGAAGAAGATGATTTGAACGACGACGACAACGACGACGACGCCACCACAGGCTGGTGTGTGGTCTAGAAGGGATGTATGTATGTATAGTAATATAAAAAGACGAGCAAACACGCAGAAGCGAAGGAACTAATCGACTTCGACTTACTGGGGGCCGTCGAGGGCGGGAGGGCTAGGTAGGTCTAGTCGGGATGTGTGACGTGTGCGACATTCAGGATGTTGAAGTCGAGGGCAGCAAAAGGCCCGTTTGCCATGCTAAAGTCGGTGCTAGCAGGCTGTGCAAGTCTGGTTCAAGCAAACTCTCAGAAGGGGGCGACTTTCGTGTCCAGCAACACTCCAAGGGCCAAGGGCTCCCACAAACTCCAACCTCACTAAAATACTGCGATCCGCGGGCAGTGAATAACTAGGTTACTCCCGCCCTATACCGCTGCAAGGAGCCGCGCGTTAATCAACCGTGTGCCGGGGTTATGCTGTCACTCCTCGTATCCAACCGTTGTCTTTCTGCAACATGACGATCCTGCATACGATACGACAACCGATGGTGATAAGAAACACACTCAGCGACAGACTATCACAATCATTCAACATGTGTCGATAGCATCACTCGACAACACACCTCGAACGGAAGGCTTGCTCACCACTGAAGAACACCAGGAACACGGACTTGCCAAAACGTGATACAGGACGCGTCTTACCCTCTCACGGGACCATGAACGCTACCTATTCCTTCCGTCCCGACTCTCAAGTCTCAACACGCAGACGGAAAGTCTATCACACAAAGCTACCATGTCCAGAAAAGCCACGCACGACTATCTTCACGTGTCAGCCTGACAACGGGCTCACGGGGCCCGACTCAGCGTGGGACGGACGATGGAGGAAGAGATCTCGAGAAAAACCCTGTGCCAGTATAATCGCTCAATGATAATAACATTGTAGCAGCAGCACCGACAAAACAGCCTCTCTCTATTCGTTTCAACTAATAAAACCAAAAATCCCATCCCACAAAAAGCTACAAGTAACGGTTGGAACTCTCCTAGAACTTACCTACTGAGCTGGGCCCCAAGATCTGCACACCTTCACCAAGCACAACAAACGCGCTCGGCTTAGCCAAGAAAGAAGCAGGATACTGTACTTGATAGGTGCTCTTTTCCGAGATGTCTAGCCGACAGACGAGTATGATCAATAAAACGTGTATTCGCAAGGTCGAACCGATGCTCTTTTCCCACTCCCATCCAACCAAGCCATAACTCTATCCTACACAAAGTTACAGGTCCACGACTAGCCACGCACATGTAAGCCCAACAACGGGCTCGGCTCAGCTCAGCTCAGCAAGGGAAAGAAAAGAAAAGAGGAAAACACAACACCTGTGCGAGTGTTCACAACCATCACACGAAAGCATTCCTTATTAACATTACAAGAGGCGTACTATATCCTCCTTTTTCATCTCATCTTTGAAGCTACCGTGGCAGACAGGTCTATCTATCAATCCACAAAGCTTACCAACCTGAGAGTGACGAGTTGTGCGACGCACCAGAATCTACATCACGCCAGCCCAACAACGGGACTGCTGGCTCACGGGCTCACTCTCGAAAGTCGCACGCGAAAATCACAGCTGGCATCAAGATTATAATTGCAAGACCGACAAACACCGTTTCCATTCGTCTGATCTAGCAAATAAAAAATTCTATCCCAAAAGCTTCATCAAGCACCCCAAGATCTTCTACACAACTCTGAGCAGAGCCCAAAACAAAACATGCTCGGCTCAGAGAGAGAGAATCGAAGAAGAAAAATCAAAAGAAGGAGCACTGGTTGTTGGGAAAGCAAAAGTGTCTGCGAAACAATTGGCTTCCCTTCAACCTGTGTGCCTCGTTCTCCCCATCTCCACCTCACTCTCTCCTCCGTCTCACTCTCTCCTCCGTTCCTCCTTCTCCACCTCTACCTCCACCTCCACCAAGATCCGGGGTACCCAAATGTACCTAAAGGGCGTGCTGAAGCTGTATCGGTTCGTCAAAAATAATTAATTAATAACACATTAACCATGCAATCCTCGCCAGGAGCCAGAAGATGGGCATGCAAACGTGAAGTCGTGAAGAAATAATCCGTTCGGTTCGGTTCGATTCGGTTCGTTCGGATATGCGACAAGTCCAGCTGGGTTGGCAGTTGTCGACATCGAAAGGGGAAATATCAAACCGAAGGAACCCGCTAAATGCCGTTGAACAGGCCGTTGAAACAAATCGCTGCATCGAAGAAACATGAAACCTGTTCAGTTAGTGAGTAAGCAAGCAAGCAAGCACATAATCCTGCCGTCGTTCTCCCAGGAAAACTGTCAAGGGCCATCACGGAAGAAGGGCCCGTGACACGTCGTTCTCTCCCATGCATCAAACATTTCTTTCTCTCTCTCGTTCCCTCGCTCCAGAGCGAGTGGGAGGGAGTACATCCAGGACAAATAGTACGAAAAGCGCTGCTCCCACGCAGCGACAACCACCACCAAACGATCGGGCCAGCCAACCAGATTATTGAAAGAATGAGACCTGTCAAGCAAGCAAGAGCCGACGCTTTACACACCGCTGTCATCGACAAAGATGTGGTTCAGCTCGGCATATTTGTTCCAAGACTTGCAGGTGCCGTCGAGCTGGCAGGACTCCCGGACAGTCTCCTTGATCTGGTCTTTGGCCTCGATGATCTGCAGGGCGAAACCCATTGACACGTGCCAGCCGATGTGGCAGTGCATCCTGAAAAAAAAAAGGGAGGTGTTAGCGAGGAGGTTCTCGTGAATGGATGATTGTTGAAGGGAGGGAAAAACTTACAACCAAGCACCGGGGTTATCGGTCTCGAAACCGATAACCAGGTACCCACCCTCGTTCGTCTCCGGGTTGAACGGCATCAGCGCAGTGTCGCGGCGAGGCGGGTTGTCGAGGTTGAGAACGACGTCGTCGCTGTAGGGACCCGTGCCTTGCGCGAGCACCAGCGAATCGTGGCCGTGAAGGTGGATAGGGTGGGGAAGGGCCACGGGGGACTCGACGATGATGTACACCCACTCCTTGAGCTTTGGGATTTCGATGGCTAGGTTGCCGGAGTAGCTGGGGATCGTGTCGTTCCAGTAGATGCCGCCGAGGGTGGGGTCGCCCCACTGGGACTGGAAGGTGTTGCCGTCGAGAGTCCATTTGTAGAGGTTGGGCGACGAGGGTCCTTCGCCGACAAGGACGTTCTTGTGAATCTCGGAGGTTTGAGGGCCGGCGCGCATGGGGACGATGGGGATGAGCTTTTCGTAGGGTTCGTCGACGCATTCGTCTGTGTATTCGCGGCTGATGGTGTTCGGGGTGCCGGTGAAGCCGTTGTAGTGCACAATGCCTTTGATATCGCGAGAGTTGTGGAGCTGGGCGCAAGCTTGCTGGTTGTCGGAACGCATCCAGTAGTTGCCCGGTTTCTGATCGGCCTTGACGAGGATGTTGTAGCGCTGGCCGATGTTGACGTTGAGGATGTCGGTCTCGTACGGGACGATAGGAACAAAGTCGGCGGAGATGACGGTGAACTTGTGGCCATCGATGTGGAACTTGAAGGTAGACTGGATGGCAGTGTTGACGACGCGGATCAGGTGAGTCTTGCCAGGCTGGAAGTTCATCTCGAAGCGCGATCCTGTTTGCGTAGTGCCGTTGTCAGGACTCCACACGTTCATACCGTTGATGAGGCCGGTGTCCATGACGCGAGGACCGTATTCAGGTGCATCTCCGATAGTCTGAGCAAAGTGGTATTGAGAGTCGACGGTTTCGTGGCCCCAATCCTGGAGGATAGCAAACCCAGTGTCGATGTCGTAATCCGCAGAGCTAGGACCGTGGATGGTCATGGGGCCAAATACACCGTCGTATGCCTGGAGAGCAAAGTGAGAGTGGTACCAAGTCGAGCCATAGTTGCTAGCCACAAAGGTGTAGGTCATCTTCTCGCCTGGTGCGAGGGCACACTGCGTGATGGAGGGCACGCCGTCCATCTCGTTGGTGCCAAGCATGCGAAGTCCGTGGAAGTGGAGAGATGTTCCGTTGTTCTGAAGCTGGTTTTCGAGGTGAATTACAACAGTGTCGCCCCAGCTGGCTTCGATGAGAGGGCCGGGCATCTGGCCGTTGATCACGAGGCCGATACGGGGAACGCCATCGGGTGCAATGGTGGTGTTTGAGATAGCCATGTGGTACTCTACAGTACGGCAAGTCTTAGGGGTCACCTTGTAGCTGTCATCGTGGACCGTGTAGCCGCAGAAGTTGTCGGGATCACTGTCAGGCTGTCCATCGCAGGGGATACAGAAGTCGGTCTCGACAGGCTTGGAGGAGCATGTGGTGGGTTCACTCGAGTTTCCGTGTGTCCTCGTGGCCGGGAAAGATGGAACACCGGGAATACCAGTGGCATTGCCGCCGAGGGGCATTGGAGCGTGAGTGATGGTAGAGTTGCCACTACCGCCGAGCTCAGGCTTGTTTCCTGTGTGGGTCTCGGTGATAGTGCTTGTCCAGACACTTGTAATTGTCGAGTTGGCCAGGAAGGTGCTGGTTCTGGTGATGTTGCTGTGCTTGAATGTCCATATGCTTGTCTTGGGAACAACGGTTGCATAGATGCTGGTGGATTCCGTGACCGTCTCATCAACCCAGGTAGACGGCACTGGGTTGGGGTTGACAGGGGTTGACGGAACGGGTGCAACGAAAGTGGGCTTGTCAAAGGAGCTGGAGAAGCCGAGTTCGGGTGCTGAGGGTGCAGCCGGTTGCGTGGTGTGCGCGGCATCTGTGGCCTTGGAGTGCCAGGGCGTGTCGATGGACTCACGCGATTGGGACTCGTGTACCGGGGCAGAGTGCGCTGGGGGCGCGACCGAAGCGGCAGGGCTCGTGTGGGTGTTGTCGTCAGTTGACACGGGAAGAGCACCTGCGCTCGAAGGTCTGCCGTGTTGTTCAGAGTGAGAGGGGTCGAAGGACCACGACGCTCTGATGGAGCTGGGCTTCATGTGGCCAGACTCGTGCTCTGCATCAGAGGGGAACGAGAAAGGCACGGACATGGAAGGGGCGCTCTTTGTGGAATGGGTCAAAGGGATGTTGCCGTAGTTGCTGGGCGGGGCTCTCGAGCTAGTAGTCGGGGCAGGCGAAGGAATGCCTCCAGCGTGGCCGACCGGAGCGCTCGGAGCGTCGTGCTCAGCAGAAGGACGTACGGTGTGGAGATGGGTCTCCGTTGCCGTAGTCAGGAAAATCGAGATCGAGGTTGATGTTACAATGCTGTCGCCAGAAGGAAGAATCGGCTCGTGGGATTGAGCCGGGGTTAGTACACTGATGTCTGAATGTGAGCAGTGGGTGGTCTCTGGCGCAGCCGTGGGGCTGTTTGGGTTGTAAAAGTCGATTGAGGAAGAGGTGGTCACCGTCTCGTATGATGACGAGAGAACGGTTCCGTCCATGGTCCATGTGTCGGTTTTCGTGCATACCTCTTCGTAGAAGGTCGTGTAGATGGTGATGGTCATCTCGTCGAGGTATGGAACAGCCGTCGGTGTCGCAGATACATACTCCGTGATCACGGAGACCACGGTCGTAGGTGCAACCTCGGGCGAGGGGTGTGATTCTGCAGAGGCGGCGGGTACGTAGCTGAAGCTATCCTTGCCCTTGCCTATCATTTGAAGTGCTGCTATGAATCGTTCCCCCCATATTGACTCCGTTGGGGGCGGATTTGAGGCTGGCTCACTCAGTGAAGAGGAACCCGGGGGGCCTGATGACTGGCTGTCATCGGCTCGCGGTGTGTTTTGGTGTTGTTGTGCTGGATTGCTGATTTTCCAGTTACCGCGTTGTGTGCCTGCAAATCCACTCAAGCCTGGCATTGCGAGCGCCGGAGCAGCGCTCGCGAGGATCGCCGTCCAGGCAGTGGTCTTCATGCTTTGAATTGACGTGAATGCGTGAAGACGTAAGGGTGGAGAGAGTAAAGGGTAGGGCGAAAGCTACACGCAAGAGCGAATGACTGGAGAGCGAAAGAGAAAGATTGAGGCAGAAAGTGAAGCATAAGTGTAGTGGGATGGAAGAAGATGTCTTACCATGGCCGCGAGGGGTAACGGTCGTGAAGGGAAGCGCTGAACCAACGGTTCCTGTGGCAGATGACAGATACGTAGCAATGCCCAGACTCACCTGGCAACCCATGAGTATATCCAGGTCCGTGGGGCCATGGACGCTCAAGTCTTCGACACGTTCCCTCACGGGATGACAGCTCTTGGCCATGGCTTGAGTCCTGAACGCCTAGGCCTCCGTCTCTGGGTGTTTACACAACGACACGATATCGGTCGGAGCATATCTCTCGTGATCAAAAGACTGCAACACTACTCTGTCCCAGTAGAGCTGATATGAATCGTCCACGTCTTAGTGTTCCCATGTTCGTTGTTGACAGGGTCCGAAAAGCGAGTGGAAGCGGCCAGTCTTGCCAAGTCCCGCAGTACACGAGAACGATATTCTCGAAGCCAGAGCCGTGGTATGACGTCCTTTAGGAGGACAACAAGAGACCATCAGCATGTGTTAGCGGTGTGATGGTGGTAATGACCGTTGTTCGCTTGACAGCATGGCGTCGGTGGAAGTTGAACGTCGTCGAAACAAGTGTGTCGTTGAGCACAGACCTGTTTCAGACTTGGCCTTCCTTCCTCCTTCCAGTAGTGCATAGTACTGATGTTACAACAAACAGGAATACAGTATTTTCCAAACAGCAGAGCCTACATGCACGAATGTCGAATTATGGCAGAAGTTTTTGCTATTCGATTCCGCCAGTGCTTGCTAACCAGCCATCTGCCACCACCACCTGAACAACAGGCATCCTGGTGACCATCGAAACGGCTGTCTCAAAATCCACAACGGCCTTCGACACGGCATCACAATCAGTGGAAAGCGACGTGGCTAGCTTTCTGCTCGTTTCTACTGTCCTCTTTTCAAGATGCATGTCATCGTCCGATCACCGATACATGCATAAGAAGTGATTTCAATGCGGCTCAAGAATGCCATGGCCGTCTGTTGAACTTCTCCATCGTTCAGCCAGCACCACATGCCGGTCTCATTGGCACTCCACCCACCATATCTTGATTGAGCATGTATAGTAACAACGCCGTTTCTGCTTGCGATAGCCGATGTGAAGTTAATGTTGGAACTGGTGGACCGCAAGGTTTATATACACCTATATCAGGATATCGTTCTCAACAAAGAGCGGACTGTCGCAAAGCTGACATTCTCGGCTTTCTTGGACATGGTCTCTCTCGGATTTCCAGAAGAGTTTTTCACGAGTTAACTTGGGCCGATGTAGGCTTGTACACATGTCTTCGTGTTTGAAAGTGACGCCAGGCTCACGTCTCCATCAGTGAAGCCGTTTTGAACACGCTGATAGTGACGACGGAGGCCATCACCAGCTCAACCGACGTCAACCGTCTCAAATCCTACCAGACATTTGGAAAGCTACACCATATCGAACGGTCTGGCACTGTGTACGATGTGTTGCCTGATGAACCGGCTGGCCCGAAGTTACGAGTGACAACCTCAATTGTTGCGTCGCCGTTGTGTTGTTTTACTTGCACCGGAGATTGCACAGCGGGGACGAAAAAAGCGGTGCGCATCTGTTGAGCGACGACATTTTCGGTCGTTTGAATCGATGGATATATCCGATGAGATCGCAATCATGTGTTGGGATGGTCTAGATCTCAGAAGGCAAGCGTTTCTGTTCGTTGCGATGTATATGGATGGGCAGATGTGTGAGCAGGGTTAGGGTTGGGGTAGTTTTCAAAGACACTCAACATGTGCAAAAGAACGTCTAGTACTACACGAACCACGAGAAAATGGAAAGAAGACATGTCATCGTCTGAGCTAATCAACAGTGGCTGTCAAACAAGGTGCATTGCCGTGCCAAGAGCTCTCTCAAGTCAGACATCAATACTCCATCGCATCCTCAAACAAGCCCGACAGCTGCTCCCTCTCCTCCTGACCACCAGAAGTGTCAAGATTAGGTGCCAGCTGCAACACTCTCGCCTGAGGAATCGTGCCTTCGACCAGCATATCAACATGACTATGCTTGAAGCCCAACGCCTTCAAACCTCTAGGCTGATCGCCCAAGCCCACAAGGAACTTGGCCAAAGCCTCACTCAACACCTCACCAGCGCTCTCCTTCTTCACATTCGAGATATCAACGCCGAAAGCCTCAGCAGCAGCCAAGTGGCGCTCGGGGTTGGAAGCGGCTGTGTACTTGAAGACAGCGGGCGCTGTGACGGCGACTGAGACACCGTGGGGGATGATGTTCTGCTCGACGTCGTAGCCGGCGTGCTTGTAGCCAGGGTTCTGCGAGCTGATGGGGTAGCTCATGCCGTGGCACAGGTGCACGCCTGCGTTGCCGAAACCGACGCCTGCTAGGGTGGCGGCTAGCAGCATCTTGGACTGGGCTTCGTGGTCGTCAGGGTCCTTGACTGCGCGTGGGAGGTACTTGATCGTGTCTTTCAGAGCTTGCAGGGAGAAGATGTCGCTGATGGGGTTGGCACCTTGGTACGCAGGGCGGTTGATGGGGTCCTGCGGGCGAGGGGTACGTTCATAGTATGGGATTGCTGTCCAACTCTCGAGACTGTGGCAGAGGACGTCGAGACCGGACGAGGCGTGAACTGACGAGGGCATAGTGCGAGTGTTGATTGGGTCGCAGATTCCGAGGGTGGGCTTCATATTGCGGTGGGCGATGCCGGTCTTTGCCTTCTTCTCTACGAGATCGAAGATGGCAGTACCTGTAGTCTCTGATCCTGTACCGGCGGTTGTGGGCACGGCGATCAAGGGCTTAAGCTTGGAGGTGACGGGCATGCCTCTGCCGATGGGTGCGTTGACAAAGTCGAGGAAATCGGCGTCCGGAAAGGTGGTGTAAAGGTTCATGAGTTTGGCGGTGTCGATGACACTGCCACCACCGACAGCGAGGAAGGCGTCTCCGTTGAGAGGTCTTGCCCAGTCGATTGCTTCCTTGATCCTGTTCCACAATTTAGCATGGCCCTCCAACAAAGAGTGTGCTGAGAACCCTTACGAGTAGTCTTTCGGTTCAACCCTTGTCTTGCTGTAGACCTCATAAGGAATGCCCTCCCGCTCAAGACCCTCAACAACCTGCTTCATAGCATCGAGCTTCAGCACCGTCGAATCCGTCACGACCAAAACCTTCTTCGCTCCCAAGTGTCTAAAGTCCATTCCAACCTCTTTCGTGCAACCCGGTCCGAAGCGGATGGACGACGCAGCCATCTCAAAGGCATATTCCTTCTGCTGACTGAAGTCGACTGGCGTGGCCAGACCCCGAACGCGTCCTGCATATGGGTTGTGGTTGTGGTGGTGGCCCGGGTTCGAATGGCATGGGCACGCACTATGGGTGGAGTTGATGGTACGGAGGAGGTTGAGAGCTCTCGTGGCCCGAGAGGGTGCGATCCTGGTGATTGCCATTGTGGACGGACGATCTCGCTTATTGTTGAGAGGTGTGATCGAGTCAATGGAGCTGCAGACCTCACGGAGGATGCTCCAAGGATAGCATGCGATCGTCCATAACCACGGTCGGCTATATGGCAGTCGATCTCGGGCGTCATCGCCAATCGTCTGCCGAGGTGAATGGCATTTGGGAGCTTTCCCCACATCTGTCCTCGTCCCTTGTCCGGTCGCTCTTTCCTCCGACAGCTGATGTCATGGAAATGAATTTGTGTTCCGTCTGACTTTCACAGAGGCGAAAGCAAGTTGTTCCAACCAGACCATACACAGGCCTTCTGTTCGATATCACATCCATTCAACGGTCACCCATCTCTTCAAGCCAAAGAACTCCAAACCATCCACACCATACCACAACCACAACAATGGGCCTCCCACAAGCCTCCGACCCCACCCCAACCACATCCCAAATCCCCTCCAACCCATCCTCAAACCGCCCTCAACTCCCCCCAGAAGCCCTCGAACTCGCCAGCAAACTCTTCGACTTCGCCCGCGCCGGCGACACGCCCTCCCTCTTGCAATACCTCTCCGCCGGCATCCCCGCGAACCTCACAAACCACAAAGGCGACACCCTGCTGATGCTCGCCGCCTACCACGGCAATGCGGAGACCGTACGGGCGCTGATAGACAAGGGTGCGGACGTCAATGCTATCAACGATCGGGGACAGAGCCCGATTGCCGGTGCTGTTTTCAAGGGGTACGATGAGGTTGTGAAGGTGTTGGTTGAGGAGGGCAGGGCGGATATTAATGCAGGCCAGCCGAGTGCTGTGCAGGCTGCGCACATGTTCAAGAGAGAGGAGTGCTTGAGGATGTTTGGTGTTGAAGGAGAGGAATGGAGCATTGGGCCGCAGTGAGGCGGTTTTGGTCGATCGTGAGTTTCGGGGGTTGCGAACTGTGTCGCGCGACGCGGTTGGTGCACGATTCTTGAGATTTTTCCAGAAGGACGCGCGGTATCTCTTCGCGGGCATGCATGAGCTCCTCTTGACCATGAACCTCCACCCATCGGCTAGGTATGGGATGGCTCTCGGCGCAGGCGCATGGTCATGTCAGTCAGTTCTACTCGCTTGCCATAAGCCACCGGGACAGGACAAGTCAACATCCCTCAGCTACTACCCCCGCCGGTTCCCGTTCACTGTCCTTGACAGGCAACAGTAGACCACCCTCCGCCCCATTCGTAACCTCGTCACGACTCATCTTCGCTAGCCTACCAGCAATAAACTCAACAACAGCCTGCACACTCTCGAGAACGTCCGCAATCCCATGAGCACCTTCAGCATTCTCGTCTTGGAAGACTGGAAACCCAAACGGTTTCTTGTCCTCACCTTTACCCTCACTCGCACCGCGACCGCGCCTCCAACCGCCAATGCCATCCCCTGGGATTCCCGGTGATTCTGCAAGAAGGCCAGTGAAGCTCCGGATAGACGGCAGAGGAGCGGTAGACGCAGCACTGGAATCAAAACTCCACCCGCGCGGTTTGAGGGATTCCCCGTCGAAAGAGCGCGGTCTCCGCAGGCGTGGCGTAAGCGAGCCCAGGGAGATGCCTAGACCGGTTGCTATAGCAGTGCTGGGTTCATCATTACTATTTGTGGGCTCCCAAAAAGGTGAAGTTCTGACATCGCGGAGCGGGTTTGTAGATTGGGGTGAAGTAGACCTGCAATGTAATCATCAGTCCTTATGCCCCTCGTTCAGTTTGCCAATGGTTTTTTCTATGGATGTACCGATTCCTCCCGCTCATCCACGCCTTCAACCTCTCAATCCCCCGATCCAGCCAAGCGACTTTTTCCGGGAACGAAGCGAGGAAAAGCACGATGGTCGCAACCCAAGCCATCACCAGCCATGAAAGCAAGAAGATGGCGAGAATGGGCGGCCAGTCGGGTAGGAGATCCGGGTGCGGCTCGAGGAGAGGTTTCGCGAGCGCAGTAGCAGTTGTTGAAGGTATGGTGGAAGTGGCGAGTGGAGTTGGCATATTCCCAAGAGCTGCGGGTGGAGTTTGGTAGGCTGTGAGGATGGATGTTGGGGTGGATGTGGTTGTGGTTGTGCTTATGGGTGCGAGGGCGACGAGATTTGTTGATTGGACACTGTGTTGTGGGTTGTGGTTGTGATTGTGGTGGTGGCGAGCTGTAGGATCGGAGAGGCTGCGTCGTGAAGTGAGGTTGCTTGCGATGGCGGCAGCATTTCTTGCTTTGCATGAGTTTGGCGAGTCGGCTATGCAGGAAATGCTGTACTGCTTGTAGGTCCGTGTGGGCGAGGAGATCAAAGAGTGGAGGAAAGTGAGAAAAGAGTCAGGCAGAAGCTTGGTGTCACAATACGAGGTAGGGCGCTAAAGGGAAGTGAATGATTTTGGCTTTCGCTATGGCTTCAGGCAAGCGTTCAGTCTTAGATAATAATTCCTACATAAGGATGACCGCATCAAGGCAATACTGGTCTTATGCATATCCTACTCATCATCCACTCTTGCCTTTTTTCCTTTTCCTCCGGCGTCGTCTTCAGCACCTCTCTTCGCCCCCTTTGCTGCTTCGGCAACCATGGCCTCAACGCCGAATGGATCAGCCTCGCCTCGGTCTCTCTCGAACATGACGGGACCACTTCTCTGCTCCGCCGCGTCAGTGCCCTTGAAGCCCTCCTTTGGTGCCTTGCCCAGGCTCTCGAATCTCTTCGTGCCTTGGATCTTGTCTAGAGTCTCGCCACCATCGTCATCGTCGTCGTCTCCGACGTTCGGTCGGTAGATGCTGTTGAGTGCATCACGCTCGGCGAACAGAGGTTTGTCGTAAGGCTGATCCTCATTGAAACCGGCTGCGAATCCAGAGCTCTGGTTGAAGAGTCGTGAGTCGTACATAGCTTCCTTGTTCTGGGTTGGCTTCGCCAGGCCGAGAGCAACCTTCTCGCTCACATCACGGTTTTGGTCACGCGCCATCATCTGCACGCGTCGCTCGTGGCCCATGTTCTTCTGTCGCAACTCGCGATGAGCTTCCTTCCGGCGTTCAGCACGCGCTTTCTCGCGTTCCAGGCGATCACGCTCTGATGGGTCTCCTCTGCCGCGGCTGCTGCTCCGGCTCCTAGATCGTGAGCGCGAAGAGTATGATGAGTATGAAGACCGGCTGTCCACGGAGTGGCTGCGCGAGCGGGATCGAGCATCCGAGTCGCGACGTCGACCAGAAGAAGCACCAACACCAGCGCGCTCTTCGCGGGCTTTCTGTGCCAACATGCGCAAATTCTCCTCCTTTGCTTCCTTCTCCTTCTCCGCCAAGCGTTGCTGCATACGTTGGCGCTGCTGAACCTCTTCTCTTGCGTGTCCGTCCGCAGTCTGCAAAGCTTCGGCAAACTGCGCGAACTTGTCGTTGATCGTGACGTCCTGCAGCCCTCTGCCATCTGCAGCCAATCGCTTGTCCAAAGGTACTGTATAACCCTTTGGGTTCTTCCAATTGGAGATCGGCGGTGGAATCCTCCAAGCTTCCTGGTCTTCGGCTGTGAGTTTGCGTGGCGGAGAGTGCATGACGGGCGGCGGAGGGCTGGGTGGTCCACGGGGCACCTTCTTGATCTTGTGCTTTGGCGGCTCCATAGGGTCCTGCTGTCTCTGAACAATCTTCATGATACGATCTCCCTTCTTGCCATCGCCCATTTGGTTCGCAGGCGTGTATCTCACGAAAGTCGGCTCCGGTCTTGACGTTCCCTTGATGTTCTTTGGTTTCTGCGCTGCCAGAGCACCAGCAACCAAGCCCGACAAAGCCTTCTGTGTCCTCTCCTTTGCTTCTTGCACCTCTTCCTCGCTCGGCTTCGCCAGGTTGATCTCTCCAGCATCGGCGCGCTGGCGCAATGGAATCAAGTCCTTGAAGCTGGCGTGGATGATGCGTTTCTCATCATGTCCGCGTCGCGCGATTGCGTCGTACTTGACTTTGCCCTCGCTGTTGACCTGGATCGCCAGCGCATTCGACGAGCTGGATGAGCCTCCCTTGCGGCCCATATCCAGCGGGTATTGCGCGACCGGAACTTCAGGAAATGCGCCGCCGTCGCCAAAGTCTTCCGCATTTCTCGGTCGCCATGATGATCGCTGTCCGTATGGGGGTGGTCCAGATCGCTTCACTACAAGCTGGCTGGATTCGATCTCGCGCGAGTCGACTACTCGAGGTCCTTTCTGTTGTGTGTGTGTCGGCAGCTCCTCATCTTCGCCGGTGTATTTCGGTTTCGGAAGAGCACTCGATAGCGAAAACGCGCTCCCAGTGGCAGCCATGCTGACAGGTGTAGAGGGAGAATGATGTCGTTGTCTGCGCGTGAAGTGAAAGAGGATTGTAAGAAGTCGCAACTTCCCCACAGGCAGCAGCCAGCGGACGCTTTCCGTCTTTTTGTCCCTTACGGCGACCAAGGGACAGCATGCCTTTCAGACCTCGCCTTTGGATCATGCATATGCGAGTTAAGAAAGAGACCTTGATGTGACGCGTGCATAACACAGGTTCAATCTTGGCATAAAGTAAGAACATTGGAGCACGATACCGACCTCTGGAGAAATGTCAGAGGAACTATTGGACGAAATCACTTCAATCAACTCCATCTATGGCGACGACACCTTGACGGCGATCGCGGAAGACTCTAAAATATACGCTTTGACTCTCCCTATACGATCTAACATCTCGTTACGGACGGAATTCCCGGCAGATTACCCAGATGCTCCCCCGTCTATCCTTGGCACCCAACACATCGGCGACAATGTTGCAAAGGGCGAAGGCCAGCAGATCGTTGACTGCATTCGCGCCGTTCTGGCAGAGGTTTACATCCCCAGCTCACCATGTATATTCGATCTCATCGAGGAGGGCGGGCAGAAACTTCAGCAGCTCGGCCTTGACACGGGCGGCGCAAGGGAAGAGGAGCAACAAGCTGCTCAAGCGAACGGTCAGGACCAAGACCAGTATGGAGGCCAAGAATCCTTTTCTGACGAGCACCAGTCATTGGACGACTTAGGAGAAGCTCCGCCTTGGGTGTTGTCCGACGTTGTCACAGAAAAGAAAAGCGTGTTCCTCGCGCGGGCTGCGGAAGTGCATTCTGTAGACGAGGCAAAGTCGTATCTGGCGCATCTACTTGCCACAGACAAGAAAGCTGCCAAAGCCACTCACAACATTACGGCGTGGCGGATCCAAGGCGAAAACGGGGTGCAGTTTCAGGACTGCGATGACGACGGCGAAAGTGCTGCTGGCGGCAGGTTGCTGCATCTGCTCGAGTTGATGGGTGTGTGGAATGCCATGGTTGTGGTGACGAGATGGTATGGTGGGATACATCTGGGGCCTGACAGGTTCCGATTGATTAACCAGGCTGCGAGGGATGCAATGGTAAAGGGCGATTTCACTTCCGAGGCAGCGAAGGAGACCAAAGATGCTGGGAAGAAGAAAGGCAGGAAGTAAGGGCAGAAACCGATGGCAGAAACTGACGGCATGAAGCGACGGTAGGAAGTGAGGTTAAGAAGTGGACGTGTACATGGCCCTGGGCGTGCTCAATCTTCCTGCAGTGCTCGATCTGCCTGCAGTGCTCAATCTGCCTACTCGACTTGCCTGCGTCTAATTGCTATCTTCCCGTCGCCTTGACATCACGCGACGCGCCTGGAAGCTGTAGCCTAGCGCACGTGCAAAGTTGTCACCTCACCTCAACCCTCACCCTTCAGTAATTTCGTACCTCGACATCCTCACACTATCCATCCAACCAACGCAAACCTTGCGCTACACCGCCAGAGTGCAATCTCGTCTCCATCCGCACCACTGCAACCATGGCTTCCACCGCCACATCACCCATGACCTGCACCGTCTGCGCCAAACCCGCTACCACCCACTGCGGTGGCTGCACTAGCGAGGAAGTCACAAAACTTCTCGGCCGTTATACACCGACTCTCTACTGCGGCACGGTGTGCCAACAGAGCGACTGGGACTCGCACAAGAAGCTCTGCAAACTCAAGCAAGCTCAGACCAAGCTTTTCCGCACTGGGGAGATCCTGCAAGAAGTCTTCCTCGCCACTCGAGAAGAGGCTCTTGAAACTCGTATCATCAAGGTTGAGCGCCGGGAGGATGGCAGGCTTCACGTCTTCGCCGCGGTCCTCAAGGCCATCTCGAATTGTCGCCCGCACCGTTTCTCGACCGCGTTGCCGGAAGGTGGCCCCGAGGTCAAGCACGCGGTGTTATCGCTCGGTGGCGGTCCTGATGCCTTGTCTGGCATGCTGTATGAGATTGCGAAGGAGCTTTTCAAGGGTAAGCTGGCTTATTGATCATGAAGAGGCGCAACTTGGCTAATACCATGAGGGAGCAGACAACTCTTTCAAGGTCGAGGAGCTTCCTCTCAATCTTCTCGAGGCGAAGATGAAGGTGAGCCTCTACTTTGGGAGCAAATATGCTGCCAAACCTCCTCACATTGTTCTCCGTGTCACCCTCGCGGATGGCAGCACGTGGGCTGTCGACCCAGCTGGTGCCCAGTACGGCCAGTGCAGGCCTGTTATGCGCTTCTCCGATTACCAGCGCGACTACGTGGGCGGGTTTCCCTTGCCTAGCATGCCGCACGGCGGCACCGCTGCATCCATCCAGAGTTACCGCAGCCTAAGCCTGACTCTCATGGAGATCGAGAACTACCAGATCGACCAACTCCACGAGTGGGTCTTCGAAAATGTCGCCATCAAACAGCTTCTCAAGGTCAAGCAAGCAGAGTTTGTGGAACTCAAACAGTCTCTTGTTGCCTACCTTGCCGCTGCTGCGCGCGATCACGTCAATCTCACGAACGGAGATTTAACCTCTCCAGCAAAAACCACTCTCGTGAAATACCAAAGCAACCCTGGATTGCTGTCCGCGCATGACAGAGGCAGGCTGGAGAGGAGGAAAGCCAGGAAGATTGCGGATATGGATTTCCAGCACCCCGGGCTGGCTGCGGACAGCGACATTTGGTCAAACGTCACTTTCATGTGAAAAGCCAACAGTCAGGTGAGCAATTGGCAAGACTGAAGTTTCCAGATCATTCTATCTGGCAGGACACTGTATGGCACGTTGACGGAGTGTGCGAGAGTGTCCACACATGGTTCACGCGAATCGGCCAGGACTGGTTGTTCCTCAGCATGAGCGTGGTGCGAGAGTCTACACATGCTTCTCACCAGCGCTATGAGAGAAAGTCTGCATCCACGAAGGGGCAGTAGTGTATGTTTAGTCCACAAGAAAGGTATCGGAAGAGTGCATAAATCCTCGCTGAAGTGACAGCCGTTTGTCTGCATGTACGAACGCCCTGTGTTTGCTTCAGGGTTCACTTTGCACCTCTTCACTTTGCCCGCCTTCAAGTTCTGTCTCTTTTGCTTCTGTCGCTCTTCCTTACAATCATTTGCCGTTCTCTTGACCATCTGTGTCTAGGTCAATACTGTTATTTCTCTTGCAAACACATCGCCGCGCATCGTTGTCCCGTCCCTCAACAAGACAGATCTGATACCTCCCTATTGAAACTGTCAAATCAACACAAGCTACCGCCGTTAAGACTAATCGACCAATCATCACATCGACTCCACCAGTGCAATATCAGAAATGGCCTCCCAAGACAGCAGCACACATCCGTTCCAGTTACCACACCGCCCTGGTCGATCGACAGCAGACATGGCCTCACCATCCACTCGAGCCACTACCGACGGGGACCCCGCCGACAAGTGTGCACACTGTGCAGGACCCGCCAATCACCGCTGCAAGCATTGCATCGACGGCGTCGATGTGTACGGCAAAGCCTCACCGACCTTCTACTGTAGCGCAACGTGTCAGCACAACCACTGGCCCACCCACCACATCGAGTGCAGGCTCTGTTGATCGCGGACAGCTGTACAGGATCGGCTCTCTACTCCAGTGGGCTTTCTACGGAGGGCGAAAGGTGACCTGGCGCGCAGACACCGAAAGAGTCAAGAACATCGAAGGATCCAGTGGTCCGAAGCTAGTCGTCTGGTGCAACAGAAACCAAGACCCTGCCCACTTTGCAGGGTTTCCGGAAGCGACATTCGACGACGAACGCGACAAGCAAGCTGTACTCGCGTATGCAGCACCGGGGTTGACCATCGTCGTCACACTATTGGTGTTTCTCTTGGAAGGTATGTGCTGCCTCGTCTTACTATTTCAACAATACTGACCACAACAGGCACCAACGACAAGATACAGATCAAGGAAATTGCCTTGCGCTCAAAGGCACACCGCTTCGTACGCTTCGTGCCTCAATGTTCGTCTTCATTGGCAGACCCATCGGTTGGCTGGCTCTTCTGTGCGACGCTGAGAGACGGCTCCAAATTCGCGATCGACGTCTGCAACGCGCAGTACACCGTCAACACATCCGAAGACGCCAACTGTGGCGTGTTTCCTTGGGAACAGTACATGACACGTCTGTCGGTATCCCATGGAGATCTTGTGAGCGAGCAGGATCTTGGCTTCTGTCTCAACACCCTGTACTCTGCTGACCCGACCGGCACAGCGAGGGCTGTCGAAGCCGGGATCCTCACACTTGAGGACGAACAGTGTGTGGCCGAAATCTTCGCGTCGAGTGTCACTACGGTCTCTCCGATGGTCCTTTCTTTCAAGCACGACGGTCTGACCTTAACCAAGCTTCTGGACCTCCCTGCATCCGGCCATGAGGAGGGTGTGGTCATATTCAAGGCCGGCCACCAGCAGTGTCTTGATCACGCACGCGGTTCGTTGGACCGCGGTGATGCACAGTGGATGCTCCTGGAACGCTTCAGAGCTGGTGCGTGGATCGGACCATGAGTACTGTCGCCTCGAGGGATCGTCTTTGGCATGTAGTTGAGATGCTCCTGGATGTCGTGATGATAGCACCTTGATCTCATTGGAGGACTTCTTGGCTACTCCGAGGATGCAGATTCTCATTTCGCTTTTTGCTCTTTAGCTCGGAAACAACGTGGTCGTTCACCCAGGAGCAACAGAACGCCATTCGTTTCTGGCGTTCGAGATGTCTACAGGGCAAAGTATGCAGCATACAGAAAATGGAGATCACCCTCATTCGTTGGCACGTAGGTAGTGTGAGCTTGAGACTTGCATTAGCGATAGTCTTGCTAGTCCGCCTGCAACTTCTGTATGGCACCGAGGTATACTTCACAAGTACAGTTCGTTCTGAACGTGAGTGGTGGATATCGTATCGTCCGGAGGGAGGGATTCCGTCTCTCGGAGGACAAACAGACTGGAACAAATCCGGACGATGTAGCCCGGTCTGAGTGATTTGTCCCCGAGAGGTTGTTGTGCAGCAGTCTAGTAGACATGGTGTCGTCCGGAGGAAAGAATTCCGTATTGTTTACGTCTCTCTATTCGAAACACCTGGCGTCGACCACACAAGCGAGCGACTCCACTTCACGGATTTCGGCACTTTTAACAAATTAATAGTTTTCCCCGCAACATCCGTCTTTGCCATGTTGTCGTGATATATTGTGGACGACCGGAGAAGAAGAATACGGATAAATATTGAAGCCCTTTAGGACGCTGCCCCTTCTAATAGGGTTCGCACCGCTCCCATCAGGGCAAATGTCGTCAGAAAGTTCCACGAATCAGTCACACGTGTTTCACGAAACATCTCGCTTGGAGCATCAAGCTTTTGACTAAGAAAGTGGCGTCAGGCTTGTACGGAAGAAGGTTAATGGGCCAGAGTCTTGTTCGAGCCCTACAAGGCGGACTGACTACTAGATCTATTGTTACCATGACGGGCAAACCGCCGTCGCAGTCATGCTTCATCACCAATGCACTCCACACGGGCGAGACGGGACCCGGGGTGGTAGCCCTAGATTTTCCAGTGCCGCCGACGGACGTCCTCTGAGCGATGTCCTAAGATTGTGTGGTATCTCGGCGTAGATCTTCCAGATGAAGAGACCGGGGTTCCAAATATCGCTAACCCTCGCTGCAGCGTCTGGCCACTGTAGAGGGGCTCCAACGCCGGTCTAGCATGAGGGCCAACAATGTGCTTGCAAGTATAAGACATGCTGGATGTCCTGTCTTTCAACTGACCATCAACAACATCTCTTCAATCTCTAGCTCCAGTCACTCATTCACTCATTCAATTCTCTTACCATGCATCTCTTCACTTCCCTCGCCACCGTGGCACTGGCTGCCACCTCGGTCGTCGCCGCTCCCACCAAGCGCGACAGCTGCACTTTCACCAACGCCGCTGATGCCATCAAGAACAAAAAGTCTTGCTCCACCATCACCCTCAACAACGTCGCTGTCCCGGCCGGCACCACCCTCGACCTGACCAACCTCGCGAAGGGCACCAACGTCGTCTTCAAGGGTACCACCACCTTCGGTTACGAGGAGTGGAAGGGCCCTCTCGTCTCCATCTCTGGCGACCACATCACCGTCGATGGCACTGGTGCCACTCTCGATGGCGATGGAGCCCGCTGGTGGGACACCAAGGGCACCAACGGTGGCAAGACCAAGCCCAAGTTCTTCTACGCCCACAAGATGACCAACTCCGTCATCAAGGGCATCGTACGTCCGGTTCCAGATCTCGCAATGCCGTACAACTGCTGACGTTCAATCCTAGACCATCAAGAACAGCCCCGTCCAGGTCTTCAGCATCAACAACGCTCAGGGTCTCCAGGTCAACGACGTCACCATCAACAACAAGGACGGTGACTCCAAGGGCGGCCACAACACCGACGCTTTCGACGTCGGCGACTCGTCGCAGATCACCATTTCCGGCGCCACCGTCTACAACCAGGACGACTGCCTCGCTGTCAACAGCGGGACTGACATCACCTTCACCGGTGGCTACTGCTCCGGTGGCCACGGTCTCTCCATCGGCTCGGTTGGCGGCCGCGACAACAACGTCGTCGACACCGTCACCATCACCAACTCCCAGATCGTCGACTCCGACAACGGTGTCCGCATCAAGACCGTCTCCGGTGCGACCGGCCAGGTCAAGGTAAGCGCGATTTGATCCAGTCCAGAGATAAGATAAATCCAGCCTTCGGTACTAACAAGATCTCTAGAACGTCACCTACAAGGGCATCACCCTCAAGAACATCGCCAAGGCCGGAATCCTGATCGAGCAGGACTACGAGAACGGCTCGCCCACTGGCAAGCCCACCGCCGGCGTCCCGATCACCGGTCTTACTATCCAGGACGTTACTGGCAGCGTCGCTTCCAAGGCCGAGGAGATTTACATCCTTTGCGCCAAGGGTGCTTGCTCCAACTGGAAGTGGTCTGGCGTCAGCATCACTGGCGGCGTGAAGAGCAGCAAGTGCTCCAACATCCCCAGCCCGGCTTCTTGCTAGATGGACATGGTTGGTAGTGTTCTGCGAGATTTTGAGCGATGGTGGAATGGGGTTATTTTGCATCTTGCGGGCTTGACCCGAGGATATAAAAGGTGGCGGGAGTTTAGTATTGTCAGAACCACTAGGTCGTTGATCGATTGAGTCGAGTATAACTTTGACATTCCTGTGAATCTTCCAGCCAGTGCAATTGTAGTCGAAATGTGCTACCGAAGAAGCAGGTCCATTGGTCTAACAGACGTATCGTTTCGAGTAAGCCGAGAATGGAAGGCCCTCCCCCAGGAGCTGCAGACCCGCACAAGCCGTAACCTCAAGACACTGGTCAGAACCATTGGTGATATTCACAGCATGATTGCCAAGCCAAGCGGTAGAAGACGACCTCGTCCCCCTCGTCTCTCGAGAGTTGTTACCTAAGAGTCGTGTGCCAGATAAGTAATTGTAGCTGGTCGTAGGTAAGGCCCAGTAAGAGCTTTTCAAGCGCTCTAATGTTAGAGAAGGCGTCGAGGTTGACGCTCCCTTTTCTGTGGTTCAGTAGAAAACCCATATTTCTATCACCGCGTAAGAATGGTAAGAGATTCAGTACCGTGGAATATATAGTGGTCAGATGTTACATGATGCCAAATGCTGCGTGTTCTTTCAGCTGAGTAGCAATACGACGTCAAGGAGATACCGGTCGTTGAAGACCGCCTGAAAGGGCTTGCATAGATAAGACGGGTGTGTGACTTGTGGCATCTCAATGATGAATTGCCAGTGCAAGGGAAATCTGATTACACGTATGTTCTTGCTGGGAGGAAGGAAGGAATGCCTCATGGTGGTCGGCTCCTTTGGTGATGTCAATCCCGCCAAGACTCAAGTCCGCGATGCCCGACGTCAAGCTGGCGGACTTTGCAGCCATATGGACAGACCAGACTTGCCTCGCGACAAGGATTACAATGGGGCCCAGCGGTGGCCGCTGAATATCGATATCATACGCAAAACAGCAGTACACACCATCAACTATCTCACATGACTTCCACCATGGCCCGCGATCCAGACGATCCGAACAGAGCGGCGAAGGCGCATAGCGTCTTTGTCCGTCTCGTCCTACCACCCTATACCATCCACTTCAAGGCGCCAAGATACATGAAAGAAAGTACACTCGACATGCTGGACAAGAAGGTCTGCAAGGAGACTCTCCGAGGGACAGCACAGAGCCCTACAGTACGGGAAGCCATCGGTACAGACCCCAAGTTCTGGTCGGAGCTCGTCGCGCTGTTCAAAGCCGCCATCACAAGCCTGGAAAGGAGGAGCTTCTCGATCTGGGACCCCACCAGCGTTGACTACGAGAGCACCAGCGGAGCACTCATCGCCAGTCATTACCCTGGTCTCTGGAAGGACCTGGAAAGGCTGAACGACTTGATCTCCATCAGTCGCAACGTGCTCACGGTGGGCGACCGGGCACAGGATCTTGCAGCCGAGTACAGCGTGGAACAAGAGGTCTTCAAGCTGGTAAATTGCGCAGTACGGGTTACGGCAAGAGGATACGACGGCGATGCAGGAACAGGCGAGGAGGAAAAGTGGCAGTGGATTGTCAACGCCTATAAGAAGCTTCTCATCACCAGCTTACAATTTTTGAACAACATGGTGGCACAAAATGAGCGCCGGAAGCTCATGCTCTGGGTCAGTCTGTTCGATAGCACGTCCGAGACTGTTCTTGCGCCAGAGGATATTCCGGACACCACTTCCACAGGCCTAAAGGACATTCCCTCAAATCCTACGAGAGAACCGGAGCCTCCAGTGACGAAACGTCACATGTTGATGGCTTTCGGCATGAACGGCGAAGAAACACTCAGCCTCGAAGGCGCCGTCCCACTCATGAAGGACGACTGGAAACCCATGCCAAAAGAGGTGGAAGAAGGCCGGAACACCATGACTCCGAATGGATACGTGCTTTTCGTCAAGCGAAATCTCGACTTTTGCGTGGAGGAGTACTTGGACACATACCAGCGCGATCCGACCTACGCAGAAGTGCATCTCGACATGCCGAGAAGATGGATGGAGTTGGACGTGCCCGCCAAAGTTCACTACCAGAGGAAGTACGAAGACGCACAGGAGAAGTATCTGGCAGACGTCAAGGTATTTGAGGCGAAGCTGGCACTTGCGGCTGAAAAGCAACGTGCTGCGGCTCGGGCTGCGGACAACGCGCAGAATAGTAGAAGTGCAGAAAGGCGAATTGCGCAACTCGAAGAGGTACTATCTGAGCGCTATAAGAGCGAAGCTCCAAGTGTTGCACCTCTCGAGCCCAGTGTCTATGGCAGCGATGGTTCGTTGAACTGGACCGAACAAGGCGCGCAACCCCGGCCTATCAACCACGACGATCTTAAGATGCTCTTCACAGCTGATGCCGGTACCAAGATCTTGGAGTCTGGGAAGTCAGAGCTCATGAAACGTCTTGAGGGCTACGAACCCCCGCCGCCACCAGATCCCAATCTTCCTGCTAGCAGAAACCCGGATGGAATCTACACAAGACCTCAGAGAACTGACATGGTCGGCAACCCGATCGAGAGAACACGCACGATGAGCCGTAGCCCGCCTCGTCTGCACCCTTCAGATCCTCGCCTCCCACCAAGTCAGCCCAAACCACGTCTGAGAAGCGCATTACTCGACTCCGAGACGTTCGATGAGGAGAGCCTGACATCAGACAGCGAGGAAGACGAAGAAGAGTCAGAAGAGGAAGCCGACGAGGAGGAAGAGTATCCAGGATCCACCGAAGATGGTCGAGGCCTTCTGACCGACGTCCCTCTCATACTTGGTCCCAGCGAGATTGAGGTTCTGCCTATGATCGTTATGAGCGGCATAGTGCCGCCCGCAAACCAACTCGCACAATGTAAGACTCAACAAGAGCGGAATGCACTCATCAACATGCATACGGTGAGGTGTCATCTGCTTCTCGCACAAGACAACGGGCGTAACCTGCTTCGTGAGCTCTTGATATTCGTGGCAGCCTGGGATCTTCGGGAAGAGGAGCTGTACTTCAAGTTCATGGTCAAGATCATGGAGGCCATCTTGCAGAATGGCTTGATGCCGTACGCCTACCACGCCTTCCGGGACCGATCACGCAGCAAAGACATCATTTCCCCTGCACAAGCAGTGATCATGAAGCTGCTGACCAACATCTTCCGCGCCCGGAGCGAAGGCAATAAAGCTGCAGCAGCCGCCGATCTCTCAACACCTGTGCCCATGGTCGATGTTGACACTCTCTTGAGCCTACGTTCAGGCACACCCTTGCCACCGAACGTGCCTCAAAGAGTTGACCTTCACATACTCAACTTCATCTTCACAGAGTTCAGGCAGCACATCATACCACAAACATGTGCGCTGATCTTCCTGCAAGGCCAGATCCATATGGGACGCGCATCTCCTGAAGACTTCCCTCTCAACTTGTGGGATATGGAACGCATGTATGAGGGAGTTTATCAGTATCTCGAATTCTTTGCGGTTCTTACAGAGGAAGGTGTCTGGAAGGAGATTCTAGGAGGGTGGGAGATCGCGTCAGAGCTGGTGACTTTGTTGCGGGAACTCGAAGGTGGCATTCCCAAGATGGGCGCGGCTAGTATGATGCAGCCTGTGCCGACACGAAGGGTCAGTGCTCCAGTCGGTCAGATGCAACAGAGGTCTTCTTCGGCAGATGCTCGCGTACCCAGCCAGCCGGCTCAAAGCTCGCAGAGTCCTGCGCCTGTCGCTGTTGAAAGACCATTCGACGTTGAGATGCCCGACCCGACATTGCCTCCACTGCCTCTGCCAGTACCGCCACCACAGCCACAGTCTCAGATCTTCGAGGCCGAGACGCCGCTTGCATACCCCGAAGATGCTCAAGACGAGCCGTCAGACTTTGAGTGGCGAAACCTCAAGAAGCTCACTGTTCTGGTCCTGTCCTCGTTGATCTGGAAGAACCGCATGGTGCAGGATCAAGTTCGTGATTACGGTGGTCTGGAAGCCTTGGTAGGATGCTGCAGACACGACGAACACAACCCCTACATCAGAGAGCACGCGATCATGTGTCTACGCTTTGCCGTCGAAGGCTGCGAGGAGAACGCAAACGTCATCAAGAAGATGGCCGGCGTCAGACACCTCCAAGGCGGCGCCGTCACTCTCGGCGCAATCGAAGACGTCCCAAGAGAAGTCCTCGACACCAACGGCTACGAGACTTTCATGGACGGTAGAGGTCAGGTCGGTCTTCGCCGCAAAGAGAATACGAACATTCACGGTACGACCGGGTTTGGGACTTCGAACAATGGATTCCCCTCTGCTTCCGCTGTGGCGACTGGCGCCGGTGTTAGTAAACCGCGTCTCCCGCCGACTACCAAGACTACGGCGGAGAAGGCGGCGGAACTCATGCAGAACGCTCTGCGTGACTTGCCTTTGGGCGATAAGCTCGTCACTGACAAGCAGAAGGCGGAAGCGTTGGCGAAGCTCGATCGTGCTTTTGAGAGTACGGAGAGGGTGTTGGGTGGTGTCAAGGGACTGGGGAGGAAGTGAGGGGTTTGTAGGGTTGTATTTGTTAGGTATTGTGCACGCTTCACTTTGCGTCGATTAGCTGGGTTGGAATAGGTCCTTCGCTTTTGGAAATGATACCCCGTTTGCTTTTCATTTGGTATTATGGTGGTCTACGTGCGTGTGTGATGCTTGGATTTGTGATGAGTGGATTAGTGGATGAGTGGCTAGGTATGGACGTCACTACAGGCGCTGAGCGCTGGGCGATCTCAATGGCAGTCTCAATATCAATCTAGTCCGTCTACCTGGCCGGCATCGTACAGGAAGGGGGAGCGATGACCTTCACGAGAGCTTCCGGTGACTGTGTCGACTGTTGATTGTACCGAAGAAGCTGCCTGTCGGTCGATGCATATTTCGGTGTCCTTGAATGTGTCGTATAGGTATAGCTGAGAATGATAGAAATACAGTGACGTGAATCGAGGTGTAGAGATACAGTAATACTTACCAGGAAGATTTCCACGGGTCCATATCAAGCTTGTACTACTAACCCGAGTACCTTCATGACTTGATTGGATTAGTAAAGGCCATTGGTAGAGTGATTCCGAATGATCGATATGATGGGTTACGATAGTTATTGATGAACTGACGTGGAGTGGAATGAAAGAGACGGACTGAGTTGATGCCGGTGAAGCCGTCGATACGGCGGCGGAGAAGTCCAAGACCGAGCGACCGAACGATTGCTTGGTGGCACGTCGCACGCCAACCTAGAGCCCGTCGTTCAAGGGAAACAATACCACAACAACTACCTACCTACCTACCTAGGTACCGCTTCTTCTCAATCCTCATTCAACTCTTCCTCTTCCAACACATTTCACCTCGCCGAGTCTGGCTGACGGACGTGTCTGGCGTACTCTTCAAAGCAATGCGGCTGAGCGCAACCCTACCACACGATCCTTGACATAACAATACATCCGTCTCAACAAGAGACTGCCTTGACATGGCCAGCGACGACGACCCTCAACAAGACGCGACTGCCGCGTCGAGTCCAGCTTCCGACGCGCACAATCAAAACGACCAGGATACGACCGCAAAGGCCCTCTCCAAGGATAGGAGCTGCGTCTTCTGCGGCCAGGCCTTTACATCTTCCTCGCTAGGTCGACACTACGACCTATACATCAAGCCGAAGAACCCGAAGCCCGCAGACGGCGTGCACGATGTCGACGAGATCAGGAAGATCCGTGGAGGCATCACGCGCAGGCAGCCTAGGAACAGTCTTAAGAATTCTACGTCGCGCAGGGAGGAGAGCGCCGAGACGCTGGATCACACCAACAAAGGTGGCAGACCGGCCTATAATATGGACCGCACGAAAGACAACACACCAGCAGGGTCGCCAATCCTGGCGAGAGAAGGCAGCGGTCGCGGCACATTTGTCAACGTGGCGAGCTGGCAATCCACGGGCGTTATAAACAACATTCCCCCTCGCGCGCCTTCTCGCTCCAATACCGATGCTACTGCGACCGGTCAGGCGCAACGTCTTCAGGACATGCGCCGCGACACGGGCTCTGGACAGCGAACTCAGCGACCTGAGCCGGAGACTGACAGCCCATGGAAGGTCCAGGAACAGATTGAAACTGGAAGAGCGGCGGAAATGGCATTGCGAGAAGTGCTGGGTAGTTTGAAAGCAGCGAGGAGGAAGGTCGAGCCTGGCCCCATCTACGAAGATTTTGACTTCTTTGCGCAAACATTCCCTGGGCTGTGCCTCAACATCCTACCGCCTCCTACCACCCTCTACAGCCCGGCGCCGTTCGCGTCAGCCGAGTCGTGGTCCCTGAAGCCGCCAGGTCTGCAGCAATCCGAAGTCATGAATCGACTATTGAACGAGCGTTGTAGAGACATGCGCAAAGTCAACCCAGAGCATCCTCCCGATGCTGCCATCTTCAAGCACAGCGCGCATCTCCAAGGCGCGTTCGAGAACTGGCGGCTCATGTCCGACAAAGACCAACAAGCTGCTTGGACTCTCGAAGCCCTGCGTTGCTTCACCACGTCTCGCGACTCGAACAACAAGCTCAAACGTCGCCTTGCCGACGCGGAACAGCATACCGCCCACCTGGAAGCCCAGTATGACCGTCTCGCCCGCTGTCAGCTTCCCCGTGAATGGCTGGTCCGGCCTCCCAAGACCACTTCCATTTCGGAATCCGTTGCTCGTGAAATGCAAAGACACCCAGGTGGCGGCGTCCAAGAGTCTGACTACGACGCCGACGCCGTCCTCGCCCGCTGGCGCGAAACAGTGCGTGCCGTCACGCGACCGTCTCGCCATCCAACAGCACACTTGCCCAACTACGCCGCCTCCGCCATGAACCCCTATGCGGGCCCCGGGGAAAGCATGAGCGACGCCTTGGTCATGACCGGAAGCGTCACCAACATCGGCGGGTCAGTGCCCCGCGACACCCGCGACATCAACAGGCGCCCGCAAAATCCAGCATACAACCCGACGATCGACACCGTAAGCTACGAAACACCGCCCAACCCCGGTGCGATCCTGGATGACACCGACGACCACCAGACACGAACAAACTCGCCACGCAGCTACAATTACCCCTACCCGCCGCCCGCAACCAATGACGACGACGAGGAAGACGGCGAGCTCGCCGAAGACGTCTCGAACGTCCTGGACAACTCCCTCACGAACTTTGTCGATCGCAATGCGCTCGCTAAGCAGAAGCGCTTTGTGCAAGGCAGCTTCACGCCGTCCGCCCCGAGCCCGGTCTCCGGCGGGACATTTGGCAAGTTCAGGATCAACGGGCAAAACAGTGGCAATAACAGTCCCGTGTTGAATTCCAACGGGAAACGACCTGTGCCTACGGCTGACTTGGGATACGGCGGAAATGGCAAAGGCCAGAGGACGTAGTCTGGTACGCAGGACGGGAAACTCCTGCACCACCTTGCGAATGAATATACCAAATGGGCTTGAATACATTCTAATAATATAGTGGCGCGCCCACTCATGCTTTCTCCCTCCATCTATCCATCCATCCTTTCAACGGCGACAGGCTGTCCCGTCTCCACATCCGTCTCATCAACCACTCGTATTACACTCTGGCACCGCCCGCCGTAGAGCCGAAGGATCGACAGATTGAAGCCATCACATTCAATCATTGGAAGCGATCTATCAAGCGAATCCATCCAGCGATCAACTCAACCAATGCAGTCAACTCAAGCAATCGAGCAATCTACGGCCACGCGCCCGACTCTGCAGCCGTCTATCTATCGTCCCGTGTCCCAAAAATACGCACGGCAGGGAAGAAAAGAAAAACGCGCGCAGGACATTTTTGCTCGCTTGTCAATCATTACACGCATCAAGCGCGCGAGGAGGCGAATTTAGCCTAAGATGGAAAGGCGATTTTGAGAGTTGATTGACATCTTAAGCCGATTTTCATATACTGTTGCGTTTGTGACAATGGTACATACGACCATAGGTCAGTGAGAACTGGGCATCCCGTCCGCTCTGCCATACATAAGCACTGAACCGGGCGACTAGTACTAGAGTGGGTGACCATCTGGGAATCCCGCCTGTTGTATGTTTTTCGTTTTTTTTTTTCGTGTGTGTTTTTGGCTCTGCGTCGGTACCCATTGTTTTGTTTTGTTTGGTTTGGTTCGTCCGTTGGGGGCTGTTTGGGTGCAAGCGGCGCAAGCGGTGTTGAGTTTTTGGCGTAGTGGGATGCGTCGTGGAGGCGGGCGTTGATCGATACAAGTTCTTCTGGGCCTGTAGGCTGTCCTTTTTCCACAACGATTTGTAAAAGAAGAATGGCAGGAGGGATATATAGCAGTGATCAAGCGGGAATGGACTTGCTGGCTGCACGTTTGGCTGTTTTTTTCCAATGTGTACGTGATGTGTGAGGATGACCGTGACATTTGGCAACATCCATGCGTGGAAGGTCACCTCGGACAACGTTGTCAAGACAGTGTCGGTCAACATAGAAGGCCCAATACAAGGCTACAGCATTCGAAAAGTGAAGCATATACAGAGGGGAAGGCAACGCTTGCAAGCATCGTCTTCATCATCATGTAATTGGTCTGGTTTGGAATGTGACAGAGAGTCGAGTTATTGTCACAGGGTTAGGGTTGGGGTAAGTACGTCTCGAGTCGATGGCGTGGCAGTTGCAAATCCAATTGTTGTTATTACCGTCGATTCGCATGCCTGTGGAATTTGAGATCGATGTTGTTCGGGAATGGTAAAGGCCTGATGGAAGATGTAATTGTTATGCTCTGGCAACGCATGAGGTGTGTATGCGAAGAGAGAGTCTACTCGTAAGGCCACATCCGAGGTCGAAAAGCTGCAGGTACAGGCGTGCCTCGGAGATATGAGAACGAAGTTCTGGAATCACGAAAATGGTACTGCAGGCACCTTGGAATATGCTTGTTACGCTACATGGATGCATGATGTGTATGCTAATGCATGGAGAGGGTGTAGGTAGCCGCAAGGCGCAACGCTACAGCTATCGGTGTGCCTATGATGTGTGAGAATGGACTTCTGGAATTCTTGAACGTTGAAGACGTGATGGAACCAGCGATAGTTACCTTACGTCTGTGGACGCATGGTGGATGTACCAATGCATAGAGAGGGTGTAGGTAATAATGTAAGTTGCCGTAAGGCGAAAAGGTAAGGCCGCACCTGAGTTCGAGAAGACGCCGCTGCAGATTTGACACGACCGTTCGTCCGTCGCCAACGTGGCGAATGCATCTTCCCAGAACTTGATGAATACAGTAGCCTGACCATTGTATTCCAGGAGATGGGTAAGTACAGCGATGGAAAGCGTCTTACTAGGGCTCAATAAACACATGGATCGTTTTGTTTTAGGGCTTGGGTAATTGCAGCACCCGAAAGCCCAATCCCCTCGGAGAAACGGCGCTCTTTACAGATTGAAGACAGTCCAAAGCAAACGATACTTTACCTATCGACCACACCGAAACAACTCAATCGCAAATCGATTTTCGAGCATTCATATTTCATGGGACAATCATGCTGTTTGGCATCTCGAACGTCAATCCCAGCGTCCCTCGGCCCAAAGACAAGGCTCAGGCGTCCATTTCAGGATTTTTGATGACACGCCATCGAAACGCTAAGCAGTGAATCCGCAGATCACGCACGAGTCATCCTCAACTCCACCCTCTACTCCAGATGCTCGAGCCGCGAGAGTTCAGCATGAGCAAGAACAGTAATCTTGGATATCTATCGAAAAGCGTACCACTCTTTTCGCAAACCACATCCCCGGGAAAACGCACGTGTGGCGTGAAGACATTGTCTCGGTTGCGATTTGGCGTCGGGCGGGCGTTTAGAGCAACTGTCATGGAGTGGCTCGAAGCGAAATGCATGCATCCATGATCACAACACGTGTCTAGTGGCTGGCCGGATTCGAGAAGGCATGCTCAGAGTCGCGATAGTTATGGGGTCGCGCAATGGCAACAGCAATCAAACGGGCGGGTCGTTTTCTCGCGATACCACGTGCGGCGAGCTAGCACGTGTGCGTTGGCGAGAAAGCGTCGACGAGATGGGAATGTTATGGTTGTGGTTGAGGAGTACGGTGCAGATGTGGCGCTGGAAGCTGGAAGCGACATGGGCGAAATTTCGGCAGACGGCCAACCGGGCTCCTCTTCTGAATCCTTCGCCCTCATCGTCCTCTTTCCGGATCAGCTCTCCTCACGGGCGTTGCCGCCTATCTCTAGTCAGGCACGATGAGGAGAATAAAGTT
>Ga0265797_10002233_pt1 | contig 32922 bp, 26 predicted proteins | sample P2T30metagenome_FD_192433 | JGI IMG/M metagenome (GOLD analysis project Ga0265797, IMG submission 192433) | Plant litter microbial communities from East Loma Ridge, Irvine, California - P2 T30 | ecosystem: Environmental > Terrestrial > Plant litter > Unclassified | place: USA: California... | reverse complement strand
CAAGTGCGCGAGTGAAGTCACCAACCTGGCGCACGTGAACCGAGATGTACGGGTCGTTGGGGCAGGAAGTGATGGTAAATGGATGCCACTGGTGGTAGCTGACATCCGGGCAGTTCAGGAAAAGCCATTGTCCGGGCTTGTACTTCATGCTGGGCTTGGTGAACTGAATCTCAACGGCATCTATTCGGCATTAGTGCAATCCTTCGAAAACAACATTGATGATCTGCTTACCGTATGGGTGGCGAACAACCTTGACGATCTGGGTCTGGCGTCTGCAACGAATCTCACGGTAGAGGCGATCGAAGAGGTAAAGACCACCTCCCACAAGCTCCCATCGCCATCCCTCGTAACCAATGCAGTGGGTCCAGAAGTTGTCGTGGTCGAATGGAGAGAAAGCTGGAGCGGTATCACGGACGAAGCAGCTGGTCGCATGGGTGTACATGCCGAGCAGGAACGGGATAAACAGATGATGCGTGTACCAGAAGGTCTCGAACGATTGTTGGCGAATCCTGTGGTGCGCCGTGGTGTAGATTAGAAGCATGCACAGCAACATGATATGTCCTGTGATTCCACCAGCCTCGGCGTAGTGGATTTGCAACGCGATCTGGGGTCGGACCTGCACACGTTCGACGTTGAAGAAGCTGTCTTTGTTAGACAAGTCAAGCTTGGTAAGATATATATCGACTCACTTGACGTAATGCGCCGCTACGTGGAGGATAGTGAAGAACAACATGGCGTAGGCGACTTGTCGATGGAACCATTGAGACTCATCAAGCGGCAGTACGCGCACCTTGGGACGGAGCCATCGGAGGATATTTCTGCACATTGGCATGACGATCACCATGGTGTCGACTGACAGGACAAGACCTGCACCACGAGATACCCATACTGAGTACTGCAGGGCGTTGAGCGGTGCTAAACGTGCATCACCAGCTTGTTTCCACCTGACTAAAGTTAGTGGTCGATCAATGATTTGAGTAAGGGCTTCCTACCATCCTATACCGAACAGGGCCCAATGGAAACCCCAGAAGAAGATGTGAAAGAAGAGTTTTTGTGGCGTAAAGAGCCTGGAAAACGATGTGCCGCCGCCGCCCATGATGAATGTTCTTCCGCGGTAATCGGTTGTGTCGTCAACAAGTCCACCTCAGGCGTGCCGTTCAACGGTGATTATAGAAAAGATTAAAGAGTATACGCGTGGTATAAGCGAACCCAACCAGGAAATAAACGATCCAGTCGAAGTTCGACCCGGCCAGCCAGATACGAAGTGAAGAAAAGAATGTGGGTGTCCCGGGACGAGCGGAGTGATGTAGAGAGAGAGCGCGCGGATGGGGAGGAGGATCCAAGGCTGCCGGGAACCAAGGGTATTAGAATGTCAAGCCTTGGGAACAAGCCGAGTCAACGTGCGCAGATCAGGTGCAGATAGGCAAAGCCGTAAAACCTGGGTAGAGCGGCACGCTGTGCTGAAACCGACAGGGCCTGTTCGGTACGGATGTGGCTCAAACCGATGCCCCACGAAGGTGCCGTATACCAGGAGCCGTTAAGATGGATGACAGAGGTTATGACTAGGGAGGGACGTGATGCAGAGGAAATCCGGTGGCGCCAAACCTGAATGGGCGCAAGGTCGGATTTTGAGGTATCGAAGTTGGGGGAGGGGTTTGCTGCTATGCGCGAGCGGCTAGTGTGTGAAGAGCGTCTCAGACTTGAAGCGCCAGGCACAGAACCATGTTTTCCTTGCAAATGCGGTCGTATGTTCGGAGCTCAAGATCTTCAGTTGCTCTTGGATAATGCGCAGTAGGAGTGCAGTGTATGCCGGCGAGTGGCGAGGCGATTGCCGTTTCGCTAGTGGATTTGTTGGGGCTGGTGTTGGTGAGGCTGCGAGGCTTGCGAATCTTCACGATCTACAACTGTCAAACTTCAGACGTGAGCACGATCTGACAGATGGGCCTGAGCCGCGTGGTAGGGTTTCGGACGGTATTTCCTGAGGGGTGCGATTGACCGTTGGCAGATGGGCTCCGATTCTTTTGATGGGGTTCACGACGGATAGGCGAGGCGCGCTGAAACGATGCACGTTGGAAGGCGGGTCGTAAAGGGATAGGAAAATCAGGACGGGTATCTGAATGAATCGCTGAAAGTGGTATTCGCTACGTTATGTCGTTAGGTTAGATGCAGAGGCTGGTAACTTTGGGATTGATGACTGCAGTCGCGGAGGGGATAGCGTTGGCAGGTACGGAAGGTACGCATTGGGGTGGCGGATCTGGTTCTAAACTACCGCCCCTTGCGCAGAAGACTGCATCGAAGACGCGAAAGACACATGGTAGGAGCCTGTTGTGGCTTTTGCGTTAGAACCGCCGAGGCTTGAATTCATCGCTGTTGAAGGCTCTCTGTGCTCGTGGTTGGTAGCACCAAATCTAACGGGCGAGCATTGGCGTGGCGCACACGGCCAATCAGGGGCTGTCTCGAAGCGCTCGAGGAACCCCCACAAAGTTTGAGCCCGCTACTGCGCTGTGCTGGCTGCATGTGTACAAGATCTCGCCTCTATTTTGGGACCGTCTCCATCGTACACGGCTCGACGGACGGCAGCATGCGAATTGCCGGCCTCGTGGATGGCCGACGATATGAAGAAAGTCTTGTTAGTCCCGCCTTAGGCCGTGATATGGGAAGCGGTGTGCAGTGCGAAGAAAGCCGAGAGAAGTGGTTCTCGGCGATGTGATGGATGCTGAGTGATGGTGGAGGGCTAGATTCTGGGCTGTCTTCAACTCCGACATCTGGATTACACTATCATAGATTTCCCAATTGGGAAGCAGCGTAAACAGATGCCACGGCCGCGCCTTCCTTTTGCTCGCCGTTGACCAAAGCACACCCGCAGAAAACAACATCAGGCCATTGTTCTGCGCTCAACCACACATGCACTCTGATCGACAGCTTGTGAACCACGTTCAATTCTCCGACAGGAGCGCTGCCAAAAGCTTCACCATGAGTGCGAACTGATACCGAACGAGTATCGTACCACTTTGTTTTGCGTCAACGTCTGCCATGGCTGCCAGCCCCCACCGTGACGGCATTGACAGCCACGAGGGCATCTGAAGTAAACTTTGTCGTATGATGTTGTTTGATGAGCAAGCCTGAGGAACCAGGAGCGAGCTTCGATATGATCTTCCATGCAGATGACTGATCATCATGCGCCAGGTTTGCGGTTGGAGTACCTGAGGCACAGAACAGAAACCGGGACTCAGGCATCCGTCGGGACGGATTATCTGAGTGCTGCCGTGCCGCACGTGCGATGGCGATATCTGCGGAGAATTACCTATTCGATCAGAGTGGCCGATTGTTCGCACTGCGCTGGTTTCATGGCTATCGTGTACGTCAGAGCCAGCGGTAACGCGAATCGGCTTGCGTAAAGGCGTTTTGCAAACTCTTCGCCGCCACCATCAACGAAGTAGCGGTATAGAATTGAGTAAGACCTGAATACAGTCTTCGCCGAGAAACAGTCACCAAGTCTTAGACAGATGCCACAAACCACGTGAACGCGAAGATTCACGCCTAGCTCCGCCCTCGCTACACTACCTTTGCCAAGCTAGCGAGCATCAGCCGTTCATAGGATTGATAGGATAGACTAAAATGGCGGCGCGATCCAGGATACTGGCACCGTGGCTGCAGAGAGGCTGGCGTCGCATGCAGCATCACAGCAGCCCAGCCAATCGCGCCGCCCACACGCCCAATCGTCCACGAAGCGGGTCAAGCGGCTACGAGCGACCATCTCTCCCCCCAGCGCGCGCCGAGCCAGAAGAAGAGTGCGACCAGGGTGCGCGATGCAAGGCCCTGGCGCATAAACTGTCTCTACAATTGCGGTCGACACCCGCTGTCGCTCCCGATATACTGACACGCCTCACGTCGCGAAGCTCAACGGCAACACCACGCTGCCTGAACACCTAACACGCCTGATACTCGCCTACGCCTCAGCCCACCATAACACCTACCCACTATACACTCCACTCGAGTTGCTCCGTGCCTGATCTCCCCAGAAGCCTTACCGCTTTCGCCACGCCTGCGAACCGCCCATCCGCGACCAGGCCAGTGTCTATAACACAAAACCTCGCCCTGCCACACCCAAGCCCATCGATGCTCATCTGTCGCTGAGGGACTACTGGTAGTCGAAGGGACATTTCCACTTTCTTTTCTTCATTTTTTCTATTTACCCTTATTTTCTCACCTATACGACCGCGGGCTCGGTTTATTGCTCGTATCCTTTCTTTATAATACCCGTATTTCGACAATGGGCAAGTTAATCAAGAACCACTGGGCGCGCCTCGTCATCCTCACGGCTGCTGCGTGTAAGTCTCACCCCACAGCCATCGACACCACCACCAACACCAACACCAACACCATACTAATTACAACTCCAGATCAAATAGGAGCTGCACTCGAATGCTTCTTCTGGCCCAAGATCTTCTGGGACTTTGCTACCAAGAACCTCGATGGCGCCGTAAAGCCCATCCCCGTACTCCAAGTCATCAACATGATTCTCGGCTTCATCGGTCTAGCATGGGAATGGCCATTGCCACTGCTCGCTGGCACAGGACTGCACCGCTCGATTGAAGCGCGCCTGATCATCTACCCGCTCAGTGCGCTGTGTGCGCTCTTGATCTACCAAGGCACCAACTCGGGACTCTACTACATCATCGGCATGGGAGCATACTTCTGGGCGTTTAGCGAGGGCGAGGTATGTACCATTATATCCCTATTAGACATCGACGTACTAACGTTATTCAAGGTCGTCTGCCCCGAGCCATGGACTCTCCCCAAGCGTGGTTCCACAGCCCGCAAGATGACCGCATAGTCTGGCCCTTCCATAGACCGCAACAACAATGCACCTCAGCTTCGCTTCTCAACAAACTATACCCCACACACGCCTTTCCATGTACAATGTCCACGTAGACGACGTACCACTCCCAACTCTCTGGCAGACCACCCACCATGATTTAGCGATTTTCCGGAACCGCCCACGGGCGGAGGCGTTCACACTCAGCATCTAAGACGAGCAGCAGCATTCATCTCACGATACCAAAAACCCCCAACAAACGAGCAGTCGAGCATCCTATCCCAACCAGAACGCACCGAACGATATTATTTACTATTTCACGGCGTTATGCAGCGAATGTATGGGCGCTAGGTGTTTGCACTGCTTAACAACTTACAAACGAACAAAAATGAATCAATAACCAAAAACACATCATGACACGTTTGCTCACTGCATTTCTCAGTCCTTCCACTTCTCGCTCTCACCCAACGTTGCCATTCTCCAAGGATTTACCTCCTTGCCTCTTGCTCTGACTGCTGTGACATCTCTGACATGACAAAACCTGAGGCAACTCCTCGTTTCAGCCCCATCCACACCCCACAATTCGCTTCCCGTTTTGCTCTCCAGTTGTATGCGGTGTATGCCTTGGCCTAACGGGCTTCTGACAGCTTGCGCCTCAGTCAAGATTGTCAAGGAATTTGGCTGAACCCCTCTGTCGTAGCCAAGGTGGCGGTGGATGACATGCCTTGCGTATCTACTAATCTCAGATGTGAAGTTGGCATCACACGCCATATGGATTACTATGCCCATGAAACTCGCTGTAATCCGAGTGTTGCACCACCCTTTGTCTAGCAGTGCCTGGTCGTGCAGTGACCTGGTACGGGTATGATATGCATGCCTGAGTGTACTCGCAGATCGTTCTAGACTCCGCACGAAGAACATGATAGCAATGTCGATCTTTAAGAAGATGGTAGATAGTGCGGTGTTGGGTTTGGCATTCGGTGCGGAGGTAGTGGTAGGCATAGTGAGCATGGAGCTAGAATTATTGTGGATCTGCGGAGATGTATGTTAGCGTTTGTCTAATCGGAAAGCAGGCGTAGGATGCAAGAGGGCAATCACGTACTTGCTGATCAGTTATGATGCCATATTTCCCCGCCCAAGGCACTACCTTTGGCGCTCAAAGCTTTCCTTGCTGCGCCAGCCATCGCGGGAGTGCTGTCACGAATGCTTTGAAGAGTCAGTTCTGGGCGGGTTAGAGATTAGTACATCCATTGTCCGCCACACAAATATAGGCTTTCATGGTCGGATCTTGCGGAGATGTGAGCACTACGAGAGTGTGTGGGTAAAGATAGATGACTGAGGTCTTGAAGCTGTGCTCGCGCTGGTAGGCGCATGATTGCGACGCCTGTGGGAAGGCATCAGCGTGGATGTGGCTTTGAAAGGCTGGGCTGATCACAGAACTACGTGTGTACGACCACAGCACCGCGATATCGCAAAGGAAATATTATACGTTGCTCTTGGGTGAGCATGGCGCGTCGCTGCGAGTAGGAAGGCGCGTCGAGGCGATGGTGGAGGGATGACGACAATACCTCGACGCGCCGTCGCACAGACCAACATGATCCCGCCTGCGCTCCTTCAACACCTCCATTACTTTCTGTGTCTCCCTCTTTCTCATGCGCGCAACATATGGAATTGCGCTATCGATTCCCTATCGATTCGGCCCTGAATATGTGTGGTCATGTAAGCTAGCAACCCGGTTCGCCATATCAGCAGTGGCCAATGGCCCTCAGAAGGCTATTTATCCTACTCGTTCCTGTATCTCCTGCGTGGGAAAGTCCTGCAGGCTGCGCGCAGGTCGCTCGTGGCTCTGCATGTGCTTACTGTCAGCACTCTATGCTCAGGATGCTCCATGATAAGTTTCCTTCGCCTGTCGCGCTTCTTCGATATGATCATTTTACCTTCTCTTCTCGACACTCAACATGCTGCTCCGAAGTGTTTTACCGCTATGCTTTGTTATACTTACCCAGGCTCGTACGCATCTCGGACGTACTGCGCAAGTGATTGAAGCAAGACAGCTCAGCAATGAGACGACATACGATTTCATTATTGCTGGTGGTGGCATTGCGGGGCTCACGGTTGCAGATCGTTTGACGGAGAACCCAAATGGTACATAACTCGCGTGCTCGAAAGGCTTCAAATTAATCGTACGCGATAGTCACAGTACTAGTAGTCGAATACGGCCCTTTCGACCAGAGAGAAGATGGTATCATGATCCCTGGTGCCTATTTTCCGGTGCCTTACCTCTGGCTGCCCTTGATGAGTACGCCACAAACCGCGCTTGGTGGTACATCGTATGGTGTGCCATGTGGCAGGGTGGTGGGCGGCGGGTCTGTCGTGAACGCCATGTTCTTCCATCGATCAGACGGAGAGCTCTATAACGCTTGGGAAGAACTGGGTGCGACCGGCTGGGGTTGGGCTGATCTGCTTCCATACTTCAAGAAGGTATGGTTTACTCTCGCTTTCTGAACCGTATGCTGATGAGGCGGAGAGTGAGACGTTTACAGCACCGGACGCGGACTATGCAGCTAGTCACAACATTACTTGGGATGTTTCCGTACATGGCTTTGAGGGCCCAGTGCAGGCTAGCCATGCTCCGTATGACTACCCGGGTAGTGGTCAGTCCTCATCACGTCAGTTGCAATATATAGAAGCTTACCATCAGTAAAGCCAATATGTACAATGGAGCCCTGAAGCTAGGTATCCAGCCAGCCCTGGATCCCAACAATGGCCGCGCTCAAGGCATATTCCGTCTCCTTCGCTCCGTTGATCCCAAAACGCAGACGCGTTCTTCAGCTCGAATCAATCGCTATGATAAGGATGCGGCGAGGCCAAACTATCATATCCTTCCGAATACAGCGGTATCGCGCATTCTGTTCGAGAATGTCACCGCTGTAGGCGTGGAGTATATTGGCACAACCAGTGGCGAGAAGCACACTGTCCGAGCGAGCAAAGAAGTCATCACAGCTGCTGGAAGCGTTCATACCCCACAGATCCTGCAACTTTCTGGGATTGGCGACACTGCTCATCTGAAGAGCTTGGTTATTGAGACTGTTTCAGGTCTCCCTGGTGTCGGTCGAAATCTGCAGGATCATCTGGTTCTGAAAGTGAATTACAACTGTACGCGACTAAACTCTATGTTTATCGTTTATAGGTCGGCTGATTGATACAGATACATCTAATCACTTTCCAAACGGCGGTTCCTTGCAGTCCAACGCCACGTACGCCACAGAACAACGCGCTCTCTACGACGCTGGAAAAGCAAGCGCATTTGACCTCACTGGTACAACTGGAAATCTCATGATCCAGCTACCGCTGTCAAACTGGACGAGTGACTCCGCATCCATCATATCTCGAGCATCCTCACTCTCACCGAGCGATGTACTTGGTAGCGATGTCGAGCCATCAGTTCTCGCCGGGTATGAGAAACAGCGTGCCATCATCCTCAAGGACATCAACGTAGAGGCCGTGGGTGGTTTATCATGGAACACCGGCCCAGAAACGAGCATCTACATGACCCGCCCTCTCAGTCGTGGCTCAATCACCATAAACTCAACCAACATCTTCGACGCTCCACTCATCGACTACGGTGCGCTGACAGACCCAACCGACCTTAATATGCTCTACGCGATCTATATGAAGAATCGCGAACTAATGGCAACACCTGATATTGCCATTCTCGGTCCCATAGAGACAGCACCCGCACCGGGCATCAGCAGTGAGCAAGATATCAAGGAGAAGATCAAAGCTGCCTTGCAGCCAAGTAACGCGCATCAGTGCTGTACTGCTGCTATGATGCCAAGAGAAGATGGCGGGGTCGTCGACCCGCAGAATAGAGTCTATGGCACGTTCGGAATGAGTGTGGTGGATGCGAGTACGTGGCCGCTTGTTGCTGGTGGTGGGCCGCAGGCTAGTGTGTATGCTGGAGCTGAGAAGGTGAGTTTACGATTGAGAAAAGTGTGTGATTATGTATCCTGATGGTATTTAGGCTGCGGACATGATCAAGAAGCGTCACGGTTTGCTTTGAGGTCCATTTCTTGACGTCCTTGGCGTTCGTAAGCCACGGAGTGGACATTGGGAGGCTGTCGGGGTTTGCGGAGTTATCGCTCTTGACTATCAGTCGGGCGTTGATCTCATCTCACGTGTAGTCTACATTCAACACATAGTATTCTCACGCAGAGATGAGGTGCTTATGCGTCACTATTGAGTAGATTCTCCTAGCAGAACTATATATACTTGACTTGAGTACAGCAGAGGACGTCTTTCGCTGTTAGACTGATCTAGTTGCACCCAAGATGGATACTTCACAGCTTTTCAGTGTCGAAGGCATGATCGCAGTGGTAACAGGTGGAGGAACAGGTAACGTCTCTTCTTACCATCATGTCATTTAATCACCAAAACAACCACTAACAGTACCCCAGGGATCGGCCTCATGATAGCCCATGCCCTGGCCTCCGCCGGCGCGTCCAAAGTATACATCCTCGGTCGCCGCGAGGACAAACTGTCCGCCGCAGCCTCTCAACACGAAAACATCATCCCAATCCAATGCGACATTTCATCCAAAGCATCTCTCCAAGCCGCCGTAGACTTCATCGCCCAAGACACAAGCTACATCAACCTCCTGGTCGCAAACTCCGGTATCTACGGCCCACCATCAAGCTTCATGCCCGGCTCAAGCATCAAAGAGCTGAGGGAACATATGTTCGAGAACACATCTATGGAAGACTTCACACAGGCCTTCCACGTTAACACTACCGCGACGTACTTTACTATGCTGGCTTTTCTCGAACTACTGGATGCAGGGAATACGAGTGCCATAGCCGGTGGGTTTGGTAAGCCACTGAAAGAAGGTAGCAAAGTACCAAGCATCCAGTCACAAGTCATCGTCACGTCCAGCGTAGGCGCCTTCCTGCGTGAATGGCAATGCGCACCAGCGTATGCAGGGAGCAAAGCAGCAATCATGCATTTGGTTAAACATGCCAGTACGGGGCTTGCGCCGCATAGTATCAGAATCAATGCTTTGGCGCCTGGATGTTCGTCTCCCCCTCCCCGCAAACCTACCGGTCCGTAGCTAACAGCGTGTCAGTCTTCCCATCTGAGATGGCCAATGCAGTTATCGAAGGCAGAGACCCCAGTACAGAGAGCGTCGACGATCCGAACTTCATTCCTGCACGGAGGTTTGGCGGAGAGGAGGAGATGGGTGGGACGGTGCTGTATCTTGCGAGTCGGGCGGGGAGCTTTTGTAATGGGTTGGTTCTTGTTAACGATGGGGGGAGGTTGGGTGTTACGACGAGCACTTATTGAAGAGGATAAGGGTAAGGGGTATGTATGAGCAGCTGCTATGGAAATATGAAGGCAAGTCATATCTTCTCTTGTTCCCAGCCCTGCGCGAGAGTAGTCGCGACGCCGTGGCATGCGTGCTGTGATTATGACATCATAGCCGCTGAATATCCACCGCCTGATGCACGTCGTTTGCGATACTTGGCTGATCATGCCTCGCAGCGCAAGCTCCTTTTCTGACCAAAAAGATGTTTAATGTCCGACCGGCAAGCAGCAGCTGTAGGACGAAGCAAGACAAGGCTGAGCGAGAGCCTTTCACCCCAGCGTTGCTCAGCGGCAAGCGCTATGACAGGTGGACGACGACCCACCATCTACTGCCCACCGCCAACCCCAACCCCTAAACCAGCCTTTCACAAAATCCTTCGATACCACAAACCCTCCTTCTAGCTCGCCAACCCATCACCTCTGTGTCCCCCCACCCCTTCCGGCACCACTTCCCCCATCCACACGCATCACACCGCCCCTCGGCCCCTTTCCCCATCCACCACCAACCCTCCTACAACACACATGCAACACTCTTGGGATAATCCCCGTAGACGCGCCGTACAGAAGTGGAGCCTCATACTACGCATCCAGTCCTGCATGTTCTGCTGTGCGACGCCTGCTGACCGGCTTTGTGCGTGTGTGACGGCCGTCCTGTGTAACGCGAGCAGGGAGGATATGCCTGCACCTGCCCTGCGGCAGGGTCCAGATGCAGCCCGGACCCGTGTTCTGAAACGAGCGTTTGTTTACTGCGTTTGGTTGTGTGGGTTGGGGGCGGTGTGTAGCCTGCGATGTGTGTATGTGGGGAGATGGAGACGGAAAGCGGTATGTGAAAGAGAGATTGCTGGTTGGGGGTTGTCGTTACGAGGTGGTGTGGGTCTGTTTTCGGGGTTTTGCAGCGAGTGTTTGGGGGGAAGTGACATGAGGTGTCTGCAAGTCAGGCAGGGTATACTGTTGGAGTGTGGTTGCGCAGCTCAAGGTAAACTCTTTGGAGAAGCGAGAACGTGCATGTCCTTTTTGGAACAACGTGAGAGTGGTGAGCAACGCGCGTCAGGTGGTGACAGTACCTTGCTTCACTCTGCAGATGGAACCGTAGGGCTGAAGCTCGTTACGATTATCATTATTCGCTCATGACACCTTTTATGCTAATCAGTACAAAGTATCCGGTACATGACCTCCTATGTTTCCGTGGTATCGCATGCGCAGCAACCTTATACACACTAAGCTTGCGACATGTGCTTTTCCCAATTTGAGCGAGTGTGAACGTGATAAGAATGCGGGGTGTGTTTAAGGAGCGGCCCTGGCGTTTTGTCTTGATGAGAAGACATGGTAGTGATACTGATGTACAAGAATAGACAATAGCCGCCCAAGCAGAAAACAATCGTAACGTTTCGTAGCGTAGCAATGATGCTGAAAGCAATGCAGTGTAGAATATCGAGACGAATACATAGCGTTACAACACAGTGTTGAAAAAGCAGAAAGGAAACATGGTTTGATGAACGCCAACCGGAAATAGCTCACCGGTTGCTGAGGACAATGCGAAAGCGTAACGTGAACCGGGCCGAGAGCCATGCTCATGATGATGACGGAGTGCTCGACGAGTCGATTGCCGGGACTAAGATGCAGAAAGGGAAGAGCGTGCTGGCTGGAGCTCCCTGTCCAAGGATGCAGCGATGTGAGATGTTGTACATTGGCATGAATTCAGACCATTAAGTACCCCACGGTGGTGAGAAGAAGGATTGGGCTAGGCAATAGTGACGAGATAAGAAGAGTGATGCAGGCAGGCTGATCCGCCGTGATGCTGAAGGGGGTATCTCAGTAGGTGCTGTTGAGGTTTCCCATCGAGGTGCGGTGGAGCTGCACAGGCTGCATGTTCCGATTCTGGCACGACTCGCGATGCAAGCTACGATTTCCTGGGGAGCTCCGTGTTTGGCTGTGGCTGAGAGGTGTGTAGCGATGGCCACTGACGAGTGTGCAATCGCTCGATGATTCGCCACTTATCGAGTTTCGCTTTGACGACGAGTCAGGGCTGTAGCTGTATAGATTCGTCTGAGAGGCTGGGCGTGTCATTGGGCGTGTCTCACGGACATAGGAGTAGTTTGTTGCTGGAGCTGGCGCACTCATGCCTTCGAGAAGACCAGATGTACTGAAGTTCAACTCGAGCTGAGATGCAGCGGTGGTTGCAGTCGCATCGTCTGCGGTCGACGTTGTGTTTGGCATATAGCTCATGCTGCTCTCCGCATTGTCTGGCATGGCCGGGGATATTAGTTGCGTAAAGGCGTCTGCAGATGCCACCCCGGATGCGTTGGCGTGACTCTCGCTATCGGTAGTCCACGGTAGTAACGATTTCGCGAAAGAGCCTCTACCGTCCATACCCGAAGTGCCAATAGCTTGGGCCGAGCGGAGACGAGCATCTTGCATCTGGTCGACAACATGACTGCTCTGAGCTGGGCTCGGTTGTGGCATTGGCAGTTGTCTCCTAGGCACGCTGGAATCCAGAGGGAGAGGTTGTCGTGGATGGGGCCTCTCAGGAATAGTCAATTGCAGAGAAGACATTCCGGTATTGAGAGGTGATACATCGGAAGGTGTAGCTAGTCGACCATTTGTATGAGCGAATTGCAAGTCCTGGTCAAAGTATGTGCTTCCTTGCTGCAAAGACTTCGCAGTTGGCTGAGTCCAGCGATAAGCAGGCGTGTACATGTTTGTGTTTGCGATTGCTGTAGACTGTGGTAGATATGCGGGTGGCTGGTCGAGAGGGTAGGCGTCAACCGGCGATGTGTCTTCTGAATAGGGAAGAGTCCATGCTGAAGAATAGGCCGGCTTCGAATCGAGTTGTGAATATTGCTGATTTGGCATGGGGCGTGCATAAAGACCGCTATTGCCTCCCGTAGAGTACATGGACATCATGTTGTTATGCGCGGTAGCCATACCACTGAGGCTGTAAGCCATGCTTCTGTCGTCTAGCACTTTGTGGACGGAATCGGATCCCACCTGACTGAATGAGTGAATGTACAAAACGCAAGCAACTAACGTACTCTGTGGAATTGACAGCCTGCCGGTTCTACTCCAGCCGTTCGACAGTTGACGCACCCAATACCATTTCCAGGATCGCCGCTGCATCGAATCTTCCTCTTACGGCAACGCGCGCACTGGAGACAATGTTGGTAAAAGTAGGAACAGCATTTATAGAGAATGTAGCTAGGAGGGCAGCGAGAAATTGTGTTCTTTGTGAATGGTTCCGAAATTGTTGAAACACATGTTGACATACCGCTACTGCAATGCGACGTCTCGCTGGCCCATTTCCCATCATGGGTTCTTCCATGCTGGCTCGGTTATGCATACCGCCCACTGGGCCGCCCATGGGATAACCTCGTGGATTTTCTCGCGTATTATGGGCTAAGGACAGCGGAGCATTGCGATCGCTGTACATGTAGTTCGGATAGGACAGGTTGTGAGGCAAACAGCGTCGCGGACTGCCGTACTCCATGACTGACATACTGGCGAATCAACTGAACGTCAGCTATTTCAGTCTCCATGACCTGAAGTTGACTTACATCTCACAAGGATACCGACAAGATCGACTGTTGGCGAATTACCCACAGGTATGATTCGGATAGCGTTCGCGGGATGCAACGCCCGAGTCAAGAAAGGGCAGTAGTTGATGACTGGACCGTGGGCGCTCCTCCAGGGAGAAAGTGTAATGAACCGGTGAGCAGGTCATACGATGATCGGCTGGCAGGATTATGTTTATAACCCAAACGAGTTCCTTGCGTCGGCAAAGACTGTTATACTGGATAAGAGGATGATGCAGGGCGAACGTGGCTCCAAAGATTGGCTTCGAGTGTGAGTGTTGATCAGGAATTTGTTTGTGACCTCTGTCCCCCATGAGAGCTATCTCGTTAGTGCCTCCGGACACCTGCATGCATGGACGCGGTACGGTGACTGTACAAGAACCTGGGCCTGCGCTTCCAAGAGAGCACTGGCCAAACCCCGCGGAGAGAAAGACAGGTGAAACATCGTACGGCCTAGGTCCTGTGAATACTTCTTCATGACAAGCGCCAGAGCCGAATGAAGACCCATGAAGTATGTGATGTGGCCCCCACCCCTTCCTCGATGGGGCTATCTCGTAGTCGTGAGGCTTTAGCAGATACCCAATCGGACAAACACTGATGACTTTTCCCGTTACAAAGAAGCCACGTTATCAGCTAGGCTTGATCTTTCGCAAACAGTCGATGGATGTTTGTAACTGACATAGTGTTACCGCGGATCCGGGATGTGAGGCACGGATTTGACAATTACAATCGACTTGCCCTAATCCAGGACGAGTGCGCCAGGCTCGCAGGGGTGTCAAAAGAGTTAGTGCGCGACACTTGCGAGGAATGGGCTTTCTGTGAGGGAGAACACGCTGTTGACCAGCGAAGGGACCTACTCAGGGCTCTCAAGTCTCGTAGTACTGCTTGTAGCATATATTGGCACATTTGATCCTAGGAAGGGTCTGTTGTCAGATCAACTAATCGCTTCGAGCATACATGGCTTGCGCTGAAACGTACCTGCAGATGATAGCCAGCCTCCTTGAAGACCCTCTGATTGGCTGACTGACGAGCCAATGCCGCTGGTAGTACCTCCGATCACGTCATTTGCTAACAAGCTGTTCAACCTTACAAGTTTGGCCGCTGAGGATGGTCCAAGGAGTTGGCAGAGGATTGTACGATTGGCGATCCAAAAGCCCTGTACTGAACATGTATGCTACCGCTGGCATCTATCCCACAGCCCCACGGCAAACGGATATACGGGGAAAGCTGGGGTAAGGTTCTGGTGGGTCCTATGCCTATTATGGATCGCGGTGAACGAAAAGAACTGGATTCGATGATGGGCCGGCTTCCAGATGGTACCACGTAGAGCCGATACGAAGATGATGCTACGTAGCGTATCTCAAAGTAATGCTCCGTGTTCACTATGAGTGACTTATCCAAGCGCGCTCGAAGCTTGAGTATGCCAGGGGGTGAAACAAACCTGCTCTGCACCTCGAGGGCCCTAGGAGTAGTAGCGCTACGACATATGGTGAGGACCGGAATTACCGGAATTGCTCGATCTGTCGATGTAACAAGCCAATGTGCGCAGCACAGGCCAGCGCCAAGCTGCAAGCAAACTTCGATGCGCATCCCATGTAAATGACCCATCATCGTAAGGTGATCTTTCTGGGCTCAAAGCTTCATACCCCAGTTCAATGCATCGATGCGCATTAGCTTGTGCGTCAAGTCGCACAGTCATGTTGGGTCAAGCTATACCCGCATCCGGTCTGAAGCCCGTGGGGTTGGGATGACAGGCAGATTACAAGGCTCGTGGATCCATCGTTGCTGTGCGTCTCTGGAAAGTTAGGTTGCGAGTACGCATGAGCGAATTGCTGAAGCTCCGTCTTCGCAGTGACAGTGTCACCACACCTGTAATTGTCAGGCATGCTGTGTCGCCTCCCTGGAGCAGAAGAGCTCCTGCAATCTCGAAGACAGCAGTGATAACAGAGATTCCTCCACTTCCAGCGAGATAATCCCGCAGTTCTCGAAAAAGGATGAACTGGTGGCTCTGGTCTGGGCTGGTTGTCAGGCTTTCGGCTGGTAGCAAGTCGAAGCGAGAAGCAGAGGCCCGCTCCAGGATTTTGACAGCCTGTGGTGGGGAGATATGCCCAATATACAAGACGATGCCCTTTGGTCCAATGCTCCTGACGGACGGGGCCGGGGATTTCGGATCGATATGCAGCAGGCAATGCAGTGGCTGCCCGAATCTGTGTGCAGGGATTGCCGTCAGACGCCTGGTAGCACTCAACGGTCCGCCTCTCAAAAGTACTCAGAGCTCTTTCTTGGTACTCGCACTACTTCCGGACAATGGCTTGACAAGGGTGGAAGCCTGCATCTCTCAGGTGTATCCTAAGTTCGATCTGTCAACGCCGGTAGTGTATGCATCAGGACGCTGCTTTTGCATATAGACAAGCGAAACCAAACGACGATCTGAAGCGCGGGCTGATGTGAAGGCTGCTGGGGCACGTTGCCCAGGGAGTATTGGCTCAGCAGCTTGCGAGACGTGAAGGTGGAGAAACGCGACATGTACCTGGAGCTAGACTAGATTGGGCGTTACGTCATGATGACTAAGCGTCAGGGCTACGCGATCTCGGATGCTGTCGCGCGCGTTGACGAACACTTTGCGACAAACACTCGTTCTCGGCACAACATAGCCCAAACCATGTCTGTGCTGCTGGAAACGTCACTCGGAGATATCACCATCGACCTGTTGGTCGACGATGCGCCCAGATGCTGTGAAAAGTAAGTCATCCAATCCCTATCGCGCGCCTTGGGTTTTCGCACCTGCATGCTGCATGCTCCATCCCGCTGTCTTCCCAAGCTGAGCATAAACAGACACTGACGATTTGTCGCCTTAGCTTTCTCAAGCTGTGCAAAGTCAAGTACTACAACTTCGCCCCCGTCCATAGCGTCCAACCAAACTTCTCCTTCCAGACTGGCGACCCCATCGGCCCTGGGTCCAAAGACAGCGACGGCGGTCGCTCAATATGGGGCTTGCTTGACCCCGCACAGCCCGCGAAGAAGACGTTCGTACCCGAATTCAAGCCTAAGCTCAAGCATGCCGAGATGGGAACCGTCAGCATGGCGACCGCGCCGAACCCCGAAGATCCAGACGAGCGGTTCGCCGGCAGTCAGTTCATCATAACGCTGGGACAGAACATCGACTACCTGGACGGCAAAGCGGCCATATTCGGAACAGTGGTAGAGGGTTTTGACACGCTGGAGAAGATAAACACGGCATATATCGATGACCAGGGCCAGCCACTCAAAGACATCCGCATACTACACACAGTCGTCCTCGACGACCCATACGACGACCCCGCCGGCCTCGTGGAGCCACCCGAGAGCCCTGTACCCTCCGCCGCGCAGCTCGCCACCGTCCGCGTCGCGTACGATGAGAACCTCGACGAGGACAACGACCCGGAAGCCCTGGAAAAGGTCCGCAGAGAACGTGAGGCGCGCGCACAAGCCCTCACGCTCGAGATGGTAGGTGATCTGCCATTCGCCGAAGTCGCACCGCCTGAGAACGTGCTGTTCGTGTGCAAGCTCAACCCAGTGACGCAAGACGAGGATCTGGAGCTTATCTTTTCGCGATTCGGCAAGATTCTCAGCTGCGAGGTCATCAGGGACAAGCGCACAGGTGACAGCCTGCAGTACGCCTTTATCGAGTACACCAATCAGAAGGACTGCGAGCAGGCCTATTTCAAGATGGATGGTGTTCTGATCGACGATCACCGCATACACGTCGACTTCTCCCAGTCCGTCTCCAAGATTGCCGACGATTGGCGGGACGTTACGAACAAGAAGCGGAGACGGGCTGCCGGTGGTTTCGGTGGTATCGACAACCTCGAGAAGAAGAAGCAGTATCGTGATGGCTCCGGACGCCAGATCATGTCGGATTCTGTTGTCAATAACTTGGTGGCCGATCGCGACGTTTCAAAAGATACTGCGCCACGGCCGAGGGATACCGGAAGAGATGAACGACGAGACGACACACGGAGGCGTGAACGGAGGACGGAATACCATGACGACCGCTTCAAGCGAAATCGTAGTCGGAGCCCCAAGCGCGAACGTCGCGACGGTGATGATGGACGGTACAATCAGAGGAGAGAGCGAAGTCGTAGCCCAAATCGCCATCGTGACAGCCGTCGGGAGAGGAGTCGGGATCGCTATCGCCGGGATGATCGGGACCGTCGGCGATGAGGCCACCATTCTGTAGATCGAGGCGCCTTCGGTGTTTAGGATTAGGGCCATGATTGTACCGTCAGTAATGCGACGTCTGGCTGGTCATTCTTAGTAGTTAATGCAAATCCTCATAAATTGCCAACGCGAAACACGGATCTGGTCACATCTTATCGCGCGGTCAGATGTCATATATGGTCTATTTGCTTTTCGATATATTATAAATGTATCTTCTATTACTTTGGGAAATGACTGACTTTAATGTATATTCGTTAATGCCCGATAACAGAATCGAGAGTGAACTTCACGCTTTGATTACCGTGAACTTTCCAAGTGTGTGTAACATTATAGTTGAGCAGGCAACTATTGGGCGTCTGTTACGTTACGCCGGCGGTTCACTTGAAGGTGCTGCCATGGAGAAACAGCACGTGTAAGCGAGCCAGGCATCGTATTATACGGTGACGCGATGGTAGGACAGTCTTCTTTCCTGCGCATTTGCAATGTTTACCAGCCGATGAGGTTTGAGGTAGTGAGCTGCTTAGTCGGGAAACATGGCTTTCGTCGGTTTACCGTAGTGAGGTGTAGTGTGTTGTTTGAGGTTTGGACTCTCTGTCCCTTCAACCTGAGACGGCGGTAGTATCATGCGGGAGTTCTTCTGCATCCTCCTCCTCCTCACCATTTATCCCCTTCTCAGCCTCATAAAAGTCGATGAGCTCATCACAGCACGACCACCAAGTAGTCTGCATCTCCAGCTCTTCATCCAGCGCCTCAAGAAGACCCTCAGGCGGCATCACCGGCTCGAAGATGCGGGCAAAATGCGTCTGGAGCAGGGCGCGCGCAGAGTCCCAACCACCCCGACCCATCCCCCTAACGAACTGCCAGTAATCCACACGACAATGAGGTATCTCGCGGAGTAACTTGTCTATGAGACTATCTGCGTCCCCACCTTGAGTTACTGCGGCGACAGCGGCTTGGTAGAGACCCGATTTCAGCGTGAACTCTGCGGGTTCAGCATCGCTAGCTTCAGCTATGGCGGCGGCGTAAATTTCGCGGTAGTGTTCGTAGTTCCATGCCATGCACGGCGGGATTTCGAGACCAAGCGCGTAAGGTGGGAACCAGTCGTTGCGGAGAAACATGGGAACAGCTGTTGCGCCGATACAGCGTGGTGCTGCGATTGCATTATCCCAGTCGATGATTCCGGTTACGTTGCCCTCCTCGTCGCAAAGGATGTTTTGCAGGTCGAGATCGTGGTGGTGGAGGGTAAAAGTCTCGCCAGATTGCCCGCGGAACGCCGGCTGACGGAAGATGATGCCGAGAATGGCTTGGACACCACTGGCTTCACGCCCATCGTCTTCGTCCCAATCATCGTTTTTCAGTATATCTTCAAGAATCTTATCATTCATCTGTTTCATCTTGGCTTTCACGCGAGCGCGAATATATTCCTCGGTTGTAGCAGCCGGTGGACGTTTAAAAGATTCATCACCATCTTTGTATGTCCAGTGGCACGTGGGTCCAACACCGATGAGATTGCCGTCGTCGTCGAACGTCGGTGCTCCAATGGCCTCAAATTTGAGAGTCTGAATCTGAATCATTACTCGTGCCAAAGAGCGTAGGAACTTGAGACGCTTCTTTTCGATATGGGGAGGCGGGACATCCGCATGTTGGAAGAGATCGGACTCGACGCATGGATAATCTTCTGGGAACCAGATGTTGTTAGCTTGCGTACCGGGTAGCATCGTCATCAAGATGTACGGGAAACCGAGCGCGTTGTCGTGACCCGTGGAGTAGTGAATGACCTGTGCGACAGGTGCCGTTGTGTTCTTGCGGATGTACTCAATTAGCTGAGCTTCGTTCTTCAACACGTAGGAGTCTGCTTCCGTCCAGTGTGCAAATGTACCATGGCCAGGGACGCGGACAACGTACTTGCGAGTTTGCTCGCCTTCACAAACAGTGACAAAAGTCGCTGCGTTGAACGTGCCCTTCGCGCGGCGCACTACTTCGACGGTAGTGGTGGGCGAGGAGGAAAGATCACAGGCCTTGATCAGTTCGCGGTACTTTGCATCGGGAATTGCCTCAATCGTCTTGAAGTCGCAACGCGGGCCGTCACCTTCATCTGAAACGTCTTTGTTGGTGTTCGCGCTTTCGCCACGCTTGCCCTTCTCCGCATCAGAAAGTGTACCCGAGCCAACTGCGGAGTCATTGCGGCCTGGCTTGTCTGGATTGAGCTTCGAGAATCGGAGATCCATGAAGCGTGAGAAGTCAAGTTTCTTACAAGCAGCCTTCACATAGCGGCGCAGACGATGTGTCTTTTCCTTTTTCACAGCAGGCTGCTCTGGCAGCGCGGAGATCTCCCCTTCGGCTTGATCTACAGATTTAGTGGGAAGCTCGTAGGCGTTGGGTTCCAACAAGCGTACGGAAAGGCCGTCTTGTGCCTGGGTCGGTGGATGCTTTAGGTTCGAATGCGATTCGAGGGAAGGAGAGATACCTGGTACGAAGAATGTGTCACCACAGTCAAGACGCGGGAGAGAATGGTCGGTTGGAGCCGTCGACGTTAAAGACGATCGTGAGGGTGGACCAGTGTTGCAGACTTCTGATGTGTGATGTGACAAAGTGGTTGCTGTCGGCGTGTCGCTTGGTAGACGAATCGGGGAGTTTGACTGATTCGTCGAGGACGGCTTCTCAGAGGTCTTGCGGCCCAAGGTAGTGGCGAATGAATGACAGATGTCTTTTCCGAGATTAACCACCTTTTCGAATGGCTTACATGAAGTAGCATGAGATGAAGTAGATGTCTTGGGGGTGGGGAACAAAGTCCCAGTCGCAGCGCGTACATCCTTTTTGTCCTTGAATCCAAACATCGTTGCGCAGGGGTTCTGAATTTCTTCAATAAACTGGCGCTGTTGGTGGTCAGGTCTTGTCAACTCAAGTGTGGAGTGTTGCGGTCTTGGGGGTTGAGTTGCCGGCCCCAGACAAAGAGTCAGTAACAACAAAGGCACAAAGTAGGAGACTCTTATACGAGTATAGATTTGGACTTACCAAGTGAATCTATCTCAGCACGGCCACGCCTTTTGTGGGACCAGCGCTGATAGTAGTGAAGTACGCTAAAAGACAACGGAAGGCCGTGAGCAAGAAGCGTTGACGTACAGAGCCAGGACCACTATCCGAGCGTTCGCGTTTGTCAACAAACTCTGCCATATGAGTGAGACCGAAAGCAAGCGGTTCTAGACTATGTAAGACATACCGTAGTTCTATGTTGGAATGCACGCTTATTGTGTAGCCACACAATGAGGGAATCAAAGGAAGAAACCGAGATGTCACCCAATCACCCTATTGATGGTGTCTTTAATCTCCGGTAATTGCGGCAAAACAGTAATGAGACATTGTCGTGTCTGATGGGAGCGACTCCGTACAAGCAACGAGACAAGCTGCTCTGATCTTGGCGAGGAGCCATCCAAGTCTTTCCGAAGAAGGACCTCCAAGTGCAATAGAACCTTTGCTTCATGGTGTACCAAAGGCAAGTGTGAAATAAGTTAGTATCAGCACAAGATCTTCTGTGTCTCATTAGCTTGGTGAAAGGTATGTGGTACTTTGGACCGCTGACAGCTTGCGAAGGAAGACTGTGGCAACCCAGTCGCAGCTATGACCATTCACCTCTCGTACCTCGTAGTATATCAAAAGGCACTCTCCCTGCCATAGATATACGCACACAACTTCCTACGCAACCTGCACTCCAGTACGGATTTCTCAACTATCCCCACAGAAACATACGCGTACTCAAAGTATACGCCCGTGATCCATTCAAGCTCCTACCTCATCCTCCCATATTTGACTCTTTTAGCTCTGTCGATATCAGGAACCGTTATTCCTCTTCGCAGTCCTCGGCCGCAACACACATTCGCTGTACACCTCTTGTATTCTTCAGTCTTCTGTGTAGCAAGTCTCGCCATCATAGGACTAGGTGATAATCCAAGATGCCCATATTCAAGGGTTTGAAGAGTAAACTCGGTGCTGGGGAACCCAAAAAGGAAACGAAGGCCAAGCCACTCCCTCCTCGACTCGCCTTCACGGAGCAAACCTACCCCGACGAATACATCATCAAGAATTTCGACGACCTCTTTTCCAAGACAGTCCGAGTTTGGAGAGGCGGTGACTGGAATAAGAATGTAAGAAATGGTGCCACAGGCGCACTATTCGAATCATCCCACCACGTGCCCGGCGAAGGCGCTAAGGATCGTGCGGCTTTCAAGGACGGCAAGTTTGGATTTTGCCTAGAGTGGATCAACTTCTTGTACGAGGGAAAAGTCTATCGTGTCCGCTGTATGAATGCGTTCTGCGTAAGATCGCAACAATGTACAGACCACCCCAAAGCAGTGTACAAGGACGGCCCAAACCGCATCTATGATCTCTTGAATTGGGGCGAGACGATCAGATATGGTATGATCAAAGATATCGGCGCTCCAGAGGTTCCTTTGACGGATGAACAGCGGAGATTGCAGGCCGTGAAGGATCTCAAAGAGCTAGAAAACAGGCTAGGTGTGGCGTATGACGATGGTCAACCTGCCGAAGAACTGACTAATCAGGTGGAAATCATGCGGAGAGCGATCAGTAACAAAAGTTACTTGCTTGAGGACAGATCAAACGCCGCGCCCCAACCCTCTGCTCCTGCCACTATTCTCAACTCCAGGAAAGCTTTGAGTAACAATGCGCCAGGTAATCCAGACCTCGACGCCAAGGCCAAGCGTAATCCGAACAATGCCGCAAAAGGAGGCAAGACGGCCTTCACAAGAGCCTTGGACTCGATCAATGAGCATCCGGGATCCTGAGACCATATCTACCCACCGCTTTGAAGGTCATGAGAGGTAGACTTGTAGGGACGCATTGTGTACGCAGTTGACCCTGTCTTGACTTATCCGCAGATTTGGCGCCCATGGATGAGATAGCGAAGCTGATCTCCGACTTTTGGTATAGCGTGAGGTCGATATAGAATAGAAAAGATCCCAAAACTATCTCTTTCTTGCATGTGAAACATGATTGTCTCTCGAGGGTAGCGAAAGAACATAGGCGTGAACGATTGCACACGGCGTTAGTGGAATGCGTCGAGGCGTGTTATGAGAGACATAACCGGTAACTGTAGATGCGCAGTCAAGGATCTCAAGCTGCCGCTCGATCTACCGAGCCCGAGCGTAGCAGGGTGAAACTGTTATGCGCATCGTGGATAATGTGTGTGGTGTCGTATGATGGCCCTGGAGGCAGGTACGGTCCGCCGCGCTGACGCGAACGGCAAACACAAAGAGCGATCAACCAGAAGCCAGGCCAATACCCTTTGATCATTTCGCGAGCGATCTCGATTCTCACCGACCGCAGTAAAAACTCACAAGCCGTCCGTGGCAGTCAACAGCCAAAAGTGTGAAAATGGAGTGAGGTGGAAGAGCGAGGAAGCGACCACCGACGCGACAACGAAGGCCGCACTTCAAGACACGTGATCGCGCGATTGCCGAGTGCGGAAACCACGACCCCAACGCTCCCATGTTTTGACGACTAAACAGACGAGATCGTAGCGCCTAGTAAAACTGAATCATAAGACACAAGTTAGTTGATGCATGTTCCGAAGAGAAACAGGAGACGACACACACACACACATCCTCACATCCTCGAAGCGGATCACACGCCAATTGACAATAACATCGTCATATTTCTTCTTAATTATCTACCCAGCACCCAGTCTCAGCCAACGCGCAGCAACGCAACAACGTGACTCTATATTCCCATCTCATGCGTCTCATTTTCCCTCCAGCAAGTAAAAAAGCCCCACCGAAACGCAATTTGTATCGGGCCAGCAAGTCTGTCTTTCTAAACATGCGCAAGCATCCATCTCTCAAAAAGAAAGCCCCCGATTATGTTCTGAGGGCAAAGGCGCGCAATAATTCAACAAACAGACGCTCCGCTACCAAACGCCCATGCGCAATTTTCTTCCAGAGCAAGGTAAAAGCAGAATGATTAAACGCCCGTAAAACAACCCCAGCCGCGTAGAAGGGAACTCAGGGTGTTTGTATGCAATCTTGAACCGCGTGACAAGAGTAAAAGAAGAAACGCGCAAAAAGCAGGTTTTTGGTGCCACAACCGTGCAGCTTCGGATAATAGTGGTACAAAAGCATGGAAAAAGAGGGAAAGCCCCATCACTCGTTGCGCAGAATCCATGTGAGTGACAGTAGTAGTGCCGTGAGCCTAGTTAAAGGAACGGCATACCACATATACAGACATGAGACTGCTATACGAGACCAGCCGTGATAGGGTAGAGCGACCATGGACGGAAGAAGTTCTAGGAGAGAGCACTCTCGGGGGAGAAGGGGAGCAGGTAAGGCACTTGCTCGACATTTTCACACCGGAAGAGGTCACTCACCCAGATCATCAATCCATGGCAAAGAGAGAGGAGGAAAAGAACATTTTCATACACAAAAACTAGAAGAAGAGATCGAGAGAGAAAAAAGAAGGCTCCGATACCTACATCGCCATCAAGCCAACTATTGCTTTGGAGATCTGGAATCAATGTTAGCACGTGCAAGATAAACGGAGGGCTGTCTACAACTATGACCAAAGGGGATACTTACGTAGGAGAGTACGCTCCGCCCGGAGAGGTAGGGCTGTAGCGCGGGGAGGTAGGTGAGAAGGAGCCTGCTGGACTCGTGGGCGAGTAGCGAGGAGACGTCGGGCTGTATTGCGGCGACGTGGGTGAAGTCGGAGACTGCCTGTTGCTGCTCGCTTGGTACTGGGGGCTTGTGGGACTGTACTGCGGCGATGTGGGACTGTATTGTGGCGAAGTCGGGCTGTACGCGGGGGACGTCGCGCCACCCATGAACGTTGGGGACGTTGGGCTGTAGTTGGGCGATGTGGGAGAGTATTGAGGCGACGTCGGGGAGTAGCCAGCAGGAGATGTGGGCGAGTACGACGGTGATGTGGGTGAGCCGTATCGAGGCGATGTAGGCGAGTAGTGCGGGGATGTAGGCGAAGCCATGTATCCTGGTGACGTTGCAGCGAAACGAGGGCTGGCAGTACCAGGCGAGGTAGGCGAGTAGCCAGGCGAAGTTGGTGAAAAGCCTGGAGACACTGGGCTGGTAAAGCCAGGGGACATGCCAGTGAAGCCTGAACCACCCGGGCTTCTGCCTCCGTCGTACCCGCCGGGGCTGAAACCACCACCTCCGTACATACGACCATAGTCAGTGAGACCACCGGAATCGTCACCTCCACCAGCGGCAGCCATAGGAGAGAACGAAACCTGATCGTAAGAGCCGACACCCATGCCGCCCTCGTACGTAGGAGAGCCCAAGTCATAGGGTGTGTTGGCCCCGTCACTCAGGTAGTTGCCAGCGCCAGCAGCGCCACCCATCATCTTGGAGTTGTCCTCCACCATGGTGAGAAGCATGGCGTTGTCCATGACGACGTCAAACTCTCCAGTACCCATAGGCGCCAACTGACCGAGCATGATGTTCTCAGATACACCACGGCAGTCGTCCAGCTCACCAAATCCGGCAGCTTCCAGGAGAATCTCGACTGTTTCTTCGAAAGAACAACGCATAAGAGCACCAGTGTCGTTACGGTTGATACCGTGACGGGTGATGGCCATGAGAAGACCACGCTGGCACATAATGTCGACGAGCAAGGCCATGTGACGATGGTTGACGTAAGAACCGTCGAAGGACAAGACCATACCAAGCTCCTTGAGAAGACCTGCACGAGCCGCTTCGATTCCAAGAACAGCGAGGATCTCGATGAAAGAGTTGGAGTAGGTCTTGGTGGCATCAACGCCCTCAATGGCAAGCACCTCGGCCAGTGCAGTACCTGTAGTATCGAGCACCCACTCCTTGCACTCGTCCTTGTTCTTCGAGTGTACAAGAGACTTGTCTGCTAACTCAACGGTAGTGATGTGGTCTCGGATGAAAGCACGCTCGATACCGCGAACACCACGTAGCGTAACGTCATCGAGAAGATGCTTCTCAAGCTTGCGCATCCATCGCTCGTCACGCTCGTCCTCATCCTCGTCATCCTTTTGAAGGTTCTGGTCCCAGATGAAACGAACACGCATGACCTGCTCGTCGGCGTTCTCGTCACTGAAGATGACTGCCAGATTGGGCTTGAACTCTTCCTTGATCTTGCCGGCAACTTCGCCAATGGTGATACTCTTGTCCAACAACTTCTTGCGGTCGAGGATGATTCGAAGCAGCCACTTGGACTGGGACTCGATAACTTCGTCCTCTTCGGGAAGAATGAAGTAGGACTCAACCATGTCCTGGTCCTCCTCAACTAGCGTGGACTGGATGTCGGGGTCGTAGTAAAGCTCAACAGCTTGTGTCAATGAGCGGAGGGTTGTGAGCTCGATGGTGCTTCGCAGGCGCTTGGCATCCTGTTGGCTGGCCTTGGAGTCTGTTTGGCGGACCAACATAGACGGAGTCTTGATGTTGGCAGCGACGTTCAGAATTTCCTTGAGACGGGGCACACCGAGAGTGACGTTCTTAGAAGACACACCGGCAAAATGGAAAGTGTTAAGCGTCATTTGTGTAGCGGGTTCACCGATGGATTGCGCGGCCAGAACACCTACCATCTCACCAGGAGCGACAGCGGCCTTGAGGAAGCGGTCTTCGAGTTCACCAAGAACATAGTTCAGGGCCTCCTTGTTTAGGCGATGCTGAACGACAAGCTTCTTGTATGCGAGACGAGCGCGAAGATGAGCCTTGAACAGATACGTTGCACTGCTCTGGGCCTCTCTTGACAGTTCGTCGGTGCCACGAATGACAACCAATCGCTCCAGAGTCTCCTGCACCTGTCTGATGGTCTCGATGGGGTGTAGGTTGCTGACAGCCTTCTCGGGGTTGATATTAAACCGCGCCTGAGCGGACCGGATCATACGCTGAATGTTGAGCGGCAACTGGAAGGACTCTAGGTTCTCGTCGGTCACATTCTTGCGGAGAGTCTGACGATCAAGTTTGATCATCTCGAACTCTTCGTCCAGGGCTCGTTGAACGTCGACGTCACCCTGGAACATAGTAGCACCCTCCAGCTTCGACACTGGAATCTCCGGGTAGTCCGTCGTGAGAACGTCAAGCTTGTATCCATCCTCAAAGTCGGCCTCGGAAGCCATGAGGATATCCATGGACTGGTTCTCAATGTGTGCGCCATCCAAACCGTCTTCACCGTAGATGAACTCAACGATATCTCCCATAGAGTTACGCACAGTTCCATCGTACTTGACCATAACATCTTCGAGCGCCTTGACGAGACGACGTTGAATGTAACCAGTCTCAGCTGTCTTGACTGCTGTGTCGATCAAACCCTCACGACCAGCCATGGCGTGGAAGAAGAACTCCGATGGCGTAAGACCGCGCAGATACGAGTTTTCGACGAATCCACGAGACTCTGGCGAGTAGTCATCCTTGGAGAAATGCGGCAGCGTCCGGTACTTGAAACCATAGGGAATACGCTGTCCTTCCACAGCTTGTTGACCGACGAGGGCAACCATCTGAGAGATGTTGACAGTGGAACCCTTGGAACCGGAGACGACAGTTTGGACAACGTTGTTGAAGTCCTTCAAACTGGTCTGAGCCGCGGTACCTCCACCCTCACGACCTTCGTTGAGGAACTTCTGGACCTTGGATTCGAATGTACCACGAATCGTCATACCAGGCATGGGCTCAAGCGCGTCCTTAGTAGCCGTCGCAATGATCTCTTCAACCTTGGCCTTGGACTTGCCAATTTCGGAGGCAATCTTGTCGGAGGTGGCAGGGTCTGGGATGGTGTCACCCACACCGAAACTGAAACCGTACGTAAGAAGCCACCAGTTACAGATGCGCTGGCAGGCATTGAAGAACTTGACTGCTGCATCCGGTCCGAGCTCGTTGAAGATGATGTGAATAACACCACCTGCAGAGGCTCCGACAATCTTCTTTGTGACCTGACCGTAAAGCAGCTGACCACCCTTGATAGCGAACGACTTGTCGACGATGTCGTTGTATGCATTGGGTTTGGAGTCCGCCTCCTTCTTCTCAATGTTGACCTCGCGTGGGAAAGCCATGCTGATAATCTGCTTACCAGTCCAGAGAGGCCGGGGCTTCAGAATGGCCGGCTCTGGAACAATACCATCCCAATCAGGCACCCACATGAGGATGGGCATGACCTGCTCGATGGGGATGAAGTTGTCACGACGACTCATCTTGTAAACACCGAGAAGCGTGTCCTGCACGATACCCATCAAGGGCTGGTTCTTCTGTGGTGATACAATCTGCTTGGGAACCATGCACAAGTTCTGCACCTCAGCGCGGGTCTCGTCACTCTGGGGGACGTGAAGATTCATCTCGTCACCGTCGAAATCAGCGTTGTAGGGTGATGTGACGGACAAGTTGAGACGGAAGGTTGAGTAGGGCATGACCTTGACGCGATGTCCCATCATAGATTCCTTGTGAAGCGAGGGCTGACGGTTGAAGATGATGACATCGTCATCATCAATGTGGCGCTCGACCTTCCAGCCGTACTGTAACCGCAGGTCGTCGAGGTTCTTGTTGTGCTTGAGGTCGAGACGGACACCGTCGGCCTTGATGACGTAGTTGGCACCAGGGTGTTGGTTAGGACCGTTGCGCACCAGGTTCGTCAGCTTGCTGATGTTGAACTTGGTGACAACCTCGGGGTATGTGAGGGTACGTGCGATGGATCGGGGCACACCGACTTGGTCCAGTGACAGGTTAGGGTCACCGGTGATGACAGTACGTGCGGAGAAGTCGACACGCTTTCCCATCAAGTTACCACGGAGACGACCCTCCTTGCCCTTCAAGCGACCACGGATAGTCTTGAGCGGTCGGCCAGACTTCTGCATGGCCTGTGGAACACCGTTGGCGTCGTTGTCCATGTAGGTGGCGACGTGGTACTGGACGAGAGCCTCAAACTCGGCCGTTACGTGAGCAGGCGAACCCTCCTGCTGACATTCTGCGACACGACCGTTGGCGCGGATGATGTCTCCAAGCTTGTAGGTCAAATCGTCCTCTCCACGCATACCCTGGCCGGTACCGTCGACGGAGATACTGGGGCGAACCGGAGGTGGAGGTACTGGCAGGACATCGAGAATCATCCATTCGGGGCGAGCGTAGTCGGCGTTCAGACCGAGCAGTTGGAGTGTGTTGTCGGACATAAGCTTGAAGATGGTCTGCGCCTGCTTCGGCGTGATGACTTCCTTGCGATCGCCTTGGCCGTCGTCGTCGTCCTTCTTGCTCTGTTTCCAGGTGCCGGTCAGCTTGAGACCCTCCTTGCGGATAGAATCTGGCTGTTTGCTGCCGCAGCCGCCGTGGGCGATCTTGGGGAGCTTGTTCTTGTCGCTGCCGTCGTCCACATCCTGCATGCACACGGTCTTGCCCTTGGACATGCGCCAGATCTTGTCGAATCGCTTCTTCGCATCCTTGGTCTTGGCGGCGGCGGCCCAGTCAGGATGGTTCTGATATTGCAGTTAGCATGAGCATGAAAATCTAGGATCTGAAGTCTCTGTCTTCCGCGGGAAGACTTACGAAGTCAGCCTTGATCAGACCACACGTGTGGCAGACAGTCTCGAGCAGCTTCTTGATCTTCACGACGAAACCGACGTGGAAGACGGGTGTGTGCAGTTCGATGTGACCAAAGTGACCGGGGCAGGTCTGGATGTCCTCCTTGCAGGTCGCGCACGAGTACATGCGGTCAATGGTGCCGAGCTTGGGGTCGTTGAGACCCTGCTCGCGCGGCTTCTGCTTCTGCTCGTCCATGGTCTCCGGGTAGATGATGTGGACCACGCTCATGGCCTTGATCTCCTCGGGGGAGAGCAGCCCGAACTGAATCTCCTTGATCGTCCGGAGCGGACATTTTGACACCTGTGGGGCGCCGGGAGGCATCCTGGCGGTGGTGGAAGTAGAAAGGGACTGCGGGTGAGAGAACTATCGGTCGGCGGTCGCGGTGGCCACGCCGGGCGGTTCCTCCGCGTATTAAGTAGTAGGTGCGACTGCCGTTGTAGCTGCGTCGATAGCTGTGGCGCCTGGTGAGAGACTGAGTGCGCGCCGCGCGCGGAAGGAGATGCGGTCGAAGAGTCGTACCCGTGAAAAGGGCGGACGGGGGTCGGGGGCTCGCCGGGTCGCGCCTCGGGGTCGGAGGCGTGCGCGCGTATTAAAAGCGCTCGGGGGAGCACTGTCGGGGTCGGCGAGGTGGAAGACGCGCTCTAAGTAGGTAAGAGCGGCCGTTGGTGATGGCGGGTGGGGTGGTGGTGAGGGCGTCGTGCTGTTAGAGACGGAAGGCGACAAAGAGTTGCGGCCGCGCTTTGACGCACTAGCCGAGTCTCACGTGCAGTGACCACCGCGGACGGGACCACGCCGATTCCATGCTGCTCACTTTGCGCCTATGGACTTCATTCACCAGTCGCGTCTGTAAAGATGCTGCCAATTGAGTTCCTTGCCCTGCACTCTCCGCCCTCTGCAGTGCACCACCATGAATCTCTCGCTGGTTGATCCCTTTGTCCTCGCGCAGGACTGCCCCGATGTCATCACCGGCCGCCTACGTGAGTTCGACATTGTTACTTTTCCCACCAGGCAGCAGCTGACAACGCGCAGGCAGCGGCCACTCGACGTCAATTCGCTTCAGCCACCGCGGCGATCTGCTTGCATCCGGACGGGTACGCGAATGTTACGCCGTGCCATGTGATTTCCGCTGATTGGATTCCAGCACGATGGCATCGTCGTCATCTTCGACATTGAGACAAACGGCGTTGCGCGCAAGCTGCGCGGCCACACGCGCCAGGTCCAGTCTCTTAGCTGGTCGACCAACGATCGCTATCTTCTCAGCGCCGGACAGGACTGGAAGTGCGTGCTCTGGGACTTGAAGGATGGCTCGCGGGTGCGCACCGTCCGCTTTGAAGCCGCCATCTTCATAGCGGAGCTGCACCCAAAGAACCAGTGAGCATACAAGTCACCCTTGCAATGCTCTGGCTAATTGCTTTCCAGCATGCTCTTTGTGGCCGCCCTCTTTGAAGACCAGCCCGTCATCGTCGACATGTCCGAGGAAGTCCCTGTCAAACACTCCCTCTCGTCCGCGCCCCATCGAACCGACATAGAACGCGAGAATGCCTCCGAGAAGCAGACGGCGCAAGACGCTAAGCAGACGACCACCATGACGCTCTTTACACCGACGGGCCAGCACATCATAGCAGGCACCAACAAGGGGTGGCTGAATATCATAGACACCGAGACACACGCCGTCCGCTACTCGTTCCGCGTCACCAACAACATCATCGTATACATCCGTATGACGCCATCAGGGAGGGACGTCGTCCTCAATTCGAGCGATCGTATTGTCAGGACACTCCACCTACCCGACCTGAGCGACCCAAAGTTGGACTTTGACACACTGCAGCTGGAAGTCGAGCACAAATTCCAGGATCTTGTGCAGAGGCTCTCGTGGAATCACGTCTCATTCAGTCCCACAGGCGAATACGTCACAGCATCTACCTGGATGAACCACCACATCTACGTCTGGGAGCGTGGCCAGGGCAGTTTAGTCAAGATCTTAGAAGGCACCAAGGAAGAGCTCTCCGTAGTCGAGTGGCACCCATTCCGACCCTTCGTCGCCGCCGTCGGAGTAGACTCAGGCCGCGTCTGGCTCTGGTCCATCCTGCAGCCCCAACGCTGGTCTGCCCTCGCCCCCGACTTCGTCGAAGTAGAAGAAAACGTAGAATACATCGAGCGCGAAGACGAATTCGACATCCAGCCCCTCGAAGAACTGCACAAGCGGCGTCTAAACGCCGAAGACGAGGAAGTCGACGTCCTCACCGTAGACCCTGTTAAGACCTCGGCCACGGAATTCGGACCGGCGATTGGCGACGCAGAGTTCAGGATGCCGGTCTTGTTGGATATCGAGGCGAGCGATAGTGAGGATGAAGTGGTGGCTGTGGGTGCTGGTCAGTTCCGACGCCGCAGTCCTGGCGCTAATAAGGAGTGGATGAATGATGATGAGGTGGCGGTCAGTGGTGATGAGGCAAGGAGAGCTAACGGTACTGCAGTGAACGGGACGAAGAGACGGCGAGGCTGATGAACGAAGCATAGACGGCTGCTAATATCGTTGCTACCAGCTGTATGGGAGGAAGTGCTAAGATGCATCGCGTGACAAGAGCGCGCTGACATGACAACACTGTATGGAGTGTGCTTGAACTCAAGGCATCGTCAATTGCATAAGCGGTTGATAGACGTCACAGTGAAGGGGACTAAGGATAACATCTTATCAATAGATTACTACCACCTCATACAAGAGAAAACGTGGACAGGTCTGCAGACTACATCAAACCAAAAACTTGCAAAGTATGTGATCCAACCTCGACGTATCCTCCATGATGTTCGGTGTTTTCCTACGTTGGCGTGTTACCTTGCTCTTTACCGCGACTCGAACGTTATATTGGCGAATGAGCTGCCATATTCTTCTAACATGCCGTGCTTTCTCTGGTCAAATACTTCGCTCCCACGATTGAAGTCGATTTTCGTCTAAATCGCGGGTGACTGTAAACTCCATGATATTTGATGATGCGTTACGGAGTGGGCTCAAAGGGTCTCCAATCATGATTTCCATTTCGCAGACGAGCGTCTCAATGGCGTTGTCCTGATCTTGACCTCTACATTCCCAACATGTTGCGCATCCTTTACATCGCTCAAATTCAATACATGTTGATTTCCTTGCGATTGCTAGGTGACCACTCGTCTCTTTTATGAAAAATGACCTCCTGCTGCCGACTAGCAAGATGAATCCAATTGAGCTCCTAAATTGTCTTGTTGTTGCGACTACCTATTTTGACATACTACATGTGTCGTACCCACCTCGCATTGTGCTGAGAAAAATGTAGCACCGTGTTCCTCCATATGGTAGGCGGTAGCACATGTTTGAGTCCACAATTATTGGCACGGATTGACTTCGGATGGCGTGGCGCGGCGTCGCTTCATCACACAAACGACGATG
>Ga0265797_10002232_pt1 | contig 32943 bp, 35 predicted proteins | sample P2T30metagenome_FD_192433 | JGI IMG/M metagenome (GOLD analysis project Ga0265797, IMG submission 192433) | Plant litter microbial communities from East Loma Ridge, Irvine, California - P2 T30 | ecosystem: Environmental > Terrestrial > Plant litter > Unclassified | place: USA: California... | reverse complement strand
GGGCCTGCAGCGAAGAACTGCGAGAAGATACCGATGGTCTGCGGGGCTGGTGCGAGGGCAGCCATGATGTTCAGGGTTGTGTGATGATTGTAGGGAAAGAAGAGTTTGAAGAAGAAGAAGAAGAAGCTGACGAGGCTAGGAATGCTTTATCAATGTCTCAAACGCCCGTAAGCTGGCATATAAACAGGTTGCTGGCCTTATAGCGCTAACAGAAACACATCAGGCCTTCCGTCGATCCCGGGGCAGTGCGTGTGACTTAAGCAGGTACGGCTGTGGCTGAGCTAGCCGACTGCGCACGTTGACATCACGTTCTTTCGAACCATTCTAGGAAATGGTCCTGCGCTGACAAAGACGAACAACTTTGCACGCCTCACACAAGCGACATCACATCAACGACACCGTCCAAGATCAAACTTTTGTGCATTGGTCAAGGATAAACCTCACCGACCCTACAAACAGATCTCTAGCCCGTACTCCATCGCAATACATGACAAACATGGCGACCATACGCACGGGCTACCTTGGCGCAGATATATACACACAACCTGTAAACAAACGGGCGGACCTGGGTATCTCTATCAAGCAACCAGGGTGTAACTACGCACTGCTCCCAAACGGAAGCGTTGTATGAATCGAAACTAGACAAATGTAAAATAACAGAGGTGGAAACCGACAAGACATTATTCTAGGCCGCTGTGATGCGGCCCGATTAAGGACAGTATGTGGTGAGTTTGAAAATGTCGAGCGGATCCGGGGGTATACAAGACAGACCGCCAACAATCGAGACGGTAGATACAATGCAGATAAGCAATTCGCACGTTCATGCGTGTCGTGAGTTAAGAGATTTGAGCGAGAGTGAGAAAGGGTAGAGCGCTGAGATGGTTCAGACATTCTCCGTGAATCTGCTGGAGCGCGATCCATCGGCTGAGGGCAAGCTTCTTCCAAGCGTGCCTCTAGGAGGAAGCTCGGTATTGGGCGACTGTGGTGGGCTCAGGTAGTTGCGATCCGAAAAGGGGTTGCCGTCGTCGTCTGGGTGCCGTATGACTGGCGTTTTGGCTGGGCTAGGCCGGATGTTCATGGGCCCTGACTCGCGGTTAAGAGAGGTGTCGCCAATCTCCTTTCCAAACTCTTTTGACAAGCCCGGACCGCCATAGACACCGTGCTCGTCCTGGTAAAAAGACGAACCAGACATTGTGCTCCCGCCAGCAAACTGTTCAGACGTCATGCCTTCACTGAATGCAGAAGGTAGTTTGCGACCGGACACCCTCTGGAAGCTTCGCTCACCAGCGCTGGTGGTGGTATCGGCTGTTTTGCCCGAGATGGCAGAGAAGCGGTTGAGGAAGGCAGCGGGCACAAGACTGCTACTCACGGGTGCCTGCCTCACAGACTGGGCGTTGTCGGTGTGATCGTCGCCTGTGAGCTGTAGTGTGCCGCCTCTCTTTTGCTTGTGGCGTCGGAGAAGCAATAGGATTAGGGCAAGGATAAGCGCAGCGCCAGCAAGGCTGCCTACTATGCTCCCGACAACTTGCGGAGTCTCGAGCGGAGAGGGACTGTTGGCGGCTGCGCCCGAGGCAGTTGACGTGGCTGCAGCAGACGATGTCACCGTTCCAGGCGCATTACCACCACCGCCGCCGCCGCCATAGTAGATGGCCGTCGTAGATGCATCAGAGGCGGATGCGGAGCGACTGGCAAGACGGGACTCGGATAGTGTTGAGGTTGAGGATGGCGGGGGTGTTCTCGAAGATGAGCTGGATGTAGATAAAGACTGTGATGCCAAGAGAGTTGGCGCGGCTGCAATGGACGCAATGACTTGGGTCGCTGTTGACGCCGAGATGCTATCTGAAGAAATGAATGACAGCGCAGTGCCTGCAATGTTAGATTGGTCTCGATACTATAGCTTCATGTACTTACTAGACTCGGTCAAATTTCCGGAGGGTATTGGTGAAGGGAGTGCTGGATTTGGGACTGCAGAGGGCCTGGCAGTGCTTCCGGGTCCGCCTGTTGGCACTGGCGATGCGCCGAGGGCGTCTGAGGAGGGCGCTGGGATGCCCGGAACGGCTGCAGAAAAAGGATAGGCAGGAACAGTAAGGTCACTGGGAAAAGGCGGTACTGCTGGCACAGATGGCAACACGGGAACGGGCACTGTAGGAACGGCTGGTACAACTGGCAGGACAGGGAGAGCTACTGTCGGCACAGCCGGCACCGCGGGCAGTGGGACGGAGGGAAGAGGCTGCTGCGCCAGTGGGCGTACTGAGGGCTGTGACGCGGGGACTCCTGCTGTGACTGCTGCAGTCGGGGCCTGTGGTGTGACAGGCGCCAGAGTCTCTTCAGCGACCAAGTTCCCGTTGGTGTCGACAGTGGCAATAACCTCGACAGCGACCGTGACTACGCGGGTGTTTCCGTGCGCGGCGCGGCGGTGAAAGAAGCGATGAGCTCTGCCCATGTTCTCTCGTCTGGGTTCCGGTTCACGACTGGCCGGGGCTGGTTCCACCTCTTGCTTGAGTGGGATGTTCTGCCAGGGGCGGAAGAATCTCGGTATTCTGGCGGGCGGTGCGGCGTAGTCCATAAGCCTAGTAGGTGATGCTCTCAGAGGATCAGTGGCGAATTGCAAGTGTTGGCGTGCAGGTGTTGGCAGAACATGTAGCGACGAGCAGCAAGTTGGTTGTCAGTATCGTCTGGGGGAGTGATCAAATGAGTGGACGTAAGGGCTTCAGCCGATGCAATGGTCCAGTCAATGGAGTCAGTCGAGTAAGGCACAAGGTGCTCGGAGCGAATGTGGAGAAAAGAATGGACGCCAGGCGGCTGGCTGCGAGATGGTCTAACGGGCAACGATCAGCAATCCTACGGCATGGCGGCAGAAGTGGTAGGTAGATACGCACGTGAAGGCGGTCAGAAAGGCAGCATCTGCTCGCAATGCACTCGTCTCGCGTTTGGTCGGGCGGGCGGGCAGACGGGTGGTTATGGGGGATGTGGCGTGGCAATTCGCGGTCAGATGGCGGTGCTAGCGTAGGCGTATGCGATTGTATGCGAAGTTGCAACGGGGTAGGACCAGACGTGGAGCAACTTGTCGCGCGACGGTGGCGTGAGGGTGCGGTAGTAGCGGGTGTCGGTTTTGTCCTGAGGCTCCCCAGTGCCGGTAGCGCTGGTCCGTAAATTGTCGACGTCGCAGCGGGAGTCGTGGTGGAGGAGAGGGAGCGCTGGAGCAGCAGGCTACAGAAGAGCGAGACACTGACACTGACCAGAAGCAGAGAAACGGTTTGGGGACTGGCGGCCGTGGGCGGGGGGTTGATTGGCCTGCAAGCGAGATAACGTGTCCGAGAATAGCAGGATCCACCGACACACGAGATGGTGACAGCCGCTCCCTTCTCTCTCTCTCTCTCCCTCTCCCTCTCTCCCGCCCACCGCAATCACCGCTGCTCATGACGACGGCCAATTTGCCCGCGCAATGGCTGCGTCCAATATACACACGGCTGCACTTGTCGACCAGCAGCTACGGAGAATTCAGAGTACCATGGTACGCGGCCTGGCTAGTCGGCTCTCCCGCCGCACCTGCAGTGGCGCCTACACTTTCGCGCCTCCGTCTCGCAGGAACTGCTTTCTGGAACGCTGGTATGCAGGTCCATGGCCCGCGCTGCAAAGTCTGTTATTCTTAGCTGCCGTCCTGGTGTTGTCGCACCCCAACGTCACGACGGTGCAATCTGCCGCCCTGCTTAAGCGTATTGCCAAGCATATCTAGTGCCGTTGCGGCAACAGGGTCGGCCTATACACTTTGTTGTGACCATCACGAGCGCGTCTTTGGAACCGCCCCATTTTGCTAGCATGTTTGCCATGCCGCCCCTGCTTGTTTCCGCAACAACAAACAGAGCCATCCAGGCCTTCCTGGACTTGTCGCACCCTCAAGCGGCGCTGGTATCCGTCCGACGATGCTCCGTATGCTCCGTGTGCTTTTGCTTACTTTGAGCTTTGCCTGTTCCTGCCAAGCCCCGTTCTACCTATAGCACCAGAGGTATATCATGGCCCATTCAACACACTCGACCGCTGCTCTGCTCATGACCCCGTGTGCGACTCGGGCTTCATAAAGCAGAGTCATGCAGCATAATATTAGAGTTTGACACACAAGCATGACGAAGACGGCGGCCAACGGCAGGTACCGAGGCGCGCATGGAGTGAAGCCCTGTACAGTACTTACAGTAGACGTCTACTTAGACAAGTACGGCAGACATGACTCATCTGTCGCTGTTGTATCGCAGCTTCGTAGATGCGCTCACGGCTGTGCCTTGTGCTGTTGCCGCACTACCCCACATTACCCCTCTATGCGAATTGAACGCCAAAGGCTGTGCAACTAGACTAACCATATCCACGCCTGCTGCTATCCTGCAGCTGCTCCCAATAACAACCACACCTCAAACAATGACGTCGTCTGGGAAACCACCCCCACCGCCTCTGCCACCGCGACATGCTTCGAGTGATGCGCCCCCGCCGTATTTAACGGTCATGCAGTCGCAAGATCCACGGTCCTCGTCCACACAGTCGCTCGTCCCAGACCCTACACTAGAAGAAAGTGGGCGACGCCGCCTGCTCCTCGTCTACATCCATGGCTTCATGGGAAACGAAACAAGTTTCAGAAGCTTTCCTGCCCATGTCCACAATCTGGTGACCATTACCCTCGCCGACACTCACGTGGTACATACCAAAATATATCCGAGGTACAAATCGAGGGACTCGCTCGAGATTGCGAGGGATAATTTCTCGCGATGGTATGAAGTATCAATCACCCTGCATCGCTCGACGCTTACCCTGCTAGGCTATCCCCACATGAAGACCAATGGACCGATATCGTCTTGCTCGGCCATTCCATGGGCGGGCTGCTTGCTGGAGACGTTGCGCTTGCCTTTCGCCATCGTATTGTTGGCGTTGTCAGCTTCGACGTCCCGTTTCTGGGTATGCATCCTGGAATCATCAAGGCAGGACTCGGGAGCATCTTCAGTGCACCACCGCCACCTCAGGACGCCATAGTCGAGGATGCAGGCGTAGGACAGAGGCCTAGCAGGATGAGCACCATCTTCAACCCCAAGCCGGCAGATCCTAATTACAACCCTGCTTTCCCCAACGATGTTCGTCTATCGAACCGTAAGGGATGGGAGAACAGCGTGCATTGGCTTACTAAGCACTACAAAGACGGTCTAAAGGAAGCCACAAAAGGCCTGGTCAGGTCGCATCTAGAGTTTGGTGGCGCCATGGCCAATTACAAGGAACTAAAGATTCGATACGTGAAGATGCGGGCGCTAGAAGAAGACGACGAGAGTAAGAGGAAGGCTGCTCACCCTCGGATGCCCACAGTACCTAGGATACGCTTCGTCAATTACTATACTGCGAGTACTGGGAGGTCTAAGAAGCCAAAGTCTCTCAAGTCTCCGCCTCCAACACCGCCCACCCAGTCGCTCTCTGCCAGCCTGCAACTACAACATCAAGACAGCGATGCGAGTGTTGGGATGACATCTCTCACCTACAAACAGTCTAATGAAAATACTACCAACACTTCGACGCCAGAGCCAGAGCCAGAGCCAGAGTTGACTCATATACATCCGGATCCTATCGCGGACACACCACGTGCGTCTATCGAGGCCGAGCAAGACCACGGTGTGCCAGCCAGTCCAGAAGGCCCTCCCTCTGTGCAGCATGCATCAAATGGGGATGATGGCTCCTCTAATCTCCCTGAGATCCCGCCTATTCCCCAAGAACCACCGTTTGTAGATCTCATGCAGTTTCCCGACAAAGCCTTACGGAAAGCTGCTGAAAAGGAGCACGATCAAGCTCTCAAGGAATACCAAAAAGCTGTCAAGGCACGCAACAAGATCATCAAAGAGCGGACAAAGATTGAAGAGAGGTGGGAAAAGGACAAGGTGAAGGAGAAGAAAGAACGGGATAAGGAAGAAAAGAAGAAGCAGGACCAGGCTGAGAAAGAGGAGAAGAAGAGACAGGAGCAGGCGGAAAAAGAACACAAGGAGAAAGAGAAAACTGAAGACAAAGAGAAGCACATGTCGGCAGAGGAAAAGCAGAGACAGAAGGAGAGGGAACAGCGACTGGCAGAGGCAGAGCAACGGGAGGCCGAAGCACGGCAGAGACAACGGGAGGCAGACTTGCGGGAAGGCAAAATACCCGCAGAGGATAGGCCTGAGCCGCCTCCAGTGATTATTGAGCTTGAAGAGGACGTGGGCGCCATGGAACTGGGAGACTCCGAGCCAGTCCACGATTCTAGAAGCCCCTACGCACACTACGAGTTCTCCCACAGTGGTATTATGAGCCAATCTCCGCCAGATGGCCGCGCCGAGTCTTCCTACACGCTCTCCACAATGGACAGCCGAAACAGTCATGTCAAAGCTGATACAAACGAGAGCGAGGCAAAGCCCAAGAAGCTGAGAAAGTTTTGCACGTTGCCACCAAAAGATGCCGACGGTAACAAAGACCCTACGTGGATTAGAGTGTTTATGGAAGACATGGACGAGATCACGGCACACACATCGCTATTCTTTGTCAATGAGACGTACGAACGACTCGTCGGGGACGTCGGTGCGCGGATTGAAGATTGGGTCAAGGAGGCAGACAGTGTACGCGTGGTGCAAGAGATGCAAGAAATGCAAGAGACGCAGGGTGTACAGGATTACAAGTCATAGCTCAATCACCATCAAATCCACCCCATCTTCGGCGCAATAGAAGCAGCTCTCCCTCCGACCACAAGTCCCCAGACCGCCAGCCCCAGCATCCCCGATCCCCCATTCGCCATACCCGCCCATACGCCTCCTGCGGCTCCCCATGCCAGACACAAAGTACCGAGCAATAAGACGACCTGTTCGCTGCCCCGTATCGCCTCGTTGAACTTTTCCACAAACGGGACGCGTGTTTGATTGCCATCGTTCCAGAAATTGGCCATGTGTGTGCGGGAAAAGTACAAAGCCATGCCGTTTGCAACCCCAACGGCAATTAGTAGGCTGGGCGATGCGAAGCGGGGGACGAGGAGAAGAGCGGTTGAAGCTACGAAGCTAACGAGTAGCTACACACCGATGCGTTAGCTACATTTATTGCTTTTTGACACAGATCTCATACCGTCACTGTGCCACTCGTCTGCGTCGTTCTTGTCTTGTGCAATCTCTGCGCCGCCGTGTTTGACCATTCTGCAGCCTTTTCGCTCTTTTCTTCGTACTGCTGCAGCCGCGTTATGTTCTGGTAGGAGAGATACAGACCATAGGCGCTGAGGGCCGACGTGAGCCCCAGCTGGAATATGCTGACGGTGTAAATGGACGGAGAAAACATTGGAAATGCTGAGTGCAGACTGCAAGTCAACGAGTTCATGATATTTGTATTTAATGGTTTGGTAGAAGCTACGTCATCGGCAAGGCGGGCGCTAGTGGGGTCAAGGTCTGTCATTCCAGACCTGCGTCACAGATCTCGCTGAGATTATGTTACTCACCCTCTAAGACTAGCCCAGAACCTGCACCGTCGCCTCAGCCTCAGCAGCGGCAACGACTGCCTCGGCCTCGTCTTGCCCGGGCATGCGCTTCTCGCCAATCGTCTCTTCCATCTTCATCGGCCTCAGACCCCAGCGGCCGAACATGGCCTTGTCCTCTTCCCAGCCATTGCACGCCGTCGTCAACATCTTTTCACCTGTAAAAACGGCGTTGGCGCCGGCCTGGAAGCACAGGATCTGCTTCTCCTCGCGCATCGTGTGACGGCCAGCCGCGAGCCTGATGATGGTTGCGGGCATGACGAGGCGCGCCGTGGCAATGGTCCGTAGGATGGCATCAAAGGAGATGGCTTGTGTCTCTCCCAGTGGAGTACCCTTGATTGGCACCAGAGCGTTGACTGGGAAAGATTCGGGATGGGCAGGCAGCGTGGCTACCGTGTGGATGAGACCTACATGATCGCGAGCCTTCTCACCTAGCCCGAGGATACCGCCAGTGCACACATGAATGCCGGCCTCTTGGACGTTCTTGATGGTGTTGAGCCGTTCGTCGTAGGAACGTGTCGTGATGACGCTCGGATAGTGCTCGCGACTGGTGTCGACGTTGTGGTTATACGCAGTCAGGCCGGCCTCCTTGAGCTCCTTTGCTTGCGCAGCATCGACCATGCCCAGTGTCACGCACGCCTCCATGCCCATGCCCCGCACACCCTTGATCATCTCCTTGATGTTCTTGAGGTTGGTCTTTCGGCCCCGCATGTCTCTCCATGCAGCTCCCATGCAGAAGCGCGAGCTCCCATTTTCCTTGGCGATGCGTGCCGCTTCCAAGACGGAATCGACCGAGCTCAGCTTCGTCGCCTTCAAGCCCGTGTCGTATCGAGACGACTGCGCACAGTAGGAGCAATCTTCGCTGCAGCCTCCAGTCTTGATGTTGAAGAGCGTGCACATCTGAATGGCAGCGGGGTCGTGGAACCGCCGATGCACCGTTGCCTAGAGAGTCAGGGGGAGGGGGTCTAAAACTGGCCTTGACACACATACCGCTGCATAAGTGAGGTCAATCAGCGAGGTATTGTAAACTTCGGAAATCTCCTCCTTTGTCCACGTCGTCCGGGGGACATTCGCATTGAGAGCATTCTCGAATACAGACGCCTTGCGGAGTTGCTGGGTCCCGGGATCGACAGGTGTGTCGAGGACAGTGCTAAATAAACGGGAGATCTGCCGGGAGCGGGGGCTGAAAGACAACCCACCACCCGTACGAACCAGCACTCTGTGAGCCATGAGGAAGGTATAGAGGACAGAGTCACATTGCCATCAATCGAAATGCCTCAGGCGGGATCAACGCGTTAAGATATTGACGTGGGGCTTAAGCCAATGACAGTGGAGCTGATCAAGCGCGGGGTTCCGCAGCGTCTTTATATTATATAACGCTCAACCGAATGAACCCACTCGACATCACCGAGGCCGATACGTGCAGGTACGTACTGTGGCTAGCCTCGGCGGAACGGCGACGTTGTTTCGGGCTTGGGTGGTGAGATCGCCCCCCTAGTTGCCCATCAATGCCACTGATTCAGAGGCGCACTCCACTCCCCTGCGTAAGCTTATACAAGCCGCATCACCGCCTGCTTTTACAGTCGTAGCTCGTGTGTTGAGCACATTGTAGCGCAATATATTCGATAATCGGACACGTACACTAAGTTTGGCAGTACGCCATTCACCGTTTACTGGCTAGAGCCTGGCTCTACTTGCCTCTAGGGAAGCGTTTTGGTTCTCGCACCATGCCCCAAGCGCTTCGATGAGCTTCTCTACCTCTGCCACAGTATTCCCGGAGTGTAGGCATATCCTGATCCGATCAGTGCCGGCCGGCACAGTTGGCGTCACAACAGCTCTCACCATCATGCCGTGGTCTTGCAAAAATCTCGCCAGCGCTTTTGGTTTTTCTAGCTGCACCGCGAATATGGGTGATTGTGGGCATGCGCTTGGAATCCTCAACGCTCGGCGGGCTGCACTGGATACGTCTTGAAGGCCGTTGAGATGCGCATACAGGGTCTGTGTGAGTTGACGCAACTGTGCCTGTAGCGAGATGCTCTGTCCGGATTGCAGGAGCGTGTAAGAAGAGCGAATGAGTGCGAGCGAGGGATACGATAGAAACGTGGTGTAGATGAGCGGCCTCGCGTAGTTGATCAGGTAGTGGCGTAGGGTGAGGGAGCCTAGGAGTATTGCTGTGCATGTCAGTCTTTGTCAACACGACCTGTCGTCGACCTACCACCATTGGCTGCTATGGCCTTTCCAAAGGTATGCAGCCGGGCGTAAATGCGATGCTCGAGGCCAAGCTCGCAAACCAGACCTCGTCCCTTTGGTCCCAGAACGCCTGTGGAATGTGCCTCGTCCACGACGACGTAACCTCGTTGCAGACCCATGATCTCTTCAACCACGTCTACAACATCTTTCAATGGACATACATCGCCGTCCATGCTGTAGATGGACTCGACAGCCACAAAAACGCTCCTCTTGCCATCTCGCACCCCATCATCCTCCAGCAGCCGTGTCAGGATATCTCTTAATGAAGCCACGGTATTATGCTGGAAGGACAACCTGTCCCCTGCACGCGACAATCTCATCCCATCATGCACACTTGCGTGCACAAGCTCATCATAAACAATCACATCGCCTGACTGCGGGACGCACGCAAAGAATCCGGCATTAGCATCGAAACCCGAATTGAATAGCAGTCCTGCTTCCGCACCGTGGAAAGCCGCAATGTCGCGTTCTAGCTCCTCGGCATATTTCGAGTTTCCGTCCAGTAGCCGAGATCCGCCGGAGCCGAGGGGCAGATTGGAATTTTGCAGCTCTTCGAGATACAGGGATTTGAGCTGGCTTGAAGTTGAAAGCGAGAGAAAGTCGTTGGACGAGAAGTCGACCTGATCGGGCTGGGGGAGGGTCAGACTGCGCAGCGTCGAGTTTGTGCGTCGGCGATCAAGTAGGTCGCGCAGTCGACTTTCCAAACCTGCATGTCCCATATCTTGATGTACAGAGATGGGGGATGCTAGTGGTACCTGAGTATCAATGGAAGGAGCGTGGGGTTGCCGCGACTCCCCTGTCAGCTCGGCTCTCAACGCATGACCCTACCATCTGCGTTCGTCATCCATTAGCTAACGAGATGTATAACTTGCCTGTGCCGTCGGACATGCAGTCATCGGTGGCATTGACTCATTCAATTGGAGCTACATACTTAGCCGCTATTCTCGGAGCCACTAGCGCAACTTCTGCATTGGCCAGCCACATGTACCCCAACGCGCCTCGACTCAACACAACCTGAACAACATGGCCAGGGTTCCAGGAGGACTGTGGGAGAAGCTGATTGCAGTGCAGGTCTACGGTGCAAATACCGGGGTTGGAAAAACTGTCTTTTCAACGCTGCTGGGTGCCCACTTTGGGAAGAAGTCGAAATGGAGTGTGCACTATGTCAAGCCCGTGTCAACGGGCCCAGCGGACGAAGCCGATGATTGGTGAGTCCAAGACGGCTGCGATACCTAGTAGCTGACAGTTGCAGTTATGTGCAAAAGTACAGCGGCCAGCCTGTTTCTACACTGTTCAAATTCGACAAAGCTGTGAGTCCGCATGTGGCGGCAAGAGGGTCCAAACGTATCGTGCGTTTCTCTGCATCTTATGCTAGAATTAGTGTTGACGGACCAAGCCTAGCGATGAGCTCATTAGTCAGACTGTCTTCAAGGTCGTCCAGCAAAATGTGGCAGTGATGGAACTGGATACGATGGGCCTCGCCATTGTCGAGACGGCTGGCGGCGTGCTCAGCCCTGGGCCTTCGGGTACTCCACAGGCGGATATCCTTCGGCCATTGAGACTTCCGGCACTTCTCATCGGGGATCACCGGTTGGGTGGTATTTCATCAACCATCTCAGCTGCCGAGTCTCTGATTATGCGAGGATACGACATTGATGCTGTAGTGTGCTTCAATGACCAGAGCAAGTATGAAAATGCCGAGTACCTGGAAAAGCACTTTAGGAACCTTGGGATATCCGCCTTCACTCTACCCTGGATACCGGATCTGAGCGGAATACGAGCAGGGACAAAGAGAGAGACGGAAATCATGCAAGCGTACTACAACTCCCAGAGCCAGGGGAGTCATGTCAATCGTGTAGCTGAGCAACTAGTCAGTCGCCACAGTGCACGACTCGCCAATCTGGATACCATGGCGTCGCGCACGCACAAAGCAATCTGGCACCCATTCACCCAACACAAGCATGTAAAGCGGGCAGAAGATATTCTAGTGTTTGACTCTGCATACGGCGACTACTTTCAGGTCAAGCAGAATGGCCAGGCCAAGAAAAGCGACGATTCGCTCTTGCATCCTGCATTCGATGGCTCCGCATCGTGGTGGACCCAAGGACTCGGCCATGGCAACCCGCGACTTGCACTGGAGGCCGCATATGCAGCAGGGAGATATGGACACATCATGTTTGCTGGTGCAACACACGAACCAGCGCTGGCTCTTGCAGAAAAGGTATTGGCAGGCGCCCAGAACCCCCGATTGAAGAAAGTCTTCTACACTGATAATGGAAGTACAGCGACCGAGGTGGGAATCAAGATGGCGCTCCGAGCAGCTAGCAAGCACTACGGCTGGGATAGTGCAAAAGAGTCCGTCGGCGTTCTCGGCCTCAAAGGCAGTTATCATGGAGACACTATCGGGGCTATGGATGCTTCGGAGCCATGCGTATTCAACGACAAGGTCGACTGGTACCGCGGGAGGGGTTTCTGGTTCGATTATCCGACTTTCAAGCTAAAAAATGGCCAATGGGTTATTGAGGCGCCCAAAGGCATGGAAGAGGAGCTGGGTGCGACCCAATGCTTCGACAGTCAAGACGAGATTTTTGATCTTGCAATGAGAGGTCGTTCAGAGCGATACGAGGCTTATATCGAAACGACGCTGGACGAGCTGGTGAAGAAACAGGGCAGGAGGTTTGGTGCACTGATCATGGAGCCCGTTGTACTGGGTGCGGGTGGTATGATGTTTGTCGATCCGCTCTTCCAGCAGAGTCTAGTGCGTGTCGTACGTCGATATGCATTCGAAGCGACTTCTACTCCGCCCGCGGACGAGCTAACCTGGTCTGGTCTCCCCGTGGTATTTGATGAGGTATTCACAGGCTTGTATCGTCTAGGCCGCTTCTCGGCCGCTTCGTTCCTTGACGTCCATCCCGACATCAGCATAAACGCCAAGCTGCTGACTGGCGGCCTTCTTCCGCTTTCCATCACGTCGGCGAGCAGCTCAATCTTCGACGCTTTCTGGGGTGATGAAAAGTCGGAAGGTCTCCTGCATGGACACAGTTATACTGCCCATGCGGTGGGTTGTCATGTCGCAAATACTAGCCTGGACACCATGTCACGTGTGAAGAAGAGCGAGGAGTGGAAGCACTTCAGGGGACAGTGGTCCCCCAAGAGGGATTTCAGTAGGCTCAAACTTTGGAGCATGTGGTCAAGGACTTTTGTGGACAGCTTGTCGAAACACGAACGGGTCGATCACGTGAATGCTCTGGGATCTGTTCTTTCCGTGTCGCTGACTTCCGAAGGTGGATCTGGTAGGTGTCTTGATGTTCTTCTTATCCATACTAATTCAGCTAGGGTACACCTCATCTGCCGCAGTGGGTCTCCGGGATGCACTCCTCCACGACAATTCGGAATCGCAGGTTCAAATACATTCTCGTGTCCTGGGCAACGTCATCTACCTCATGGCAAGTATGACAGCAAAGCGCGAGCATCTCGCGGCAGTTGAAGCAGCATTCATGGAAAAACTGGAAATGAGTAGGAAATAAGTGCAAGACATGGTAATGAGATAAGAATATTTGAGCACATTACCTGTCTACCGCCGTACTACCTGCAACTATTGCTCTAGTTTGTCACATCTGTGGAATATCTTCTTTCAGCACCAAGCAAGGCACTCTCTTCATCTGGCTTGTTCCTCTTTTCAGCCTTCTCTTGTTGCTTCTGCAACGTGCCCCACAGCGTACTGCAGATGACAATGACACCACCAAAGATACTCCATACTCCAGGAATGACCCCCCAGACACCCCAGTCAAAAGCAAGTGCGATAATAATCTCATAATACAGCATGCTTGTTGCCTTGCTAGTCTTGTCAAGTTGGAGGCCCGCGGTCAGCAAGAATTGCAGTGCAAAGCCAAAAACACCCACTCCAGCGTGCAGGATCCATTCACGTGCTGACTGCGGTTTCTGAAAGCCAATGCCGGGAATCACCAAAAGCGCAATGGCCGATCCCGAGGTGGCCACAAATGCAAAGTAATTGACGGAAACTAATGCGTGCGCTCGATGGCCGATGATACGAATCATTGTGAATGCTCCAGATGCGCCTACGACCCCCAATAAGGAGACCAGGATGGCAACGAAGCGTTGTGCGGGCGTGACTTTGTCAATACCCGTGGGTTCCTTGGGATGCAGATCATCGTGAACTTTGCCGAATAACCACGGTGGGTGTGCGATGATGACCACTCCTGTAAATGCCACGACTCCCGCCAAAAACTCTTTGCGGGTAAAAGCTTGGCCGAGGAAGACGGAGCATGCCCATGCAGTAACAATGGGAACCAGAAAACGTAAAACCACAGATTCTGCAAGTGGAAGGTAGTGTATTGAGTCTAGTGTAAGTGAGTAGTAGCAATAGTCGGTTTGAAGATGTGCTCACAGTATAAGCAGTAAAGTCCACCAAACCCAAATGCAGCACGAAGCAGCAGCCATCCCCGTACACTCCGCGGGCCCAGTGGAAAGTCGGAAACACTCATCCACCACATGTACAGGTTACTCAGGAGGAAAGTGATACCCATGCGTGCGAAGATGACCTTGCGAGTTAGCAGGGAACATGGTGGATAATACATCTGGAATGTTACCTGAAGCGGATGAAACTTGGTGTCGCCTTGCTGCAGGTATCGTGATATGGCATCACTTGAAATTCCAGCAATCTCAGCCAACAGTATCAGACATGCTCCTTTATTGTTCCTCCATGCCGATTGCCAAACGCTTTCTTTTGGTGCAGCCTCGTCATGATCAGCGGTTCGGGGTATGGTCTTGTGCGACATCCGGTATAATATACTCGAAAGAAGAAACAGAGCCCAAAACATGGATTTTATGGATGCGAGTTCAAGTCACATGGCATCGTAAACCAGTGGGGAGAAATGGCGCGCAGACCCGCTTTCCCGCATCCAACCATACCGCATTCGCTGGTTGTAAGTCAGACGACCAACTTTATTTACATCTACACACCGCAAATCTCCGGACATCACAAGCTGTTCGAAGTCCAGGCTTAAGGAAAACGCGTGGCCATGTTTCTCCTTTTGGCCGTCCAATCTCTTCCTACTGTCAAGTGGGAATACGAGCTCTCGCTGTTCTCACGTGACCTTCTGTAGACGTTTCGCTAATAGCGGATATCGGACAAGTTCTGGATTTTTAGGCGAGGAAGTACTTTTCTAGCACTTCGATGTGGCTTGTGATTAACATGCTGCATTAGGCGTACTTGGTAGGGGTCGTGAACTATGGTGAATTTACTCGTCTATCTTGGATGTTCAGACTACACTAAAAATTGTCGTGGTTTAGTAATTGGCCAATAATATAGATTAAAACCTGATATTGTAGTCGGCATAATCATGACTCGACTAGTATCAAAAGACCACCATACTCTCTGTCTGATAGAGGCGCCAAATGAAAAATGTGGGTGTGGATAGCGTCTTCCCCCTTCAATTTGGTAGCATTAACAGGTCTACCCATTCTTAACGTTGGCGCATGAAGGTATAGCCTGGTAACCATTCCTACTCTACCATCAACTTAATAATGCCCATACGGTTTGCATGCTTTTATCATACTTGACCCAAGCTCTAGTTACAGAGCTGATTCGAGAGTATCAGGGATGAGCAATTAGTCTAAAGAACCCCGAATAGTAAGTTGTGCCAAGATCAAAGTTATAGGTACACCTCACATTACCTGGATACTAAAATCGGTTGTTGAAAGCCTACAAGTCCATCATCAAAAGTATGATAATGTGACACAAGAGTCTTCATATATTATCATTTGTTACCCGTTTGGACTTTTTTTTGGATTGGTGATACCCCTCATGTAGCATCAGAAAATCATATATTATCACGGTATCTACACTCGATGCCATGACCGATGAAGATATCATTAAAAGTACCAAAGCACTTAAGATATTATAGCTACCAACCTAAGTCATGAGTTGAAATGGAGAATGCTATTTCGTGTCAAGTTACCATGGAAAGGCTTGACATAAAGTTTTGAGCCTTCCGAGTGAAGGCAGATGGGAGATCCACGCCAAAGCACACACAGGACTCCCGAAAAGACATCGTAGAGGACAAGTATGAGACTTCTCCAAAGGCAGGAGTTACCCCTCTGCATACATACCCACGTCTTTTGACACTCTAGCCGTCAGCGGAGAACCCTGTCATTCATTTTTCATCCAATGTCCACGTCTCCATGTGCAACCAGGCAAGAAACGTGGTGCGTCTACCTGTAATCTACATCGGCACCTCGTATGCCTTCACTGTTTGCCGCAGAAGCATGTACCGTGCTGGAGTGAGATATTAGTAGCACAACAGAGTACATCAGACTCCATTATTGGGCAGACACTGGAATGCTTAAAGCTGAGTGTGCGATAGAAGCATGCTTTTATGTGGTATCAAAGTCGACTGCTTTACCGTAACAAGGTGACGCCAGACTCCAGGACCGTTCCTTTATGCGGAAATGAAATGACCAGTCACCATTTGCGAGTATTGTTTCCCGGACCTTTGGTGCTCTACTCATCCACGTCCATGGCCTCGACACCACCACCAACCTTCATCTTCAGCTTCCTCTTGCTCTTCATCTTCGGTGTCGCCTCCTCAATTTCGCTCTCCAAATCGCTCTCCTCGGCTTCAAGCTCCTTCCTCCTCGCTGCAACCTTTGCCTTGACCTTCTGCACGTCGACCTCCATATCCTCCTTCTCCAGCTCTTCTTTGGAGAACCTCTCACTTGGTGGCAGCAGGTGCTGGTTCTCCTCAACAAGCTTCCTGTCGTCCTCACGCTGTCTCTGCTTGTTGCCACGCATGCGGGCCTTGTAGAATGCGCGCTCTCTCCGCGCCCTAATCTCTGTCACGCGGGTCATTGCCTTTAGGGTAGTCTGGACGAGATCGCGGTTGTATCGCACAGGCACATTGCGGCGCTGGGCAAAGGTGAGGGTAGAGTCGACGGTCATTTCCTTGCCGTGCGCGCGGCGGAAGCTCTTAGTCCATGCCAGTTTTCGGGGCTAGTAGGGTTAGTATTCTACACGTCGCACATAAGACGTATGTCCTTACGTTGCGCTTCATCTTGAAGTTCTTATGGCATTTAGACTTGCAGAAACGGAAAGCTTTGGCGTCATTTCTAACAAAAGTGATACCCTTTGACGGGTAACTATATTATTATTGTTAGGCTTTTGATCGATAAAGACAGAGGTTCTTTATATAACCCACACAGGTGAGCTACAAAAGTAGCCTGGTCTCGGTTGTCAGTGTTGATATATGTAACGCATGCGGAATACATACACGTTTCAATTCTCATCTTGTCGGTAATGCGCCTGGGATTGAAGGTGGTGGTGGAGGTGGTGTTGAGGCGTGGAGGTGAGGTCTCGAAGTTCGCCTGGCCAGAAATTTTGGATGGCCCGTGCATCCAACCCACTTCCCATTCTTATCCGCCAATTGCGTCCCATGTCGACCGAGACACCTCCGCAAATTCCTTCTCACGTTGCCGCCTTCACTCTACGCATCTCCACCTAGTCAACGATAGCGGTACCCCGGACCACCAACTCTCCACATTGCCGAATCCTGCGTCAACCAGCAGCAAGCGCAGCAGAGCAACCATGTCTGCCTGGGTATGGATCTTGGGCGCGGGTGCCACCGCTTTCTTCGTATGATACCCGATTTATTCAACGTCGTAACGATATGATGCGGATCATATTGCAATGGATATGCTAGAATGTGCTGACACAAACAAAGGGTCGCGCAGCACTTGTCGCACTTCGAAGATCAGGTGGTGGCGCGGCCTTGGGGCGCGGATACTACAAGGGCGGCTTTGAGCCTAAGATGACACGGAGAGAGGCTGCATTGATACTCGAGATGCCGTACGTCTACCATAAAATCTCAGACCCAGGAATCCACGCTAATGTTGCATAGCGAACGAGGCGTTACAAAAGAACTCTTACGGAAGAAGCATCGATCGCTCATGCTTCTAAACCACCCCGATCGAGGCGGTAGTCCATACCTAGCGACCAAAGTAAATGAGGCGAAAGAGTTGTTAGAGAAGGAAGTCAAGTAGGAACAAGAAGGGGATTTGTATACCAGGACTGTACTATATCAGGGCACGATTCTCAGCATCAGCATGGCGTTGGACTGAATATGATTATATTTGAACGATCATCACCATCCACTTGCATCGCTTTATCTGCATCTTTGGGCTGCTAATACTGCTTTAACATCACAGTTTACTCCCCTCTACAACTTTGATGACGAACCCCAACCTGGGAAAATGAACTCTAACATCCAATTCGGCCTTTCCACTCGGCCTAATCACTACTTCCTCGACACCCACCTTCACCAATGTACCAATCGTGGGATTATCGCGACCAGTGTCATCAGGTGTGATCTTTACGCTCACGCCTGGTACTAGGCCCCTTTGGAGATCAAGAGAAGGATGCTGACAGACGCCCGTTGGGACCAGCAAGTCGTCGTCACTCAAGGGTACTGTTCGGCGTAATGCGTCTTTCCATTTCGTATCTGACTCTGGTGCTGTGGTCTGCCAGTTAGGAACAGAGTTCATATACGTTTCAAAAGCATTAAACCATCTCCACAGCCCCGGATATCTATTCTGACTGAACACCTGGCCCACGACATCTTTCTGGGTATCGTGGGTTCCACCGCCGCTGAGATTGTATATCCCTCTTCCAGCAGCGATATCGATGCCCCACCGTAATTGGTAATATAGGCTTATATCAGCCAGTGAAGGTATTTTTGTCGGAATCGCCCATGTTCCCGAAGCAAACATTGGTTCAAGGAGTGAGAGATGCAGATCCAAACTCGAAAGGTTTTGCGTAATCTTCGACCCGAGCTTGGCTGGCGAGAGTGTATGTCCAATGAGTTGTGCGCGGTCTTTGCCAAAATCTGTCGCCCAGACACTTGGCGGTATCAGTCCAGTCGTCGCTCTAAAGAGCGGTTTCTACGTTGCAATCAACACCTCAGTTCCGCCCTTGTTGTATTCTACGGTGCTTACGTCAGTCCAGAAATTGGAGAATCCTCTCACCAACCCGCGATATGTCCATGAATCAACACCTTCAACCTTTGGATACACGGTTCCCCAACCCTGGCTCGCTGGGAAGAAATGCTCCAATGCCTCGATGATGAGCGAAGTGTCGCAGTAGATCTCCCGACCAATGGCCAAGACGGGTATCTTGCGATAGTGCAGAGCAAACGTTGAAGTCAGGAGGGGCCGCGGCAGCATTGATGGAACAGGGACGTATACTTTGATTCTGCGTTAGCTGCGAGTCTACTGGCTATAGGCAAGTGACGTTGAAATGGCAGAAAAGACACACGATAACATCACAACTTAACTTACAGAACGGTACTTGCTTGACTCGTAGCGCTAGCCGGACTTTGTTTGTGAAAGGACTGGCTAGGAAGTAGTCAGTTTGAAGTAGCAAGACGGTTTCCTTTGACATGGCACTTACAATCATATCCGAAAAGAACACAAGGTGGGTGATGTTCCGGAGGCATCTTGCTGGTACTTTGAAATCAAGACAATGGATTGAAACCTAGTAGTTGAAGATATGTCGCACTCTCTTAATAATTCAGTAAAGCAGTAGCAAGGAGGTTACAAGGCAAGCTGGTCCTTGAGCTATACCCCGCGCCTCAAACCAAAGCCGAGGTCTTGATCAACACGCAAAACTATACAACTCAATGTTGCGATCACCAGCTTAACGGCTTGCTCTCAAAATGACGCAGCTCGCACATGACACATGCGGAAGAACCAGACGCACCGGCCAATAGCGTAGTCATTGTCTAAACTCCTATGATGGTATCACTATCCCCCAAACTACTCAATTAGGCAATTCCTGTCGTCCGTCGATCTTAGCTCATGTATGCACACTTAGGTTAGCTTGGAACTCATGCGCAACCCAATCTCGCATCGACAGCTGCTCATATCCTGATAGGTAATAAAAAAGGCCGAGCATATACATGGTTCCATCGCACTGTGACTTGGACATACAATCAGTCTCATACCTAGGCAATATAGTTTCCATGCTTATATTGTCCCTACTCCTTAGCTATCAGGTACCGGCGGCGTCCCCAGCTCATTCACATACCGCCCGCTCCTCTCCACCTCCCTAACCCACTGCTTCCAGGGCTTAAACACAATCCATCTATTCATCTCCGCCGTCGCCCTCCTCTCTTGCTGGCTCAAATACTGCACGTTTCCACCCCCCGCATTCGCCAGTAGCATGGCCTTTGTTTGAACCCTCGCGTTACTCGCTATGTAATACGCAAAGTCCGTCACCTGCTCTATACCGTTTCCCACCGTCACAAAACCATGACCGCGCTGCAGAATGGTCGTGTGTAGGGGCGACGTGGGCTGTGTTTGGTTTATGCCAAAGGTTTCCGCAAGTGCGGCGCCTAGTCGTGGACTATTGATAAGCATGTCCCTGGGGTCGCTGTCTTGGTATGCGCCTTCAACATCGAAGTTTGGGACCGAGGCACCGAGGAATCCGGCCATGTGGTAGGCGGGCTCGAGTTGAGTAGTGATGACTGTGTAGGGGAGGACATCTTCAGCGTGACTGTGTACGACGGCGTTGATGTCGGGATATCTTTTTAGGATCTCGCTGTGGATATATCGTTCTGCATAGCCGCCTTTTGTGCCATTCACCGGGCTTCCGTCTGAGATGAGGTATTCGCCGATATCCGAGGGACCGGATACTACTGCGGGGCCTGTATGTGTTAGGATGAGGACGCAGATGGAAGAGAAATCATTACCGAGCTGCAGAGCGATGAAGAAGGTAGTATTCGTGTTGGGGTTACGGACACTAATGTGGCCAAAAGCATCAAGCACATCGTGGTAGGATAAAATGTGGTTCGCTGTGATGAGTGTTGAAAGTAGAGCCGTGGTATTGATCATTGTGACTAGGCTAGATGGTGATCCCAAAAAATACAGAACACATGTATAAACGACCCACCACCCGAGACATATATAGGTTCAGCAGGCGTCGATGGCATCATATCTACTAAAGCGTACAGCGCAGATCACCGAGCCATGTCTGCAGCTTGGTCCTAGTGTTGTACTATATTCATTCTGCAAACCCCATCCATTATCGTGCATGCGCCGCAAGTGGAAGCCAATCGCCCGTGGAACGCGTGTAGAAGTACAGGAGCGCTGTGGAGCTCAAAGTGTATTTTACAGGCCGTGAAATCATGAAATATAAAAATGTATATACCAACAAGATCCTCGACAGTAATAGCCAGGTATTATATGGCGAAGTGTACGGTCCGTCAACGCGTGGAGCCGCCATCATCGGGTCTCAACATGGGAGGCGATCCCGACGACACGGAGAGGAGACGTAATCAAACATGCCGTGGAACTACCAGATCCGTGTGAAGGCTTGGCTATCAGCGCCCTCCATTCATGGCATTCTGGTTGAACTCGCTCGTCCCATGACCGCTGGTGTTCGTGAAATCGGGAAGCACGCCATTCATACTGATGCCATCCTCGTATCCCGAAAAACCGCCGGTCATGTCCGCCCAATCCCACTCAAGAGTCATGGGCATCTTCCAAAGGTCCTGCGGCACGTTGTTGAAGGTGTGGTCAAATTGGCTCATGCCCGTCATGGTGGCGTTGATGTTGGAGCTGACGGCGTTCACGTCACCACCAGTCGTCATTGGTAGCGGTTGTTGTTGTTGTTGTAGCATCTGTGCGGTTATGCCGGGCGAACCGTATGGGCTCATGTGAATGTTCGGCTGGAGCGAGGCATGTGTAAAGTTTGGCGAGAAGGGGAACGGCTGGGAATGTTAGCATCGTCGACCATATGGATCATATACTGCACTTACCTCGTTGAAGCCGTGGAAATCTGGGTTGAAGATCATGCCTTCCGATGCAGGAGGCTGTGGTGTAGTAACTTGCTGGGGCGATGAGTGGGGATTGCGGCTTTTCGAGAGCAACTCAGCCGCCGTCGCTTCAATCTGCGCGTCTTGTTCACTGTCACCCTGCTTCCTCTTCCTGCGAGATGCATGCTCACGATCCGCCTTTTCTAGCACGATAGTTGCAATGCGCTCAAACTCGGCGCAGACGGTGCACATGCGCTTTACACTACCACTTCCTTGGTCGTCGTTGAGCATGTTCAAGAAGTTGACGACCAGCTTCATCAGCTTGAGATCTGATCGCGATCGCGTATCTTGCGGGTTCTGTAGAATGTTCGCAAACAACGTGACGAGTGCTGTGACCGGGAAGTAAATGACCAACCAGACGCAGGACAAATCGCCCTTGGGTATATATTTCAACAAGTGGATGGAAGCACGAGCGGCCTGAACACATAACTGGGCAGACATGAACACTCGTGGATTAAGCGGTCGTGCATTTAGGCCTTGTATCGCAAAGTTGGACAGCCGGCTCGTCCAGTATCCGTGATGCACGCTCATGCGGTGGATGGTAGTAAGGCAATTGTAGTAGCCAAGATGCAGCACGGCTACTTGGAGGATGAGCGGCGTATGCGAGGCTTTGATATCGTGCTCTGGTCGAAATTCAAGGGGAATGCCGTCCTTCCAGGCTTCCAACTCCTTGTCCAGCTCACCGATGGTGTTAAGAAGCTCGCCATCGGTCTGTTTGGAAGCTTTTACCGAGTATAGGCCCTTGTACACCTTGCTCTGGATCACAGAAAAGGTGCACATGAGGCGGAAGAGATTCATCGTTCCCTTGCCGTCGGCAAGCGGGATGTTTCCGATATTGTCTGTCGGCGTTTCGCTCGGTAACTCAACGTTCATATCGTCATCGTCTTGGACAGGGGGTCTGCCTGATCGCAGACAGATACTAAGAGAGTTAGTAAAACCACAGCGGATTGTAGAGGAAGCCTACTCTTTATCCAGCATGTACGCAATCCAAAATACACGTCTTCGTTGCTCCACTTCGGCAGCATTGAGGCTGAAGTTGGCGCCCTTCTTGTGGAGGCCGATGCTGTGTGCAAGACGCATGGCAGTGGCGACGAAGAAGTAGGTAGGTTGCGGGTTTGGAGTCCCTAACAAAAAGAGGCCCTGTGGATGTCAGCGGTGCACATGTGGGGATCGCTGGTTCCCATACCACTCCTAGTAGAGCCTGCACACTCAATAGATCGGTATTGCGCATAGTAAGCTCAACCATGACGCTCATGGCATTCTTGAGGTACTGCCACGCCTTCTCATCTTCCTCAGCCGGTACGAGATTGCTCATGACACGCAGTCGATGTGCAAAGGCTAGGGCTACGTTTAAACTAGCCCACCAACCGGACCCTTCATATGGATCTTTGGAGTAGTGCTTGTCAACCAGGTGCATGAAGGTTGGCTCGTGGAACAACGGGAACATGCAATTGAAGTTCTCAAAGTAATCCTTTAGTAACGAAAGCGCCTCGTGCTTGGGCGGTAGTTGCTTGTATACGCGTCGCTTGAAGATGTCTTGGAATACGTCCGGTCGCCATTGGATCCACTTGTTGTCTTCGACGGCAGCTGTGGAAATCATATCGCGGAAAGAGTTGTCTCCCGTCTTCTCATTCACCCATTGAATGCCTTTGGGCGAGAAAATGGAGAAGCCGGATGATGAGCCTAGCCAATCAGTATACCGAAACCAACAAGGTGTACCTCGACGTACCGATATATCTCGTCTCGCCGCAGTTGTTGGTCACTAGCGAGCACATCATCTCGGCGAGCGCGTCCTCGTCCTTGCCCTCGTTCTCGGGGTCCTGCTCGTCTGGGTCGGGCGAAGCGGTGCCACTTCTCGGGCTCGGCAGGGCCGGCTGTGCGGGGGTTCCGTTTGTCGTCGAAAGTCCGCTGGTATGAGCTGCCACGGACGCTCTCCTGTCGTCGATGCTGTTCCTGGGTGTTGCCGACCGTCCCACTCGTGCCTCCAACCGTCTTTCTAGCGTGGCTAGATCCGTGCTACCATCGTCGTCTTCGGGGAGGACGCCGGACAGGCGCATCAGTGATTCCATGCGCGCAAGCCGGTTTTCAAGGCCTTCGATGTATTTGGCACTGCTCTTGTCAGATTGAAGTTTTACCGGTACATCTGAGTACCTACCCTTTTGGCGGCTGACGCTTCTTCTCGACCTGGGTGAAGATGCACTCGGTCTTGTAGTTCTGGCAGTGTGTGCACGAGGGCATCTTGCCGTCGCACTTGATCTTCTTTTTCCGGCACATGTCGCACGCCTGTAGCTGTCAGTAGGGCCCAACAACATACGTGGGCATGTGTACCCGTGCAATGCGCCGCCTCTTGGGGTCGCCGCTGCCGTCGTTGTCGTCCATGTCGTCGTGTGCAAACATGTTGCCAGTCGGCATCTGCGAGGGATCAAAGGTGCCGCTGCCGAAGATGCGCGGTGGTGGAGGGTTCATCATGGGCGGACCCGGGGCATAGAAGCCATTTGCCGAGGAGTTCATGACGCCGAGCAGTCGAGGAGTCGTCAATGGCAGATTCGTGAGGCGGTGATGCGATGCGTCCGTGGCGGCTCTCCGGGGCGCGGTGTTGTTTTGTGAGGGCGGATTTGGCTCGGGCTATACTGGGCAGGGAGGGGTCTGCGTAAGATGAAACGCTCCCGACTTGCACATGTACAGGGAGCGGAGGCTTTCTGTCGCAGACTAACCGACTACTGAATCGTCGTCGGCGGTGTGCGGGTGAGGCAAAAGCTTGTTTGACCTGCTGCAGTCGTGCATCGCCCACCGGATGTGGCTGAGATGGTGGTTGTAGACAGTAGTCGTCTGGGGCAGATGAGACGATGGCCTGACGTCCCAGTAGAGAGAGGGTCTGGAGCATTAGCAACTGCAAAGCTGACTGTGCCTATTGCCAAGTAGTAAGAAAGCCATCTCGTCCGTCGTTCGCGCGTCGTGCCAGCAATGCTTGAAGCGGCCTAGTCGCCATGACGTTGACACGGCTGCCCAGGACATGCAGCCCGGAGAGCTCCATACATGGAGAAAACCGATCAACGTCCGCAGCGACCGTAAGCGCCCTCCGAATAGCGCCCAAAGAGATGTGGCCCAAATAGATGTAAGCCCTCCGCTGCGTGCTATTCTTTGCCTCTGCTCCACAGTACGCCCTAGCACGTTCGCACCTATCCTGTCTTCCAGGATGCGCTATGGCTGCGGTTATATGCCGAGCAACGGTACCTAGATGCCTGCGGGGGGGTATGCCCCCATACGGTGCTGCTGCGCCACCGCCTTGTTACATCTTCACTCTAACATTAGCCTGATGCTAACGACTTCTTCGGTTTGAGAATCGCAACATCATTCACAGACACACCACCACCACCAGTCATGGCACCACTGACTGCAGAAGAGCTGCTCAGACACCCAGAATACCCATACACCATCTGGGACCTCAAGCCTGCCCACAAAGGCAAAGCTGTCGTCGCCAAAGACCGCGGCGGGCCCTTCAATATCGCTTATGAAATCCATGGCCACGGCGATCGACACCTCGTAGTAAGTGGTTCCACTTTCCATATCACCGTCAACCTCCAACACGATGCGCTGCACATCAGGCAACAAGGAAAGCTTGGGGTTTGGCCAGGATGCATTTGTAATGTTGCTGCCTTAACACCGCCAATCCGTCCGGCCTCTGTCACTGTTTCGTTTCAGTCGCATTGATCGTCTCAACTTCTTTGCACAAAGTCTCAGCTTGCCGAGCGCACATGCATCTCGTCTGCCAAAAAGCACATGGCGATCGGGGACATGGGCATCCTCTCCAGCAAACTCGAGAGTCACGCACGAAAGATACCTCGCCCGTTTGCCCGTCGTTTGCTCGCCGTTTGCCCTTTCAGGTTACTGTTTCTTAGACAGACTGCATCATGTACAACTACAGTTTGACCGAAAGATTCCGGCTTTACACACCGGCCCGAAACACTGAAAGGCTTTTTTGTGTCTGTCAGCACTGGACATCTTGGCAACTAACATGCTGTAGTGGGTCATGGGGCTTGGGGGCATGAAGTACGCATGGCAACGACAGACCAAGGACTTTGCCCACACCAAGGGCGATCAGTACTCATCGCTGGTAATCGACAATCGAGGCATTGGTGACTCCGATAAGCCCACTGCTCGGTACTCGACGTCTGAGATGGCCAAGGACATTGTCGAAGTCCTTGGCCATATCGGCTGGACTGGTGAGCGCGAGATCCACGTCATTGGCATTAGCATGGGCGGCATGATTGCCCAGGAACTTGTAAGTGCTTATTTGATTGCCGTCGTCATCAGGTGTAAAAGGATTCAATGCCTCCATTTCAATGTGCGGTTCAGTCGGTTGTCGGATGCTGTACCTTCCGGCCAACCATCACAAATACATCTTGGGTTAAGGCACTAAGGGCTTCAAACACCTCTCAGAGCTCCTGATACCAGGCATCATCCTGCAATCTTGGGCGCGCACTCGGCTTCTGACGCCACTGCAGCCCCCGCCCCCACGTGTTTGCTTCCGCCGCACGTGCTTTTGATCGGCGCGCGTTGGCGATCATCTGCATTCCGGCCATACTTCCGCTTTGAGAAAACCAGACGGACTAACAATGCCAGGCCATGCTTATACCGGAGAAAATATGTACGCTGTCACTAGTCTCAACAGCCTCTCAGTTGTTTAGAACCACGGTAAGCCTGGGCCCATTGAGCTTTCAACAACGTTCTGGCCGCAGTCGGCAGCGATAAGATCGGCATATAGTGTGCACTCACTCGGCCAGTTGCATCGATGATACAGGCTGCAGTTTCGCCTAGAACATCATCACATGATTGGCATGGGCTGACCGATCCAGGGATTCCTAGAAAACCTCATTAATCGCGCCAACCTCTTCATACCCAAGTCTCTTGATGCGCAGATTGAGGGCGTCAAGAAGAACCTCTACACGCAAGACTGGCTCGACGCGCCTGACACCCTCGAGCCCGTCGTTGAAGCTTTCCCCACAAACGGCGACCGCTTCGCGGCGAACGAACTTTGGAAGCGTCAGCACCCAGAGTACTTTGGCAAGGCTGGTTTCATGCTGCAAGCCATAGCCGCAGGCTGGCACCACAAGAGCCCAGAGCAGCTACAGGAGATTGCGAACAAGGTAGGAAAGAACAGGATCATGGTTGTACACGGAACAAACGACCGCATGTTGACATTCCCGCTCGGAGTCGTGCTTTGGAGGGGACTGGAAAAGGGCGAGGGCGTGACAGGCAAGGAAAACTGGCTGGGTGTTGAGGAGGAAGAGGACGTCTGGCAACAAGGCGAGATTGAGAAGCACTTCATCAAGGGCCAGGGGCATGTGCTGCCAGCAGAGAGGCGGCAAGAGTTCAATGGGTGGATTGAGGCGTTGGTTGAGAGGGGCGAACAACTCAATAAGGAGGCGGGCTTGTAGATGAGCATACCCCAACATAGATATGATCAGCACACGATAGAGTACCCGCTTCACTCACTGACTTGAACATGCATTGTCTAGAAGAATCATTCAATTCCAGGCGATACTACCCACTCACTCGCCCAGCCAAGGTGAGTGAGGCAGGAAAAATACGGGGGTATATGATTATCCACACCACACACCATGCAAGAAACCCAAGATAGAGCGAATAATAAAGAGAGGCCTTTGTAAGCATGAACCCAGAATATATAAATCCCCCCTCCCCCCCGCCTTTTTTTTGCACAAGCCACGCCGTGAGACCCCATATTGACAAAGAAATGGCCGCTCATAAACAAAAAGAAAATGGCCGTAACGGAATTCGGACACTGCTCATATGTGGAGCGAGTAAAACAAAGCAAATAAATCCAGACGTTGCAGGTACAAGAACAGAGCCCAAGGGCTAAAAGAAAACAGCAAATGTGAAAAGGAATGCATGAATTACAGCATGGATGGATCCAACGTCCCGCCCATGCTGTCCATTGTCTTCTCAAGCATGTCGAGATCCATCATGGTACCGGGACCGTAGTCAGGGAAAAGCATCATGTCTTCGCTATCCATAGGAGGAAGCATGACGCCGAGGTTTTGCAGATCCTCAGAGAGCTGCAGATCCATTGGCAGAGCATCACCGTACATTCCCACGGCCCAAGCATCCGGCATGTCCGTGTCCTTGAGGTCGAGGTTGATGAGTAGATTGTCATTTTCGGAAATGTCGGACTGCCGAGTTGACGGTGTATCCTTGGCGGATGATTCGGGTGTAGTGGATGGGGAAGCAGGCCGAGAACGAAGCGCCCATGCGTTGTCTTCATCCTTGAGATCGAGAACCGTAAACGGACCGTTGGCATCGAGAGCTGCAAACGTGTCCTCGTACGAGTAGTCAAGCAGCGACATGGGTAACATTGGCTGTTGCTGTTCCTCTTCCTCCTTGACAGCCGGCTCGGGAGCTGCAACTTGCTGCTCCTTTGGTGCTGACTTGGGAATACTGGCCGGCGTGGCCTTGCCGCGAGCACCTGAGCCAGGAGTGCCCACCTTGGTCATTGCTTGGGGCGTCTTGAGCAGGTTCGCAGACGGCGAGTCCTTGACGCCCGTTTGCGTTGGCACTCGCGCCATGGCCGTCGCTTGCTGGCCAGCGGGTGTAGTAGCATTATGGGAGGCGCCGGGGGTTTGCTCGGATTTAATTCCCTGTGCAGGACGCGGGGCAGCAGGTGCAGGTTTGGGAGCCTGTTTCGCGGCGTTGGGGTTGATCCTTGCTTCGCCGGTCTTCTGGTCAACATCAAGGTAGTCGGCCATGGAGTCTAGGGCAAACTGAAGGGGGTTCTCAATCTTGGCATGAATCTGGCTGTGCACTTCCAGTTCAGCCTGGGTGTCGAAGCCTCGTACAGAGTACTCGCAGCCGGCGTCATTACATCGGTACGTCGGCCGTTGCGGTAGTTGCTTCTCAGGAGGTGGTTGTCTTCTGAGCTCTGGGGAGTTGCTCGCACCTGAGCCAATTCGGGGAGAGGCTTTGGCACCAGGGGTGGAAGACTGACTACCTGCTTCGAGCTTCGCGCGCTTCTTCTCCGGCAAGACGAGATTCGTGACCGGTCTCGCTCCCTCAAAGTAGTGCGCTGCGCCGTGACCTGAGTCTGCGCCGATGGCAAATGGTGGTCGGTCGGTGGTAGGCGCAGAAGGAGCCTTCTGGTTGCGGTTTTGTTGTTCTACGATCTTCAGATTCGCGGCATTAAGTTGGGCGGGGACAGTCGAACCCTGGGCTTGGGGCTGCTGGGCAGCCGAACTCTGACCCTGTGCTTGTTGCTTCATCTTCTCCATGATCTTGTGGCTAAACTTAATCGTCGCACCCATGTGGTTCTTGAATTCCTCCATTGTCAAAGTGACTTGAGGGTGGAGCGTTCCATCGGCTTCGTTAATCTGCTGAAACAGAAGTGCGCGTGATCGCCAAATCTGGCGGATGACCGGTTCGGGTTCGGAGGTATCGTAGGAGACATAGAAGATACGCAGTGCTTGGTCTACATTCTTGAGTCGCAGGAGATTGTCCTTGAGCGATTTCTGTAAAGGTCCTCGTAACTGCGGCGGCAGTTGTACTGTTGGCCTGGGTGGGAGGCTCTTCTCCACTTCCTCTGTTATTTGCTTGAACTGCCTGTTCCTTACCGGGTCCATCATCCTTTGCTTCAGTTCTTCAGGGCTGAGCGAGGGACCACGTTGCTGCTGCATCTTGTTGTTCGACGCATCTTGAGCCTTTAGCAACTGTGCCCTGTATTGAGCATGTTGTGTGGGGGTTAGTTTGGTCAGTTGCTCTGGCGTCAGGTGACCAGGTTGGGACTTTGAGGGAGCCATCGCTGGAGCTTGGGAAGCAGGCTCAGTGTTGGACTCGGCATCATCCATTGATCTCTTTATACCCTTATTGCCAGCATTGTTAGTAGGATGGGGTTGCGCAGGCTGTGGTTGCTGTGGCGGTCTGGTCACGGGCTTGGGCTGAGGTGTTGGCTGTGTAGGGGGCGGCGCAGTGGGTGTACGACTGGGCTGCTGCTGCTGTTGGACTGGCATGGGAACTTGCTGCTGCCCTTGGTTGCGCTGGGATTGTTGATTGATCATAGCCGATTGTTGCTGCTGTTGCTGCTGTTGCTGCTGCCTCTGCTGCTGGAGGCTCTTCATCTTGACGGACATTATGAAGCTTCGCAGTTGATCATCCGACATGTTGGCTTGAGGCTGGCCAACCATCCGTGCACGGAAGTTTTGCAGTTCTTGTGGGGAGACCTGGAGGGCTGCTATGTTCTGCATGTTCGGTTGCTGAGGCATCCTCATAGGGCCTTGGTTGGGATTTGCTTGCGCGGGTGGAGCGAGTCCCTGACCGCCTTGTACTTGGGGTTGGACTCCAGGTGCACCAGACTGTCTCACCATATCTTGAAAGTGTAGAACTTGCAGCATGAGCAGTTTCTGGCTGTCAACGCCGGGAACCAGGTTGGGGTTTTGACTGGCCCAGACCTTGAGTTGTTGCCAAGTCCTAACCTCCTGAGGAAGACTCTGTCGGATTTGGGCGTTGAGAACATTGGGAGGAAATGGCTTGGGGTCGGTGGCGTGGATGATTCCAGGATTGGCTCGGAGTAGCTGAGAAGCTGCTTGGAGACGTTGCTGCTGATTCACCATCGGTCCACGCTGTGCACCCATGGGGGGCTGTGGTCCAACGCCGGGCTGTTGCTGCGTGAGGTTCATGCCAGGCCGGCCCGCCATGTTCTGCATGTTGGGACCACCAAGCATTTGGCCGGGCATGCCCGGCGGTATTTGCTGCTGCTGATTGAAGGGCATATTCGGTTGACCAGCGTTTGGTTGACCAGGCGGGAATGCACCATTCTGCATGCCGTTGTTGCGACGAAGGTTAAGTACATAGCTCTGAAGAATCATCCGGAATTGATGCTCCGGGACCTTGAGGAGCTGTTGCCTGACATGGGGGTCGAGATCGGCGGGCATCATGCTCAAGCGGTTCTGCTCGGATAGCGGTGGCTGGTTCGCATGTTGGACAGCAGCAGCTCTTTGCTGCGCCTGACGCATGAGGTCAGATAAGTTGGCGTCGGCCTGTCCGGGTTGAGGGGTCATGATGGGAACGTGAGCCTGGGGCTGGCGCTGTTGCTGTGGTGTGCCTGGAGGTCCCGGTTGGCCTGGTGGAGGCATTGGCCGGTTGAGCATGGGCATGGCAGGACTGGGTTGCTGAGAGCCCTGAGGTAGGTTCAAGCCGCCAATCTGGCCTTGCAATAGCTGGTTCTGCTGGTTGCGTGTCTGGATAGCCTGTTGCTGACGTTGCTGCTCCAGGCGGGCTTGTTGTGCTTGCTGGGCCTGGGCATGCGCTTGTACTTGTTGTGCCTGGGCCTGGCGGTGAAAGGCTTCGGCCTGACGTTGTGCCATGACATTCTGGGGCTGACCTGGTTGGGAGTTTTGAGCTTGGAAACCGCCCATCTGGCCGCCGTTGTTAGGGTTGTTGCTTGCGGGGACAACAGTGGTGCCTTGGTCCTGGCTGCGCATGGCCTCCATCTGACGGTTTGCAATTTCAGTAAAGTCAAACTCTTGATTGGGCTGACGTTGGTTCATGGTCATCTGCTGGTTTTGCATCCGGTTTGGCTGAGCAGCACCCTGCATGGCACCAGTATTCTGGCCAGGAACCGGCTGGCCGAGCGCGCCTCTTCGATAGAGCATTTCAGCGTGCTGTCGGAAACGCAGGAAGAGGGGGCTGATGCCCTGAGCGAGCAACTGCTGCTTCTTATCCTCGGGCCAGGCGCGAATGTCGGCTTCGAACTTGACACGGATCTCCTCTTTGCATGATTCCATAATCTTCTTTGCGAATTGGTTGATGATCAACTGCTCTTGGCGGTTCTGTTGGTTCTGGTTGGGCTGCATGTTTGGTTGCTGGTTGTTCTGTGCCTGGGCCATGTTGGTAGGGTTCGCGCCGTTGACACCCATAGAGGACCCTCCCTGGGCCATGGGGACAGGCGAAACTTGCATAGGGCGTTGGAGCTGGGCGTTGGGGAAGGCGCCGTTGAACTGTTGTGGGGTACCCTGTCTGGGGCCTTGTTGGTTCATCTGCATCATGTGCATCTGGGCGGGGTTCATTCCATTGATTGGGTTATTCATTGGATTAGGCACGCCGGCCTGGAGGCGCTGTTGACGTGCGTTTGTCATCATCATGAGTTTCTGTTTGATGCTATTGACGTATTGGTCCTTTGAGGCGGCGGACATGAAGGTCTGCGTCTCGTACTGGAGGGCGGCACGCATGACCTCGACCTCTGAGAGTTCGGGCTTGAGCAGACGGTACGAGGTGAAGAACTGCAACGCAAGCTGGCCGCGCTCCTCGGGCGCAGTTGCCTGCTGCCATCCGTTTGGGATCTTGCCCTGCTGCTGCTGGACGCGATAGTGCTGGATGAAGTGGTGCAGTCCTGCCGAGGCCCGGCTCTGTTGCATGCCATTCTGCTGCATGTTGGGGTTGTTCATGGTGGAGCGCTATGGGCGGAAGAGGGCGCGCTACGTCGCAAGCTGGCGGCGGTACGAGGAAGAGTCACGGCGGTGCAGAGCCGCGGAAGTGCAGAGGACAGCCGCACTCATGCAGGACAAAGAGGCTTGTCTGGGTGCGTGGCGGGCGGAGAGACGAGTACAGTGTCGAGGTGTGGTGGTGGTGGTGGTGTTGGTAAAGGTGTTGGTAAAGGTCGAGGTGACGGCTTGTCGAGATGGCGGGCGTTGACAGGACGCGATTCCGAGCGAGACGGAGGGGGGTCAGCGTCGTCAGTGTTTGTGGGAGAGAGCACACAGGCTCTGGGGGAGGGACGAAGATGCGGGTGGAGAGAGGGCCAGCATGCAGCCAGCACGGCGAGTGAGGCTTGGAGTGTGAGGTGAATGGTGAGGGCTTGAGTGATTGATTGATCGACCGAGGCGGACAGGGCGGCCGGCCTAGCGCAAAGCACCCAAACGATGGCGCCTAAATTACGCTGTAGCAGCTCTGACGACCACGGATAGTCTAGACGACGGGCGGCAGCGCGGGCAAGGTGTGAATCCCGAATACCGACTGCTGGATACTGCAGCAAAAGGCAGGCTCAAGGTTGCGCACGAGTCGGTGAAGGTGGCAGACTGCAGCAGCCTTTGCAGCAGCCATGAACAGACAGATGGGCAGGACGTGGGCAAGTACGACCGGGGCGCGATTGCTCTGCTGGTGCTTGGGTGGGCCGCACCTACTACCTGCTGAGCAAAGGCACAGGGCACGGCCACCATGCAATGCAGGGATCATGCGTTAGCCGCAGACCATCTTCTAACGGTAGGGTCCGAGAGCGACGGGGGGGAGGGAGGTGCG
>Ga0265797_10002231_pt1 | contig 32949 bp, 28 predicted proteins | sample P2T30metagenome_FD_192433 | JGI IMG/M metagenome (GOLD analysis project Ga0265797, IMG submission 192433) | Plant litter microbial communities from East Loma Ridge, Irvine, California - P2 T30 | ecosystem: Environmental > Terrestrial > Plant litter > Unclassified | place: USA: California... | reverse complement strand
CGCGGTACTGCGCCGTTAGTTTATCTCCCTCGATATTTAATTTCACAAAACCGTTATAACCAAGCTGGTGTCTTTTTATCACCTTACGGATTCGTCGGTCATAGAATAATATTTTGTCAGACTCCTGCTGATTACCAGGCAGTTTTATTTCTACCGGAAGCCCGCCGTGCCCAAGGCACCTGCCATAAGCCATGGGCCCTTTACCATTTCTTGCCTGTTTGTACACAACAAGGCGGTGATCGTGTCCCCAAAACCAGATGATTTCTCTTTCGGAACCGCCTAATAACTCCTTAATTTGCTCACCCGGCCTTTCATATTGTTCTCTGAACGCTGATATGTAGGGATGATGACTCAAAAACACCAGTCCCCTTTTATCATCAGGATCTCCTATTTTAACGATATCCCGAAGCCAGGCAATCTGTTCTTTTTTCAGATGGCAATCCGGTGGAGACAGAATTTCAACGAATGGTCGGCCTACGGAAGTGTAACCTGTGTCAATACCAATAATGCGCCAGTGGCTATTTTCGAGACAAAAGAAACCTGCCTGCTGGGTTTTACGGATCTCACCTTCCTGAATATACATGGCTGGTAAAAGATGTTGAAAGAATGCATTGCCATTCGAATACATCTCATGATTTCCTGCAAGTGCCAGGCTTCCGGAAGCACCATAATACCAGGACGCATGCGGAGCCGTAAAATTATCTTCTATTTCCTTTGGTGCACCTACAAAGTAGACATCACCCAAATGGATGCTATAATCCGGAGCATAACGTGCTACCAGATGTGCTACCGCGTCCGATTCTGCTGTATCACTTGCCCAGTCCGATAATAATGCGATACTGATTTCCTTTCGGGAAGGTACAGAGGACTGAAGTTTATAAACCCCGCTGTCACCGTTTTTTGGATAGGCTTCGTATGGATGCCTTGGACCAAACCTGCTTTTTAAATAATGCCAGGCAAATCCCAGCAGGTTGGTTTTAAAGAACTCAGAAATGACATTGGTGACCTCAGAAGTATCTTTAACGTGCTTTTCATAAAGTTCCAGCTGCGTTTTAGCATGGTTCTCTGCTTCACTGTGACCGAGATCAAGATATTTTTGGGTTCGCTGTTCAGGAGTTTCCGGCATAATGGGGATAAAGTCTTTTGCTGGGGTTAAGTTAAAAGATTGTACCAAAAATACCGCGGGTTCAATAGAGCATTTTTTCTTTTAAGCTATGTGCCTGATGCAAATCTCAGGACAGTCTTTAAATATTGCTGGATTCAAAATACACCTTTCTGAAAATATACTACTTCAAATTGGCCGCTCAGAAGTAAATTAATATGCTTTAAACTATTCATAGCTAGCACTGGTATAGTTATGAACTGTCTGTTGGTCGTTTATGCGGCGGCGTAGCCGACCAGGACGCTGCCGTACAATCTTTTAATCTAACTTTTTTTGAAATTTAACTCTATAAAAGCAAAAAACCGAAATGGGCCTGGGCTCATTTCGGTTGGAAAACTGTAATTCAAATTCTATTAATCTTGTACAGTATACAGGAATAAATATAAGTTTAAAGCTTAACCAGCTTTTTAACAATGAATTCTCCTTGTATTTTCATGCGCACAAAATAATTGCCGGATGGCAACTCGTTTAGTGGGATTTCAGTCTGAGTAGCAATGAGCGGAATATTTAACTTGCGGATAACTTTTCCATTTATATCGGTAAGTTCTATCAGGCTTGTTCCTGGCGCAAAGTTTATTGTCGCGTCTTTGATAGCAGGATTAGGATAAATGAGATTTTGATCAGATTGTAAAAATCTGACTTGTTTGATGCTGAATTTAGTAGATGTTCCATCGTTGTCGAACTGTACTAACCGGTAATAATTAGTACCATAAAATGGCAACTTATCATAGAAAATGTAATTGTTTCTCACAGAACTAGTTCCGTTACCGTCCAGGGTTGCGATAGGTTCGAAGTCCTTTCCATTTTTAGAACGCAATACTTCAAAACGATTGTTTGTTTTCTCAGTGGTTGTGGACCACTCCAGCTTTACAAAGTTTTCCTCCATGCGTGCTGAGTAGGCTATCAGCACAACAGGCAGTGCCTGCTGGGTTGTGAAAGACTGCTGTTGTCCATACGTAGTGTTGGCTCCGACGGTAGCATACGCGCGGTAAAAGTAGGTTGTAGACGGTAGTAGCGCGGTTTCTTCATAACTAAAATTGCCTGTTCCAACTCCTGAAACTGCGCGTTTGGTATTCGTTATAGTAGGGCTCGTAGTGGTTGCATATACAAAACCTCTTTCGGTAATTGTACCTGAACCCACATCGGTAATTGAACCGTTAAATGTGACCTCTGTACTTTTCACCAACGTGGCACTGGAAGTCACTACAACCGGAGACAATTCATAAATGAAATTATCCAGATCCAATGCGATATCATTGATATAACCAGGTCCATTCTCAGTCGAGGCACCATTATTGGTAATCCTGAGCTCATCAATATCATTCCAGTTGGAAGGAGTAAAAGTGACATCCGGATTAGTGCCCATTAATAAATCAAATGTCTGAGATAGTCCAGCTACCTCAGAGCCTGCACGAAAAGCCGTAAACTTGATCTTTTGCCGACTGCCGACTACATAAACGTAAACAGATTTAAAATTAAAGGGTTTGTTATCGGCCTTTTTTATAGACACCCTTGATAGACCGGTAGTAGCTGCACCATTTGTTGTAACTTCAAGATAATCGCTGTCATAGACAACCTTGTAACTCGTAGCATTTGCACCTGAAACCGAAAATATCCAGTTATCACTGCCTTGGGCAATCGTTTGAGTTGCGGACGTACCAGGGTAGGTACCGGTTGCTGCACTGAAATTGATGGTACGCTGTTGGGCAAACAACAAAGAGTGAATACTAAATAAGCAAAGAAAAAGAGGTAATTTTTTAAGCATATAAATTATTTAATTGAGTGGCAAATTTTTAAATAAATCACAACGAGTAGAATTTTAGATTTTATTATTATTTGTAATTATTAAAATGCTTGCTCGACAATAGTGTTTAGTTGTGCACTTACCAATCTATCAGGACATTATAAGTAATGTATCTTTTAAAATAACAATATCAAATGTAGTAATTATTCTATTAAAAATACGACTCGTACTGCATAGAGTTAGATTAAAAGGTTGTATGGCAGCAGCTGCCGCATTAACGAATACGCGCCTGCTATAGATTAAAAATTGAACTACCCATACAGCTGGAATTTATGATTTTTATAAACAATTCTAAGAAATAGGTTTTTCAAAGAAGATATATTTCGAAGCCGGGTTAAATTAAAACACTATACACAAGCAAGGCTCTGCCTTGCTTGACTGATGGAATAATGGAACCTACTTCATTTATCGGAAAGTTTGGCAGAATGTAAGAAACCGGCAGACGGAAAAGTACTATTAAAATATACTAACTACATCTACCTACAGTATATATCAAGATGCTCGGATAATATGTTTTTCAGAAAAGGTAGATTTTTAAACTTTTAACCTTGATGAAATCTTCTAAGATGGAGCTAAGATTTGAACACAGCTCATCTACACCAGGCCAACTTGGCTACATAAAATCTGTGGCGCTTTTTGTACTAACTTTTAGGTTAACTCTACTACTAACAAGTAAAGAAATTATTCCAGATATAATCCCTGTACTAAGAAAATTCTTGAAACTTGTGGATAAAGCAAAACTAGCCACATAGTAACTAAATGCTTTCCTGATTGATAATGAAAATAGTTACCCTTACTTTCGTCCAGCATTTTTGCAACCACCAAAAAATAAAACCTATGAAACAATTTACAATGATTTGCCTGATATGGCTTACATCCCACACTTTACTTGCACAAGTGTCCCAGGATTTCCAGATTGCTGAGTGGGAAAGGGCAAAAGTTTATACAAAAGAATATCTTGATGCCATGCCGGATGCAGGTTACAGCTTTAAACCAACACCTGAAATGCGCTCATTTGCAGAGCAGATGGATCACCTGGCAGATGCTAACTTTGCCATGGCCGCAGCTGCATCAGGCAAAAAAAGCCCGATGACAGGATCAGCAGAAAAGATGTCGGACCAATCCAAGGCGGCAGTTACCAAGGTTGTACTGGATAGTTATGATTTTGTTATTGCGGCAATAAAAGCAACACCTGTTACAGACTACGGAAAAGATATCAAACTTTTCGGGATGGATACAAAATCCGGAATTGCATTTGATAAGGCATTTGAGCATCAGACCCACCACCGGGGACAGGCAACGGTATACATCCGCCTGAAAGGAGTTAAACCACCGCAGGAGAAATTATTCTGAACAACAATAAAAATGCCTTCGGATCATGAAGGCATTTTTATTTATCTCTTAAACTTTTGCTTTTGCTCTGATATTGTAGAGTGACAGTGCAAAAAAGCTATACGTTTTCATAAGCAGCGGCGGCACAATGAACTCACGGATAATTTCTTTACGTTTTTCAGCAGGCGGTTCGGCAAGATCAAGGTACTTTAAGGCAAATTTCAGTTTTGAGAAATAGCTGTCCTTGTATTGTTTCGCAAAGAGTAATTTATAATAATAAGTAGCAATGTTCTTTCTTAGCTTTGCGTCGTACTTATAATTAAAATGCTTGTTGATGTTTGAATACAGCTGAATGCGGTTGAACAGAAAATCGGAACTGTAATGATTATCTGCAAAGCTTGCTCCTCCTCTGTTTTTACGGTAAACCGACATCACCTCATCAATATATCCGATCGGCCCGCGGCTGGCAAACATGATGTTACGGGGAATATCTCCGCTTGTTGACAGGTTAGTCCATTCCGGATCAGGATTCTCAGCAAGATCTTTTCTACGAAAAACCAGGCTGGATGTCGGAATAAAGCAAAGCTCATCTTCACCAATCAGATCATCAACCGTATACTCCGTTTTGGTCAGCCAGTTTACCAGATGCGGAGGCGCAGAATTATCATCATAAATTGCCTGGGCATTATGAAAACTAGCCGAATAATGCGGATTTGCATCCAGCATTTCAACCTGTCTTTGCAGTTTATGCGGAGAAGTCAGATAATCATCACCGTCAAATTGTGCAATATATTCTCCTTTTGCAATGGCAAAACATTGCAAAGCATTGTATTTACCATTTAATCCCAGATTTTTGGGATGCAACAGCAATCTTATCTTATCAGGATAACGGCTTTGATATTCTTTCAGGATCTCAGCCGTTCTGTCTTTTGAGCAGTCATCTCCAACAATGATCTCGAAAGGAAATGTGGTTTCCTGCATCAGCAGTGAATCCAGCATTTTCCCTACGAATTTCTCATGGTTGTAAGTGATAATGCAAAAACTTGCCTTTATCATAATTCAGTCAGATTCATTTAAAAACCTCTTCAACCTGTTCCTGTTTCGGGAAGCCGGGGAACAGCAATTCAGGTGTCGGCTTATAAATGTATGGCAGCGGGAACCCTCTGTCAACAAAGGTATCTTCTGTCAAATTGTTGAAACGGAACTGTGAAGTCCAACGGATATGCGGTGTTACGTTTGTTCCTGAACGGTGAACGGTGAAAGTTGAGAAAATCAGGATATCACCTGCTTCCAATTCCAGCTGAACAAATTCATCTTCCGGAAGTTCTTCTTCGATACTGCTGATATAATCTACATCGGTACCAGAAAACAACCCTCTTTTATGACTTCCAGGTAAAACCTGAAGAGCACCAAGTGCCGTATCGCAGTCTACCAGCGGAAACCACATCACGATACTATCCAGTGATCCCTGCCCGCCGCGCCAGTCCTGATGTGCACCCAGTTTCCAGTAATCTTTTTTCTTGGCAAGGTTTGGACTGTTAAACATCATGGCAGGCCTTACTGCGATAATCGGGTAGTCAAGACCCAGTCCCTGTAAATATTTTGTGATGCGTGCGTCTGTACCTAATCTGTGCAGGGAAACCAAATGCTGAACCTGTTTTCCTGTATTTACAAATGCATCAAAATCCTTTTCAAAGAATGAATACATTCCTTTTTCAAACTCATCCTGATTATTGATGTCAACCTTCGTACCGGTAGCACGTTCTATCTGATAAGCGAAAACACCACGTGCCTCGTCAAAAATTTCCTTTATCTCTTCTTTCGTAAAAAAATTACGTACAACAATATAACCATCCTTAATATACTGCTCTCTTGCACTCGTGCTCATAATTGTATTTTTTTAATTTATGCGGTATAGTTGATAATAATTATAAATAGCAAAGGTATGATTTGTTAAACAAATATCGAAATTTATTAATGCTATGGTAACCCGCGTTTTATTACCTTAGCAAGAAACAAATTCAATGTGACTTCCCTAACGAAGGTCGTGGCAACCGGCTGAATAAAAAATGATTCATGTCAGTTTATATGAATATATTAAGACAGCCTACCCTGATCATCTATTGCTGAGATAACGGTAATAGAACGATTTTTCACTGCCTGTATACTGAAAACTTATTTCCCAACCGTCGTAAAGTGCATTCATACCAAAAACAGAATGCTGCTTATCATTTATACTGTTTTGCGTATACCTGCCGGGCGGAAAAAATGGTGTAAACATATAGCGCATCGGAGAGGTTGCCCCGATAATATAGAACAGACAAAGTGCAACGGTTACGACAGATTTCTTATATAACTTCTGTGCCAGAATTTCGTAAATAACAAGGATGACACCAATTGTCATCAGAAATAAGGACGGCATACTTACCCGCATCAGGAAATCATTAAAGATACCCATTCGGTATACCGGAAGTATAAGCAAAACCAATATTGAAAGCCGCATCAATGGCCGGAATGTCTTTGGGATGAAACTTACCTTGCGTTCGATTATATAAACCAGGACCAGATAAACACCAATCTCCATGATAATGAACATGGTATAATCATGAATTGCCTGTCGGACGCCTTCCTGCCACAAGAGATACGGATAATCCTGAATGGGCTGATGTGCAGCAAAATAGGTTCCAATCAGTGCAGCCAGCATTACTCCGCTTACCGAATAATAATTAAATAGATTCCTGAAACGATCTTTTATAAAAAAATAAATCCATACAGGAATAAGACCGATGGTGATAAATGGTGCCCAGAGGATTGTAAGTACAGATAAAAAAGCAGATATCCCAACTCCATTTTTATGAAAACGACAAAGATGAACCATCAGGCCGACACCAATCCATGCAGGAAAAACGTACTGAGGATTCCATACAATGAGCCGCACAGGAGACATGTAACTCAGCAGAATAGGAAAGCCCAAACCATCCCAGCTCAAAATGTCATTCAGGTTATTCCGCTGACCATCAATGATGTTAAACAAAGGATCAAGTCCTGCAAAGAAAAGAAACAGAACAACAAACTGCCATTTGTAACGGTTGATGGTTCTGTTAACCCATATCAGGCATAAAAAAATACCCGATACGCCCCAGAGAAATGAAGCAGCTATCACCACTTTCAGGCCTAACAATTTCCCCAGTAAAGATGCCGGCAGGTAATAGGCAACTCCGTAACATAAAAATGCATCCGGCTGATTGGGGTCTTCAATGATCACCGGCCAAGGCTTTGTAGCAAGGTTGCTGAAGATGACATTGTGTTTAATGTAGTCCGTAACCTGATAGGTCATTTCTCCCATTCCGCTTATATAAGCGAGAAATACACTGATTCCCAGTAGTATTAACAAAAACCTGCGATCAGGAACTTCCTGCTCTTCCAGGGAGATATTACTACCGTATCCAACACAAAAACGATAAAACAAATAAACCGAAAACGTAGCCATAGGCAGGCCTATATACCATTGGTACCAACCTATTAAAAAAATAATATTGGGCAGCAGTAAAAATGCGAAGGAGCCGGCGTCAATTAAAAAGTGAAAATTACGGGTCTTATTTTTCATAAAATAGATAGGGATCGGCATCTTCTGCGAACTGTTTCTTTATTTCTAAAACAGTAAGTGATCGAACAAACCGGAATACACATCTCCGCGTGACCCGTTGGAGGCAAGCAAATCATGAGGATAGCCCAGTTCTATTGCTGACGCATTGTCCAGCCTGGCTAATGTTTCAGGCGAAAGCTGAATATCAAGACTTTTGATATTGTCTTCAAGCTGTTCCACATTTCTTACTCCAATAACAGGAATCACTGGTTTTTGCTGTTGCATGATCCAGGCCAGTGCCAGCTGTGATGCTGTGATACCTAATTCGGCTGCTATGCTTTTAACTTCAAGCGCAATCCTGTTATTTTTTTCTGAAAAGCGAGGACTGTTTTCCCTTAAACGTCCGGTTTGCCCTTCCGTGTATTTTGCAGTCAGCAGGCCATTGCCCAGCCCGCCCCAGGAAGTTACCGAGAGACCCATTTCGTCAGCCATTGGCAGTAAGTCCCGTTCAGGAGCACGCTGGATTAAACTGTATTCAACCTGAATGGCTACAAATTTGTTCAGACCTCTCCATTCGGCCAGCGTGTTTGCCCTTGCTATAATCCAGGCAGGCGTATTTGATATTCCGAGATGAAGTACTTTTCCGCTTCGAACCAGATCGTCCAGAGCCCGCATGACCTCCTCTGCCGCTGTGGTGAAATCCCAGCTGTGCAGCCAAAGTACATCGATATATTCCGTGTCAAGCCTTTTCAGGCTTTCCTCCACAGACCGGACCATATTTTTCCGGTGATTGCCCGAAAAATTCAGATCTCCCACTCTATCTTTAAGTGAATATTTCGTGCCTATTACGTACCGATGCCTGTCTGATTTGATAAACTCTCCAAGCCACTGTTCGCTGGTTCCGTTGGTATATCTGTTAGCCGTGTCAAAAAAATTACCGCCGGCATTTATAAATGTATCAAATATTTGCTGTGATGCTATTTTATCAGCGCCCCAGCCCCAATCCGTACCGAATGTCATCGTACCGAGACAAAGTTCTGAGACCCTTAGCCCGCAATTTCCGAGAAGTCTGTAATTCATGGCTTTATTTATTTCGTTATTCGTTTTGCTGATTTCCTGAGGCTGCTTACCCAACCAGTTTTTAACCCAATTAGCCATGTTGATTTGTGTAATGTGCAGATCTGCATTGATCCGTATCAGATGGAAGACTAAATACGGCTCAATATTACTTTATGCCTATCTATATTCAAAAAATTATCTGCTTTACTTACTTCTCTGCAAAGGCGGTGTAGCAGTCTTGCAGGAGGAAATTCCGTACCGGCAGCTTATATTTGAAACCAGGTAATGTTTTTAACAGATAAATTGAATCAGGAATGAATGTAAAGGCATTATGCCGGCGCCCGGCAATTTTTAGTCAGTTTCCTGAACTGATCGCAGCTGAAAGTACAAGGCATGGAGGAGTGAGCCAGGCTCAGTATCATTCTTTGAATCTGGGAGGATCAACCAATGATTTACCCGAACATGTTTTAGAAAACAACCAGCGTTTCTTTTCAGAAATCGGTGTAAACCTTGCTGATACCGCTAAATCCCATCAGGTTCACGGAGCAGAAATTTTAAATGTCCGGCAACCGGGCCGCTACGAAGGCTATGACGCACTGATTACTAATAAACCAGGCATTCAGCTTGCCGTAACAATTGCAGACTGCACGCCGATTCTGATTTATGATCCTGTCAGAAAAGCAGCAGCAGCCATACATGCAGGATGGCGGGGGACAGTTCAAAACATTGTTTTAAAAACAGTTTTGGCTATGAAAGAAGAATTCCAAACCGATCCAAAAGACTGTTTTGCCTATGTAGGCACCTGTATTGACGAATGCTCATTTGAAGTGGACGAAGAAGTTGCATCTCATTTTGCATCATCGCACAAACGTCTGGATGAAAGCAAAGGCAAATATTTTATAGATCTGAAAAATGCCAATAAAGAACAGCTGCTTGTTGCAGGGCTTAAACCTGAATATATTGAGCTTTCGCGATTTTCAACGGTTTTAAATAACGAAGATTATTTTTCTTACAGATTTGAGAATGGAACGACGGGAAGAATGCTTGCGACCATTGGTTTTAAAAGCTGATCAACCTTCTCTGCGGGCAACAACAACACGCTTTTTATATTGCTGCGTTTTTCCCGTAACATCAAATACATCAATTAGAAAAAGATAATAACCGGTAGGAACAACCTGTCCGCTTTCATCAGTTCCATCCCATTTTATTTCGCCGGCGGTACCAATCAGCTGGTTACGCAGGAGATTCCTGACCAAGTTTCCGCTTAATGAAAAAATACGGATCGTGGCGATTTGCCCGGCCAGCTTCTGATGGAATTCCAGAATAGCAAAATCATCCTGACCATCGTTATCAGGGGTAAATGCTTCCGGTTTTAGTATAAAATAATCTTCCTGCTTTTCCGGCGTTTTCTGTGAATTGGCAAATCCCGGAGTAGCGTAACCCGTTACAGATGAAGCAGATTGCCAGTTACTTCGCAATGCAGAGGATACATTTGGGTCTGATTTTTCTAATGAGACACCATTAAAACCTGAAAGCAGCTCGTGGTGCATTTTCTCGGAATAGATAAACCTGTCAAATATAACGGAGCCTGCACTTCTTAAAATGACACCTCCTTCTTCATTCGGGAAAGAAGGAAGAGAGGGTACTTCCAGAAAATCAGCCTTCATTGCCGACGGATACTCCTCTTTTAGTACGATCACATCTGTTGTTAACGCAAGAAAAGAATACGGAGCAATCAAAACGTCCGCGGAAGTAATTATGTTAAAAGCACTCGTTCCGTCTGTTTTTAAATTGCCAATGGTCCAACTTTTAAGATTGATAAATTTGGAAGATTTATTATAGAGCTCTACAAAATCAACACCGGAATCTCTTGGATTAAAAAGGATTTCATTAATCACAATATCCCCTGAATCAGCAGGTGAAGGCAACCCAATACGGTGTAAAGATTCCCGCAGCAGATTACCGGCGCAATCCGCAGCATTTTGAATGGAAAGCCTATAATCCTGGCCTTTTAAAAGAGGTGAATCCAATGTCAGCCTCAGACTACGAAATGAGGGAAGATCCAGTTGTTTTTTTATAATATTTCGTCCTTCCAGGTTGACTATTGCCCCTAAAACAGTATTCAGGCTGTCCATTCTTTTATTAAAAACAACAATAAGCTGTCCGTTATCCTGTACATCTACTCTTTCTACAGATGGCGGTTGTGAATCTTTAATATTTTTGACCAAGCTATTTGGCTTGCCCGGTGTTCCTCCAAGCACATCAACTGAAGTAAACCAGTTTCCTGCTTCCATACACGGCCTTTCCGTATCTGCCATTTCAAGAGAAAAACCTCCGCCTCTTTTATCGGGATCCCACCATTTAATAACATAAGATACAGCATAAACCAGTTTGTTTGCAGGATTATATAATTGCAGAGACATACCGTCATTGGTCAGGGAAAGGGAATTCATGCCCAGTACCTTTCCATAACCTGAAAGTGATGTCATATTGTTACGCTGACAAAGGATAATATACGCACCTGGCAGAAGCAGTGAATCCGGTAATACAGAAGATCTGGTTCCGGTTGTGAGTTTCCAGCCTTTTAAGGAAATAGTTTTGTCGGAACGATTGTATAGTTCCAGATACTCCGCTTCCGGGAGGCCAACTATGGGTGTCGGATCAGCCATAATTTCGCTGATAACAACTGAGTTGTACTCCTGAGCGCAACAGAAAAAAGTTAAACCAACTAAGAAAAAAATGAAGTAAATTTTTGACATATAAATTCATTATCACTGATGGCAATAAATTATATGTATTACGGGTTTGCCTGCTGCAGGTAACTTTTCAGAATCTCAGCCAATAAAAAATTCAACCCTTGTGAGGTTGAATTACTTGAAATATCAAAGAAAAACTGATTAGGCGTTGTTTTCCACTGTTTGGACAGACGATACCTCAGCAGGTTTTACTGATTTAACTGCCGTTCTTGCCGAAGTCTTGGCCGCAGTTGTTTTTACAGGTATTACAACTTTCGCAGGAGTAGCTACGGGTGTTTTGGATGTAGCAGAAGCGACCAAGGCGGCAAGCTTAGCTGCTTTTTCTTTTTTCTTTTCTTTCTTACCTTTTTTTTCTTCTTTTCCGCCAGCCTTTTTTTCAAGCTCTTTCGCCGCTTTTGCTTTGGCTTTCAGATTTTCCTTTTCAAACTTTGCTACTTTTTTTGCCAGCTTAGCAGCCGCTTTCTCAATCGTTTTCTTTATTTTTTTTGATCCTGATGATACCGAATCAAATTTGGTTGATAACGTTTCTGCGATCTCGGTGGATAACTTTTTTGTTGCGGATTTCATAATTTATATTTTAGTTGCAATAGATGATTTGGTGTCTGACGATTATTTCTTTATAAGAACCGGTTTGTAATCCACATCAATTAACGTGCAAGTACAGTTTAATATAACATTACCTCCAAATATTCTGTATTATATTATTGTTATCATTTTCCTAACGAATTCCCACAGAACAATTCCTGCTGAAACGGATACGTTAAATGAATGTTTGGTACCAAACTGAGGAATTTCAATACATCCGTCCACCAGCGTCATAACCTCGTCAGAAACACCTTCTACTTCATTTCCAAAAACAAAAGCATAACCTAGCTCCGGGTCAAAATCATATTTTTGAAGTTCCGAACTTCCTTCCACTTGTTCCACTGCTAAAACCCTGTACCCGTCAGCCTGTAATTTTTTTACTGCTTCGGTAGTCAGCTCAGTCTTTTCCCATTCCACAGAAAGTTCAGCTCCCAAAGCACTTCTTGTAATTTCACGATGCGGAGGCTGCTGCGTATAACCGCAAAGTATGATTTTTTTTGCACGAAATGCATCAGCGGTACGAAAAAAAGATCCTACATTATTCAGGCTGCGTATATTGTCCAGAACGATTACATATGGAAATTTATCTGACTCTTTAAATTCATCTACCGAAAGACGATTCATTTCTTCAACGCGTAATTTTCGCATGATTTTTATTTAAAACTAAATTTTAAAAAAATAACCCTAAAATGACTTTCAGGGTTATTTACAATGGTACAAAAGGATTAAGCCTCTTACTTTATTTTGGTAATAAGCTCCACAATGTTTTTTACACCCAGCTTCTCGAAAATCCTGGCTTTATAAGTACTAACGGTAGATAGCTGTAAATTTAGTTTCTCGGCAATTTTAGCAGTTCCCAAACCTTCCTTTAAAAGATTCATCACATCCGTTTCACGTGGTGACAGGCTAATGACAGGATCCGGCAAAAACTCTTTTGGGTTAATAAGCCTGTTAATATTCATCTGCTGCATATCTTCACTCATGTACTTCTTATTGTTCAGCACACTAAGTACAGCAGCCTGAAATTCTTCTTCCGGGGCATCTTTGGAAAGATAGCCATCTGCCCCGGCCTGTAAATATAGTAATCCATAAAGCTGCTCGTCGTAACTGGAGAACATCAGGATACGCGTTTCGGGAGATTTCACACGGATGGTTTCGACCATCTTGGTGTTATTGCCGCCGGGAATATTAATATCTAATATAATAAGATCGTACGCCCTGACTTCCAATTCTTTAACTATTTTATCAAAATCGTCGACGTCAGTTATAATGGCATCAGGTATAAGCGATTGCAAGAGATGTTTAGTCCCAATTCTTACCACTGCGTGATCTTCGGCAATAAGTATGTGTTTCATGTACGGGTTGGATCCAAATAAATACGGAATTCACTTCAAAGTTATACTAAACAATCTATTAAAGCATGATCCTTTTCAGCGAAAAAAAACACGTTCTGCTAAATCCTTTAATATCCGGCTATTTAATTTGTGTTTAGTTTACACAAAAATAGCAATAGCCAGTGTATTTAACGTAAAAAAAATAAATTTAGTAGATTTTTAATTAACATGCCCTCAAATTACTTGACAGATTTCGAGAAACGGGAATAGCAAATTTTTGCCTTTTATAGAATTTATTTAACCACACGCTAATCAAATAAATTTATCGGAAATCGATTTACAAATGCAGAATTTTACTGGGGTTTCGCTACATCCGCCGTATATCTTTTCAAACAGGAAAACCTGCCCGACATCCCTTTGCGTTTTGAACCTTATTTATATTTAAGACCTCAACATCTTCAAACGCAGACACCGCTATCTGTAAGCCACTTTTTGCTGTTTAAACATACTCAAACTACGGCTTCTGCAATTTTTCAATGTGCAGTGTTACCCGATGGCACCGCATTATCACCTCCCAGAGCACCTTTTGGCGGTATTCAATGTGACGATTCCTGCGATTATAATGATATTTCCCAAATGCTTCAGTGTATTGAAGATTGGGCAAGAAGCTCAGGATTAGTCCGCATTGTGGTACAGCTCCCGGCTGCCTGCTATAACTTCACCACAAATGATTTATTATTAAAGTGTTATACATCAAAAAACTACCAGAAAATAATAAAAAATTTAAATCACCATGTTGTAGTCTCCTCATCGGTTTATGAAAAAACAATCAGCTCCGCCGAAAAAAGAAGACTAAAAAAATGCTGGTCTGCAGGCTTTGAATGTGAGTTATGGAAGGAACCTGATATTGGAATAATTTATGATTTCCTCAATTTTTGCCGGTCACAAAAAGGATATCACCTTTCCATGAGCCTGCATCAGCTGGGGGCGCTTATTACTACATTTCCTGACGAAATAATGATATTTACAGTTAAGGACGATCAGAAAATAATTTCCTTGTCAGTCACCGTAAAAGTCAGCAGATCTGCGATGTATTGTTTTTTATCCGCAAGCCTGCCCTCCTATTCTGCTTATAGTCCTTCGGTATTGCTTATATATACCCTTTATAATTTTTGTCAGAAAGCCGATATATCTGTTTTAGATCTGGGAACCTCACTTGACCATCACGGGGCAGAAAAGGCAGGACTTATTCAATTTAAGGAAAATATGGGTGGATTAAGGAGCAGCAAGGTTACATTTTTAAAAAATTTGAGTACTGATCTAAAAATTTGGAGTTAATTTACGGTCAACATAAACTTGCTGAACTTATCGATGCGATCGGTACTAGCATCACTATCCACTTCATGAAGTATTTTATTTTAACTATACTCTGGCTATTAAACCTAAAGGTATATTCTCAAGTTAACCTCAACGATGGATTGATAGGATGTTATCCTTTCTCCGGGAATGCCAATGATTTAAGCGGCAGCAATAATCACGGCAAAGTAACTGGTGCAACTCTGACGTCTGATCGCTTCGGGAATGCCAATAGTGCTTATGATTTTGATGGTATAAATGATTATATCGAAATAAGTCCAAAAAATCTGGAATTGAATGAGTTTAGTTATTCCTTTTGGGTTTATCCAAGGAGTCTACCTCAATATCAACAAGCCTTTTTTATATTTTCTATTGGAAGTGCTTTGGGTGATCAATACGTATTAATTGGAAATCAATACCCTGATGTGCTTCACGGCATATCCAATGGCAGCTACCTAGATGTTAATTATAATGTTAGGTGTATGACTAATGTCTTACCCAAATTAAATGAGTGGTATCATGTGGTTTTGGCCAAAGACGCCAATAACTACTATTTTTATGTAAATGGTAAGCTATTGTGCACCAATCTAACAAATGGCTATAAGGCATTTTATGGAATAGGAACTGTAAGAGCTACGATTGGTGCCAGGAACAATTACGGTCAGGCGGTAAACGCACTTATTGATGACATTCACCTGTATAATCGGGCCATAAATCAAAGTGAAGTAGATGAATTATTCAAAGGATCTCTTAAAGCTGAACCTGAACTAATAAATCTGGTTCAAGATAACCCGTCTCCTTGTGGAGGCGATAATATTAAAATTTCAACTGATGAAATATTTTCAGGCATTTATAACTGGCAAGTAGATGGTCAGGTACAACCAACTATTTCTGGCAATGAATTTTTATACACATTACCGGACCGCAAAGCGGATTATGATATTAGTGTTACAGTAGAAATTTCTAATCCAGTATCCTGTTTTCCGAAACAGCCTTCAAAACAAAAGAAAACAATTTATGTAAAAAATTGCCTAACTACTCCAACCAAACCTGTTTTAATAATTCCATCTGCTTTTACTCCAAATATGGACGGTAAAAATGACACCTGGGAAATATTTAACAAAGAGGCTTATCCAAGCCTTGAAATATCAGTTTTCAATCGCTGGGGGCAGGTAATATTTAATTCCGTTGGATCTAATATCCCTTGGGATGGCACCTATAATGGCAAAACAGTTCCATCGGGAAGCTACCCGTACAATATTTATTCTGAAGGTAGTTTTATTAAACATGGAGTAGTGAACATAATTCACTGAATATTAATTTAAAGCTTTATAAAGGCTAGGGAAGTCACTAAATTTTGTCAGGGTACTTTCATATCCCCAGACAATTACCATTTCTGTAAAAAATGCTTGTACATGTTTCATGACCGACAATTGGAGCCATACCCTGAAAATCCAAACGTTTAAACCCATTTCTCTGCATTACATCTTTCGCCTCGTTGTACCAGCTTCTTTCCGAATTATCAAGAATCAAAACTCCATCGGAAGTGAGGTAATTCGCTGCGAAGGCACTGCACTTCACCCTGTTGCGACCATCTACAACAATAATATTATATTTTTTATTGTCAGTTTTAACAGCCTCAATATACGATTCACCAAGTGGACGTGATAATACTTTTGAATTTGATGGCAATTGAGGTGCTATATACTTTATCCATTGTGTATCGTGCTCAACCGCTGTAATGTTTTTTACCCTGGCACCATACCAGCGTGTGGAATTACCAGAACCATATTCGAACACCTCAAAACTAGGTTTTATTCTAGGTTCCAGAAAAAAAATAAATGAATAAGTATACCAAGGTAAAGGATTACCTGATGCATCAATTGATTGCTTCGCATGATAACTGCGAAACCAACCATACTGTTTTAACGCGCTTCCTAGGTAAAGTTGCATACTCCCCCCCATTCCGATAGCGTTGAGAAAATCCCAAATAATATTTTTAACAGAACGAATCATTTTATTTGATAAAAGAATTTCAAAAATAATTAATATAACAAAGCTACACTTAAAATTTACTCAGCCATTTGTTTCGAAAACTATCAACCAATCCGTTTATCTCCACAGAAACATTCAGCTTAATGATGGCCATACAGAAAAATACGGCGATAAAAGCGGAACGAATTGCGAGCGCACCTATGGCTGAAAAGATCGTGCGCGTGTAATCCGGTACCAATAAGGTGATGCCATACAAAACGGTCAGGATTACGAGCACTTTTAAACTTCCATAGGTAAAGGGCATGACGTCAAATTTCAAATAAACGAAAGTCATCCTTGTAACCGAATACACAAGTGTAGTCATTACCGTTGCTACGGCAGCTCCGGTATAGCCATAAAGCGGGATAAGCCACAAATTGAAGCCTACACCCATCATAGCCGTGCTGATGATGAATAGCGTAGCCCATCTGAAATATTTGGAATACATAATAATCTCAGAATTGAGGCCGGTAGCGATGTCAAATACCTTCACAATAGCAAGAAACAGAACTACGTATTTACCCTGTCCGTAGGTTTCTCCCTTTGGAATCAGGTAAAAGATATCATCAATACTGGCCCAGATTAGCAGGAAAAAAAAACCACCTGCAATGAGCTGGTTCAAAGCCGACTTTTGATTCATCGTACGGATGTGATCGTGATCATTACGGACTAATGCACTTGCCAGAAGCGGAATGGATATCTGGGCGATCGCCTTTCTTGGAATTTCAATAATAGAGGCTATGCTAGCGGCAATGATAAAAATACCGGTACTGACAAGTCCCTGTTCACCGGCAAGCATCGATTTATCAATAAACAAAACCAAATTGACGCCAATTCCTCCCAGGATTGTAAAACCACCGTATGCCAGCATTTGTTTTAGCAAAGCGTTGGTGAGAAAGCCACGGCTGGGCATACGCAGATATAATTTTCCAAGTTGTTTGATATAGGCAAAAAGCAATACTACTGCAAAACCATAGGTTGCTATCAGCAAATACCAAAGTACATCAAAACTAATCCACCCAAATCCAAAAAGAAGTATCAGAAATACATTAGCCAGCCTCAGATAAACCTCCCGTATAAAATTCGGAACGGCAATTCTCGCATTATTCCGGCAATATGCTTCGAGCACCGTGATGTAAATCCAGAATGCGGTGAGCGGAATTACTAAAAAATGATATTTGAGAATCATCGGTGACTGATCCGCAAAATACGCCTTGATCTCAGGTGTAAAAAACAGATACAAACCTGTAAAAAGCAGAACACCGATAAAAGGAAGAAAGAGCAAAAAGCCTAAAATTCCACGATGCTGCTCCTCATCATTCCGAAAGAGCGCGAAAAATTTATCTACTATAAAAGGAGTTCCAAGATGTGCAAATGCAGAAAAAAGCAAGCTGTTCTCAAACAACAATCTGGAAAGAGCAAGCTGCTCCACAGAAAGGAATTTGGTAGAGACAAACATTTGATTCACAACACCAATTCCTACTCCGATGTAGGAACCCAGCCCGGCCTTAAGACTCTGACGAACAACTATTCCCACAATTAAGTCTTATTTACCATATTTTCTTAGCAGGATTTCAGCAATCCGTTCCGCAGCATGTCCGTCCCACAAGGGAGGCGTTTCCCCTTTTTTAGACTTCCCTTCCAAAATCTGAACAACCAGTTCTTGCACCGAGCCAGGATTAAGATCGCTCAACAGATAATTGGTCCCCATCTCAACCGTAACCGGGCGTTCCGTACTTGCGCGGAATGTGATACAAGGCACTTTAAGGTAAGTCGTTTCCTCCTGTATCCCACCTGAATCTGTTACGATCAGCTGTGCATTTTCCATCAGATAAAGAAACTCAAGATATCCCTGAGGTTCCATCAGCGTTACATTCCCAATAGACTTCAGTTCATCCAGCAAACCAAAAGTTTCCATATTTTTAAGCGTACGCGGGTGAACCGGAAACAGCACATTGGTTCTGGAAGCAGTATCTTTTATAATATCCAGTATATTCCGCAGACCTTCTGCAAAATCCACATTGCTCGGGCGGTGCATCGTTACCAGCACATAGGATTTGGATTCCAGGCCAAGTTCTTCAATTAAATTCAGCTTGGAAGCTTTTTCGCGGTAATAAACAAGCGAATCGATCATCACGTTTCCTACAAAATGGACCTTCTCATCCGGAATGCTTTCCATTTTTAGATTTACCATTCCCGCATTTTCCGTCACAAACAGATCATCAGAAATACCATCGGTCATGATCCTGTTTATTTCCTCAGGCATTCGGCGGTCACCGCTTCTTAGGCCTGCCTCTACGTGTACAACCGGCACATGTTCCTTTACAGCTACCATCGCACAGGCAATGGTTGAGTTTACATCACCCACAACCAAAACCACATCCGGTTTCTCGGCAAGCATCACCTGCTCAAATTCGATCATGATCTTTGCAGTCTGCTGCGTATGCGAACCGCCTCCTACCCCAAGAAAGTAATCGGGCTTGGGTAGTTCCAGCTGGTTGAAAAACACATCCGACATCTTCGCATCGTAATGCTGACCGGTATGAATGATTTTTGATTCAATTTCCGGGTGTTTTGAAAAAGCCCTGTGAAGCGGGGCAACTTTCATAAAATTTGGACGGGCACCTACAATGCTTAAAATTTTCATTTGTCAGATATCGGATATTTCAGCAATATTTAATGTCTCATAACGTACTGAAATGCAACATCATACTCCCGAAGCACACTGTGAATATTTACTTCTTTTTTTATAATCTCCAACGAATTTTCTCCGAACCTCTTTATTTTTTCAGGATCTCCGAGCAATTTTTCAATGGCCGCATCCATACTCGGCTGGTCCCCGTTTTTAAAATAATAACCATTATATCCTTCACGAACCAACCGCTTTTCGGTTCCGTCGGCAACGGAGCAAACGACAGGTTTGGCAAAACACATGGCATCGTTAATGGATAAACCACCCATCCCGCCTAAAACGTAAACAGATGACGCATGCAGGTAACTTCCCAAAGTAAGCGAATCATAAACTCCTCCTGTAAATATTATTCGTTCGGAAATACCAAGTTCAGCAGCAAGTTGTTTGATCGACTCCTCTTCCGGCCCGAAACCGATCACAACCAGTTCAATACCGGGAAGTGAAGCTGCCAGATTGCTGACACACTGAATAAGCATGTCCACACGTTTCCATTTTACCAAACGGCCAACGTGAATGATCCGCTGCGGATTATGAGGCAATATGGGCGGCTGTTTTAAAACTTCTTCATACGTTGCGAGCAATTCATCTGTATCCGGAGAATTGGCTGCAATGAATATTTTCTCTTTCGGCACACCATAACTTCCCGTAATGTTACGTGCTTCATCAAAATAGTTGATGTGCGCATCTGCCAGCGGCAAATAAGCTTTACGCAAACAGGTTATAATAAAAAAATAAAGATAACCTTTCCAGTTTTTATCGTCGTTACTGAGATCTTCGGTAATATTTTGTCCGGAATAATAATACTCTTTACTTTTCCCCCAATACGACATATTGAAAGGAATATCCCGGCAAATCAGTTTTGCGCCAAGACCTCTTAATTTTGAATAGAAAAAAGGGTTAAGTACAAGCTGAAGAAAGTAAGGCCAGGCCGACATGACGACAATGTCCGGATTTATTTCTTTCAGCGCGGGAATCAGATCTTTAAAAAATGGCTTTCCGTACCAGGTTGTATATTCCGGTAGTTCAACTAATCTGAATTTCATGTCAGAATCACCCTCTTTTACACCGGAACCAACGGCTTTGCTTCTCTGGCTGGGTTTGATCAGAATAAGATCGGTTCCGTATTCCGAAACCATTTTATTCAGGATTAGAGTAAAATAATGCGGCAGCCCCGCCATAACAAAACAAACACGCATGCGCCAGATCGAAATTGGATATCGGGTGCAAAAGTACACAAACGAAAGTAATTTTAAGACCGGCTGTGATCTTTGGCTTACCTTCTGCTTAAAATTTAAAATTTTGTCTCATTTTACGGACTGTGCTGTCTGCTTAAAAAACTGCTTCCGGGCTTACAATCTGGAATCAACAGAATCCTTTGGCAAGGTCGATTTCAAGTCAAAAATCACAGAATTCTCGTTCGTAAAATCGGATACGGTCAGTTGCTGAAATGACCGGTGCGCCACAGCCAGCACAACTGCTTCATATTTGCCGTCGGGCGTAGTAACAAGCGGAATACCATATTCTTCTGTTACCTGTTCCTCAGATGCCCAGGGATCGTAAACATCCACCTGCATGCCAAAATCCCTCAGCTCTTTATATACATCAACAACACGCGTGTTACGGATATCAGGACAATCTTCTTTAAAGGTTATCCCTAGTATCAGCACCCGGCTTCCTTCGATTTTATGACCTTTTCTGATTAACAACTTAACGAGTTTATTAGCTACAAAAACCCCCATCATGTCATTTACCCTTCTTCCGGAAAGAATAACCTGAGGATAATATCCCAGTGATTCTGCCTTATAGGCCAGGTAATAGGGATCCACACCAATACAGTGCCCGCCTACCAATCCGGGTTTATATTTCAGGAAATTCCACTTGGTTCCGGCTGCTTCCAGAACCTCTGTTGTATCAATTCCCATGCGGTCAAAAATGAGTGCAAGTTCGTTTACAAACGAAATATTGACATCCCGCTGCGCATTTTCGATTGCCTTGGATGCTTCGGCCACTTTCATATTAGGTGCCAAATGTGTTCCGGCTTCAATAATTGAGCTATATAAAGCATCAACGAGTAAGGCAACCTCACGATTCGATCCGGATGTTACTTTTTTGATCTTGGTTAGCGTATTGACTTTATCTCCGGGGTTAATCCGCTCAGGAGAGTACCCGCAGAAAAAATCAACATTATATTTCAAGCCACTCGCTTTTTCCAGTACGGGAACGCAATCTTCTTCGGTACAGCCCGGATAAACCGTCGATTCGTAAATAACAATATCCCCTTTTTTCAATACGCTCCCAACCGTCTGGCTTGCCTTTAAAAGTGGTACAAGATCCGGTTTTTTATAACTGTCAATCGGAGTCGGTACGGTAACAATATAGGTATTATATGCTCTTAACGATTCTGTTTCTCCTGAAAATGCAAGGTCCTGAACACGCTGAAAATCCTGCTCAGAAATTTCCTGGGTACGGTCATAGCCAGCTTTTAATTCCTCGATCCTTTCCGGATTAATATCAAACCCGAGTACAGAATATTTCCTGCTAAACTCCACCGCCAGGGGCAGCCCAACATAACCCAGACCAATGATTGCAATCTTTCTTGCAGCAACTTCTGACAACATGTATTGTAAATTTTATAACAAACCATAAAACTATACATATTAATCTTGATCAGAAAATTTTGCGAAAATCTGCATGCTTTACCGAGGCTAAAAATTGTTGATACAATCAGGATACAAGTGCTATTTTTATTTACTTGGTTCTATTACCATAGTCCGGTTAACTATGAAATTGTAACTTTACCGTTTAAGAAAATCAACCTGATACACTGAAACACCCGCTTGGCGTATGAATGCACTGACAGATAAGGAATTCTGGTTAAATTACTGGAAAAATAAAACCGGGCTGGTTTTTCAGATCCCTGGTAATTATCCGTTTTTATCCCTGATAAAACAACTGACAGTAAATAACAATATCAAAAGCCTGCTGGAAATCGGTGGCTTTCCCGGTTACTATTCGGTATGGGCCTACAAGAATCTAGGAATAAAGTCTACATTACTGGATTTTGTTATCGATCCTGAGATCCTGCAAAAACTGGAAAAAGCCAATCAGGTAGATGCAGGTTCTGTAAAATCTCTGGAAGCGGATCTTTTCAGTTACACGCCGGATGAAAGATATGATCTGGTGATGTCGAACGGCCTGATCGAGCATTTTGAGGATACGAAGGATATTATAGCGCGCCATGTACGTTTTTTGTCCCCTAACGGGCATCTGTTCATCACGCTTCCGAATTTCCGGGGACTGAATGGCTGGTTTCAAAAGACATTTGACCCGGAAAATTACAGCAAGCACTACATTCAAAGTATGGATCTCCACTATCTGACAAAAATATGTAATGAGCTGGGCCTTAAAGATGTGGATGTGCGTTATTCCGGCCGGTTCATGTTATGGCTTGAAAATGAAAGCAAACAACCTTTTTCGGTACGTATTTTCAAAAAAACAACCTGGTTTGTTCTGAAAGTATTTTCAAAATTCTTCCCTTTTGAAACAAAAGCTTTATCACCCTACATTGTTATAACCGCCCGTGCATGAATGTCGTTTTTATAAATACAAATGATAGCAACGGAGGGGCGGCCATTGCCTGCATAAGGCTGCAAAAGGCATTGGAAAAACATACCTCTGTAAAAGGCAGTATTCTTGTTCAGGAGAAGAAAACAAATAATCCTTCTGTAACTTCTGTTGCAACCAATTCTTGGACAAAGCAACTGGCGCTGTTCCGGTTTATTATGGAAAGGCTTATTTTTCTGCCTTATGAAAAGTCCAAAGCAGTTCGTTTTTTGTTTAACCGGGGCGAATTTGGTATTGACATAAGCCAACATCCGTTGGTAAAAAATGCCGACATTATTCATTTACACTGGATAAACTTTGGGTTCTTGTCCATAAAATCCCTCCGTAAGTTATTTGCAACCGGCAAACCAATCGTATGGACGTTCCATGACATGTGGCCTTTTACCGGGGGGTGCCACCATAGCGGCGAATGCGAAAATTATCAGATAGCCTGTGGAAACTGTAAATTCCTGGCAAAACCGTCTGATCAGGATATTTCAAGAAGCGGGTGGCTGGCTAAAAAAGAGACTTACTTACCGGATAACTTCGCCGCTGTCGGATGCAGTCAGTGGCTGACAAAGCGTGCCAGATCAGGCAGCTTGCTGCAGGGATTTAATGTAACGTCTATTCCTAATCCGATTGACACAGCGCTCTTTACCGTGATGTCCAAGACGGAAGCCAGAAAGCAGCTCAACTTGCCGGTAGACAAGCATTTAATACTTTTCGCAGCGATGCGCGTCAATGCCGCCGGAAAGGGATTTGATTATTTCCTGAAAGCTTTACATTTACTCAAAGAGAAAAATGCTGAATTAGCCCGGAATACGGAATTAATCGTTTTTGGAGAAGCCGATGAACAAACACTGCAATTGCTTCCCTTCCCAACACACAATCTGGGACGTTTAACCAAAATGGAAAAAATCAGCCTTGCCTATAATGCTGCTTCTGTGTTTGTAATTCCTTCACTGGAAGAAAACCTGCCCAACACCATCATGGAAGCAATGGCTTGCGGAACGCCTGCCGTAGGCTTTCGGATCGGCGGAATCCCCGAAATGATTGACCATCAACAAAACGGATATCTTTCCGATTATCGTTCGGTTGAATCGCTATCTGACGGAATCCAGTGGGTGCTGGTAAATAATAAAGACGGGATGCTCTCTGATTCTGCCAGGCAGAAAGTAGTTTCTACCTATTCTGAACAAACGGTGTCCGCTCAGTATTTTGAATTGTACAAAAGTTTGTTGAACCCAGCAGATTAATATCCAGGTCAGTTTTACCCTGAATAGTAATTATGATAAATTCTTCATTGAAACAGATGAAAGCCTGATGCCATTATTAACGATTATTACCATCACCTACAATGCTGAAAAATTTCTTCCCCGAACGCTGCAAAGTGCCGGAAAGGCGCTGGCTGGTATAACCGATAAACATCAGGTAGAATATTTGATCATAGATGGCAAATCGAAAGACAGTACCATCAGCATTGCCAACCAATTTACGTTCATTTCCAGGATCATATCCGAACCTGACCGTGGCCTGTATGACGCCATGAACAAAGGCCTGAAATTAGCAACCGGCAAATATGTCTGGTTTTTGAATGCAGGCGACGAAATTTATGATCAGCAGGTGCTGGCCAAATTATTACTAAGTTGTGATACAGATGCAGATGTATTTTACAGCGATGCCATGTTTATTCGTGAAAATGGAAATGAGGTTGGACTAAGAAGTAAATTTACACCACACAACCTTTCCCCTAATCTGAAATGGCAGGATTTTGCCTATGGAATGAAAGTATGCCACCAGTCCTTTATTGCAAAAAAAGCGATTGCGCTGCCTTACGATGCCGAAAACCTCAGTGCCGATATAGACTGGGAAATCAATTGCCTTAAAAATGCTGATAAAATTGTATTACTGGATTTCATACTCTGCAAGTATCTTTTAGGCGGAACTTCTGTTCAGAATCATCGCCGTTCGCTCACTGACCGCTTTACAGTCCTGCGAAAGCATTTCGGACTTTTCCCTACCCTGTTAAACCACTTGTTCATTTTTTGGCGCGGCTTCTGGTTTGTCCGCAGAAACGGAAAGTACTGGTAAACAAATATTCACTTCTCTCATATTCCGGACTGATGCTTAGTTCCGGCTTCTCGTCGTTTTCTGATATTTATTCCGGCAATTGTTTAATTTAAAAATCAAAAACAGTTTAATATTTTGCATTATTAATATATTGATATAAATATATATTGCTAACAAGCTAATTAACATATATTTGTTTTTCAATTTTTAATAATAACAAAATCTAGCTACTATGAGAAAAGCTTTGCTATTCACCTTTTTCGGTGTATTTAGTATGTGTATGTCGCTGCATGCGCAGGGCATACGTATCACCGGGAAAGTAACGGCTTCCGACGATGCATCCGGCCTTGGTGGAGCAACCGTACTGGAAAAGGGAACTTCCAATGGTACGCAAACGGATGCAAATGGAAATTATGTGATCAACGTATCTTCAAGTTCCACCCTGGTTTTCACCTTTGTGGGAATGATAAGCAAAGAGCTGCCGGTAAAAAATGAAAGTGTGATTAACATTCAGCTTGAAAATGACCTTCGTAGTTTAAGTGAGGTAGTGGTAGTAGGATTTGGAACAAAAATTAAAAGGGATCTTACAGGAAACATTGCCAGCATTAGAGGATCAGAAATTCAAAATACCCCTGTACCAAATTTCAATCAGGCTCTTCAGGGACGTGCAGCGGGAGTCTTTGTGGAAAGTGCCAGTGGAAAAGTCGGAGAAGGTATTAAGGTTAGGATCAGAGGAACCGGCTCCATAAGTGCTTCCAATGATCCGTTGTATGTTATTGACGGAATTCCTGTTAATTCTGCGGCCCTTTCCGGAGCCTCTACTTCGGGAAGTTCGCCTGCTCCTTCCGGAAACCCGCTGGCAGACATCAATTTCAATGATATTGAATCATTTGAAATACTGAAAGATGCATCGGCTGCTGCGATATATGGATCACGGGCGGCAAACGGCGTTGTCTTAATTACAACAAAAAAGGGAAAATCCGGTAAAACAAATCTCAGTGCTAACATACAGTATGGATTTAATAAACCAACGCACTTGAGAGGTTTTCTTGACGCAAAACAATATGTTGACCTGATTCGCGAGGCTGCAATTAATTCAGATGCACGGAATGGTATCACATCAACCGATCCGGCACAATATGAAGATTCGGATCTTGAATTTGTGGAAGGCAGACTTGACCGCTATTCAGGTGGCACTGATTGGAGAACACAGCAAACCAATACCAATTGGGAGAAGCTTGCATTTAATGACGCATCCAAAACCAAAATTATTGATATCAATGCCTCTGGCGGAACGGATAAAACCCGTTTTTATATTAGCGCAGGATATAATGATCAGGATGGAATTCTTTTTGGAAATGATTTTAAAAGAATTTCCGGACGTATTAATCTGGAGCAGGATGTTACTTCAAGATTGAAATTAGGATTTAACATGGGTTTGTCCCGCACGGTGGCCAACAGGGTTTCACTGGATAATGCATTTTCAACACCTATGCAGATTATTGCGCTGTCGCCGATTACTCCTTTAAGAAATGCAGCTGGAGAAATAAACGACCGTCCGGTAACAACTTATTATAATCCGCTGATTGAACTTGATAATAAAAGATTTGTCACAACCGGGTTTAGAAATATAGGCAGTACGTATTTGTCCTATAACATTGCCAAAGGTTTGAATTTCAGAACAGAATTTGGATTCGACATTCTAAACCAGGACGAAGATCTGTTTTATGGCGTGAAAACGGAAGTTGGCCAAGCTGTTAACGGGCAGGGTTCCTCTTACTTTTACCGGACGGTAAATTACAATACCAATAACTATTTTAATTATAATCTGCTGAAAGAAAAACATAGCATCGATTTTACAGCGGGTATGTCTTTTCAGGATTATAAAGATGACAGAAACTCAGTTACCGGTCAGGATTTTCCGGTTGACGATTTGAAAAAAATTGAAAGTGCAGGAAAAATAACAGCGGGTTATTCTTCTTCATCCCAATCTTCATTTCTATCTTATTTTGGACGTGCCAACTATAAATTCAACGACCGTTACTTACTTTCTCTAAGTGGCCGGGTTGACGGCTCTTCGAAATTTGGGAAAGACAGCAAATATGGTTTTTTTCCTGCGGCGTCTGCGGGATGGATACTTTCAGAAGAAGCGTTTCTGGCAACAAACAGCGTTGTGAGCTTTTTGAAATTAAGAGGTAGCTGGGGTATTACCGGTAATGCGGATGGTTTTGGTGACTTTAAACAGCTTGGTCTGTGGGGCGGATCAAAATATGCAGGAACCTCCGGCCTTATACCAACACAATTGGCAAACCCTGATTTGAAATGGGAAAAATCGAGCCAGGTAGATATCGGGGTAGATTTTGGTGTTTTCAATAATCGTATTTCCGGAGAAATTGACTACTATGTAAAGAACACCCGGGACCTTATTTACAACGTACCTGTTCCCGGAACATCCGGATACGCTACGCAGACAGTAAACATTGGCTCTATGCAGAATAAAGGTCTTGAGTTTGTCTTAAACTCTACAAACCTCTCAGGAAGTGCATTTACCTGGAATACGAGTTTCAATCTGTCCAAGAATATTAATAAACTGACCAAGCTTGACGGAGAAAACCAACTTATTCCCGGCAATGATGGCCGCTTTATGAATTCACTGATTGTAGGAGAATCGATCGGAATTTTCTACGGACCAAAGTATGCAGGTGTGGATCCGGTCAACGGAGATGCGCTTTATTTTACTGAAACAAACGAGACAACCAATAATTACAACTTGGCCGGAAACTATGTAATTGGTAACCCTAATCCGGACTGGATTGGTGGAATTACAAACAATTTCGGTTATAAAGGATTGGAGCTTAGCGTACTCTTCCAAGGCGTCTTTGGAAATCAGATTACCAATGGAGCAGGAGGCTTTATGACTGCGGGCTTCGACTGGTTTGACAATCAAACACTTGAAACACTAGACAGATGGCAAAAACCAGGTGATATTACAAGCGAACCGCAACTTAGATTTTCGGGTGGAAATGGGACAGGCGCGTCGAGCAGATATGTTTATGATGCTTCTTATGTTCGTTTAAAAAATATTACCCTAAGTTACAAGCTGCCCCAATCTGTTCTCAGCAAAATCAAACTAAGTACAGTTCGTTTTTACGTAACGGGTGTTAACCTGCTGACCTTTACTAAATATCCAGGATGGGACCCTGAGGTAAATGCCGACTACCGCTCCGGAAACAGAAATCAGGGAGGGGATTTCTATTCTGCGCCTCAGATTAAGTCTGTAACATTTGGTATTAACCTGGGACTATAAACAAAGGATTCATTTCAGCAACTGGATTTGTTTTCCATCATCCAAAAAATCAACTATGAAAAGATATAATTCATTAATACTAACCGGAATGTTTTTAATGTCATCCTGTGCCAGCAAACTTGATTTGCTACCACAACAGGATATCGCAGGTGAGATCGCTCTCAACTCAGACACAAACATAAAACGTGTATTGGGTGGCGCTTACGATGCAATAAGCAGTGCTTATGTACTTGGCGGAGACATGGCTTTGTTCTCTGAACTGCTGGCATCTAACGACGAAATTACCTGGGAAGGTACTTACAACCAGCCACGGGAAATTTATACAAAAAAAATATTGGTTACAAATAGTTATGTACGGGACATCTGGCTTAACTCTTTTGAGGCCATAAATATCACGAACAACATTTTAGGTGTTATTGATAAAGTAAATAAAGAGGATCAGGATCGGGTAAAAGGTGAAGCACTGATGCTGAGAGCCATAACGTATTTTGAACTCGTTCAGCTTTTTTGTTTGCCATACAGTGCAGGCTCTGTTGCAGCTAATCCGGGACTGCCGTTAGTGCTTACGCCTACGGTTTCAATCGAAGCAGGAGCCAAAGTAACGCGTAGTTCACTGGAAGCAACTTATGCACAGATACTTAAAGATGCTATTGAAGCAGAAGCATTACTCCCTGAAACCAATGGTGTATTTCTATCACAAATTGCAGCAGATGCCTATCTATCGAGAATTTATCTTCAAATGGAAAATTATAGTAAGGCACTCGAAACTTCTAATAAAGCCATAGGACTTGCCGAAGCCAATGGCCTGAAACTTACGGCCACTTATGCGGCAGCATTTAACAATGCAGCAAACAGCAGTGAGGATATTTTTGATATTCAGGTTTCGGACCAGGATGGAGATAATGACATGCAGTTATTTTGGTCGATCCCTGCTTATGGCGGACGGGATGGAGATGTATCTGTTCAGGAAAAGCATTTGCAGTTATACACAGCCGCTGATGCCAGGTTAAAATTGTTTTATACCGGTTCAGGTTCCGTCCGCAGCGGTAAATGGATGTTACAGTATAAAAACATTCCTCTTTTTCGTTTGGCAGAATTGTATCTGACCAGAGCTGAATGTAACCAAAGACTAGGTTCACAGGTTGGTGCAACTCCTGCCGCTGACGTGAATTTAATTCGAAGAAGAGCTGGTCTTGCTGCAATTACTGCACCAACCTTAGATATGATTTTAAAAGAACGTAAACTTGAACTTGCACATGAAGGCCAGGGAATACAGGATTTAAAACGTCTCAAAGGTACAACGGATGGACTTGCATATAATTCCGAAAAGCTGGTTCTTCCAATTCCTCAAAGAGAAGTCGATGCTTCCGGAATCGAACAGAACAAAGGATATTAATTCGGCAATACCCATAATATGCAAAAAACACTCCTGATTGGGAGTGTTTTTTTATGCCTTAAATGTATTTCTGTAACTATGCCACTACTAACTATCTTTTAAAACCAGCTGATCCACGACCGGGCATCTTTGGCACTGACCATGTCGTAGGTTGATTCAGAGGTTTGTACAAAATAATATCCCGTAGATTCAGCAAAAAGGTTTTGGGTATCTATAAAGGGCCCGCTTGTCGGAGCGCCTCCTCCCGGAGCTCTGGCCACAGTAAAAACTGCTCTTCCGTCTGCGGTAAAGGCTGAACTGATTATACTTGCATATACAAGTGATAGCGAATTTCCATCATCAAATGCCGGAGCCAGGATATCATAATACCCCGGGCCTCCCGGCTGAAATATATACAATGCAAAAGGTTTACCGTCAGATGTTAGTTTATCAACACCAAAAGCATTATCAACCCCATTAACATGAAAACCATCCCAAGTACGCCAGTCGCCGCCTGATTCCAGTGGCTCATTCCACCATCTTCTGGCTGCTGCTACATCTACCGCAAGCGGTTTGGCTGCATTTAAAACAGTGGTGGCAGCGCCATTCGCTGTCAGTCCGATTTGTAATGTGGTAGCATTCCAGGTGATGTTGTTAAATCCGGTTATCGTCTGGCTTCCGTTCACAAGCGGTTTAACAAACATTAAACCGCCGGAACCAAAATAGTACCCGGTTGTAAACGTCTTCACCGTTGTTCCTTCGAGCCAGGTTAATTTAATACTGCGTTCGGCCTGATTAACAGCCATTTCATAAGTTACACCAGCTATGGTCACCCTTTTGAAATAGGTCAGATATTTCGAAATATTATTAAATACAACGCTTTTTGCCATTTCTCCGCTTGTATATGCCGTGGCCTGTACCTGCGTGGCCTTTGTCATAACCAGCCGGCTCTGGTTTTTACGCCCGACAAAAGTGATTGCATCCGTTTTAATAGAATCCGGATAAATCGCAAATTCAAAATCTGACAACAAACCTTCCCCTCTAATGCCGCCATTTACTTCTTCGTCCGGATCAGACAAAACATGCAGGTAGGAATAAGTATCAAAGATTAATGAAGGCGTTTGCATTGCTTTCAACCTGTAACTGCTTTCCTTGGCAGTGGAAGCGGATGTAGCAGCAAAATCCGAATACATAATTACCCGGTTTTTGTTATCAAATTTGAAGTAAAATCCGTAACTGCCGCCTCCGGCAGGGTACATTACCGCATTCCAGCCATAGGGTGCATCCACCAACTGCTTTTCGTACGATGCCAGTGCCTTATTTAACCGTACATCTGCCGATTCTTCAAAAACCGAATCATCAGCATTCTGGCAGGAATAGAAGCCGGAGGCAAGAAACAGCAGGTATAAAATGGACTTTTTCATCCGTTAGAATATTGATTGTAATTCAATGATTTATCTGGTAATCAAAAGACTGAACTTGTCAGAACAATTTGTTCATGGCCGTTCTTGTTCTTTTCTGCAAACTGTAAAAATCGATCTTCCAGGTGTTTTTATAATAGGCCACCACAATTGCTTCCTTCTGCCTTAATGCTGCTCTTGCCTGTGCCTGAGTTGTTCCTCTGTCACTGACACCGGCGGGAATTGACTCGACAAGTTTGTCAAATCCGGCTTTGCCTTCCGTGAGCATCATGGCGATCATTTCAACAAAATCTTCATCAAAATTTAACGAACTATATGCTGTTATAAAGCCATCTCTTCTTGCCTGTTCATCCGACCAGTTAATCCAGTTTCCTCCCTGATAAAGTGATTTGGTAATCTCTTTGTATTCTACCGGATACAGTACCGTCTGATGCAGAATGTGCCCGAATTCATGATGGATCGTATGCAGAAACCAAAGTTTCACAAAAGAGGAATCCTTTGCTGCATTGTATCCGGGCATCCCTTTGATCTTAAATAAATTCACCCCGAACAAAGCTACCTTACGGCCACCTTCTGCCGTTCCTAATGTTACCGATCCTTCCGCATTATATTCGTTACTTCCGGATAATACAAAGAACTTGGGTGAGTATTTGTTGTAAAATACTAGTCCGGCTTCCTGTACATAAGGGACCGTCCAGGCTTTTCTGATGGTACTCAGCAGTGGTATCACCTGCGCCTCATCCGGTGGTACCAGTGTTTTGGTTACATTGGCAAATTCAAACTGATCCCATTTATACTTGGCTGAAATATTGTAAGGAGTCGTCAGACTGTCCAGTATCCATTTATCAATTGGCCCCTGCACCCAGGTGTCACCGCCTAATCCGGGAATATCTTCAACATCTCCGATCTCTTCCTCCTTGCAGGAAATCAGAAGCGAACTCAGCAATAGCACTGAGGAGAATAAAATTTGTGTTAGTGATTTCGTTACCATAATTGAAATTCAGGTATTTATCTGCTATTTTTTGCCAGTCCCGATATCGAGGCGGATTGAGGAATTTGTAAAACTCTTTTTGGATCACCGTCGGGTATTGTAAGCGTTCCGATTACAGCAGTACCTCTCCGTATGTCGTGCTGAACGGGGATTCCGAACCGCTGCATATCAAACCAGCGCATGCCTTCCTGCACAAACTCAACTCGTTTGAATGCCAGAATTGAATTAATCAGATTGTTTAGCACCGTTGTCGAACCAAAGTAGTTGCGCATCGTTGTTGCCGTGATTGCATGCGTTGTTGCATTATAATTGTTGATACGCTTGCTGGCAAACAGATTCAGGTCGGCAATGGCGGCTGCTGTATTCCCTAAAAATGCATTGGCCTCAGCCCGGTTAAATAAAACCTCCTCAGCAGTAAACACAGGAAGCATTACATAGGGAAATCCAATTTCTGCATTTACCGACTCCCTTACAAAATATTC
>Ga0265797_10002229_pt1 | contig 32954 bp, 35 predicted proteins | sample P2T30metagenome_FD_192433 | JGI IMG/M metagenome (GOLD analysis project Ga0265797, IMG submission 192433) | Plant litter microbial communities from East Loma Ridge, Irvine, California - P2 T30 | ecosystem: Environmental > Terrestrial > Plant litter > Unclassified | place: USA: California... | reverse complement strand
TGCCCAGATTTCACTGACCTGTGGTCGTATGTCCTATTATTCATATCCCTGATCTTTATGTAACAAACAGAAAACGCCCGCATGTACCGCAAATCCTGCAAGCCGCCGGTAGAACTTGTCAACAAAACATAAGCCAGCTCAGTTGGCTAGACTGAGGCACAATTCTCGCTAAAGCATGCATGATCTGACCAATGATTTTCTCTCAGCTAAGAATAGTTGCACAGGCTTTAGCGAGCATTCTGCCACCTCACCGTGCTTCACCTCTCCCTAAGGTCTGCATCGCATCTGCGGCTAAGATTTGAAGAACTCTCTTGATAGACATGACCATTTAGACGGCCCAGCGCCTTCATCTCTGGCAGTTTTAGGTCAAACATCGAGGTCACTGTAGATTCCTGTCTCTGACACTATGCGACACCCTGGATTTTGCCATGGCTGAAGTATCGGCCAGTGAGGCAGAGGCTTTCGCGCCTGCAGCAGCCGACGCATCAGGACAAAGACGTTCACCCATACACGATTTTCTCCCAGACGGACATATCAGACTGTTTGAGGTCGACCTGGAACCAGGAGGAACCATCACCGGTAAACTTCAGACGGCCAAGATCGGAGGTGGAGCAACTTATTTCGCTCTATCATATGTCTGCGGTACTGGAGCGGATAATCGCAAGATCTCCGTCAATGGCAAGGTGTTCAAAGTCAAGGCGAATCTCTACAATGCACTTGAAACGCTGCGCTCATACTTCCGAGGCGAGAAAGCTCCTAAGGCTCTACTATGGATTGATGCAATTTGCATTGACCAGAGTGACGAGCAGGAAAAAGCCAGGCAGATTCGAAATATGCACGACGTTTTCTCCAGAGCCCAGGAGGTCCTCGTGTGCCTTGGTGATGTGTCGGACGACGTGGGCTTGTTCCTGCATGTCCTGGCCTGGGACGAGCTATACGCCGATCTTGGGATGAAGCTCTCATCAGAGCATTTGAGAATGCTTCAAGATTCCATTGGCATGAATCAAGATGACTCTTCAACGAGCAGAGTGCGGAGATGGACGACTTCGCGTCTTGCTTGGCTGATGAATCCATCAACGCTACTGCATGGCTTCGAGCAGCACCGCCGGTCTGCTGATGTGAACCTCTGGTCGGGTCACGAAGACGCCGAGATAGCAGAACGTATCGTTTCGTTCCTTGATATCACCCGGCGGCTTGAGAAGCATCGTCGGGTAGTGTGTCGGAACCTGCACGCCATGCATGATTTCTTGAAGAAACTGGATACAGCCGCTATATCTCATCTCTTTTCGGCACCTGAGGAAGAGGTTAAAAGCAAATTGGAGTCCATTATAGACACGCCCGTTGTGAGGGACGATCTTTTTCGCTTGGATCACAAGTTCTGGGCTGCACTCCATGCTTTCATACGCCACGAATGGTTTCAGAGGGTGTGGACCTTCCAGGAAATACTGCTCGCTCCGAAAGCCCGACTCTTCGCTGCAGGCGTTCGAATCGACTGGAGGAACGTCGTGCGTCATACAAGAAGTCTCTTAACAGCCATCAACGCGAAGAACCTGCGTGAAATGATCGATCCATCCGATCAAAGGGTTCAAGCTATCGAGCACCCTATCGAAACAGCGGCTCATGTCGCGACATGGGCACTATATTCACAAGAAGAGATCAATGTGAACTTGTTTTACTTGATGATAGTTACCTCTAACAGGAGAGCCACAGTGGTGAAGGATAACGTATACGCACTGCTCGCGCTGCTGGATCTCGAGGAGAGGGGTCAAATCACGATCAATTACTCCAAGCCAGATGCAGAGGTGTTGGCCACAGCAATCAAGGTTGCTTTGCGTTTCACGTCTTATCATGGCAAAGAAAACGGTGGTAAGGACGTCTCCATTGCCCATCTTTGGGAACTTCACGGACTATGGGACTCGTCCAACCAAACACAGTCACCTGTGAACAATCTTCCGTCGTGGTGTCCCGAACTGCGCGGTAGTGTCGACCTCGTACCCCTAACTATCGGAGGGACAGGGATGATGGTATGGGAAGCATTCTCGGTCGCTTTTGGAAAGAAGTCGGGATCTTATCTTTGCTACGACCACTCAACGAGTGTTGACACTCTCAGCTTGAAGGTGCTGAAGGTGGATAAAATTGAGCGATGCATGAACACTGTCTGTCCTCTATCTATCCACGACTGGTCTCAAACCTCCACGGCCAGGTCTGAGAAAAAGACTTATGCGAAACGGGTGCCTGCCCACATACAGTGGCTGCTCAATCTGCGATCTACATTTCCTCCAAAAGATTCAGACCCAGGAAGTTTGTCACGCCATCTGGAAATCTATCTTTACGACACGAAGAAGAAAAAACAGCATCTTGAAACCATCAGATCTCTCGACGAGTTCTCAGCAGCTTTGACGCTCATGTTCTCCGTCATCGCAGGAATGCGAAAGACATCCGAGAGGGATATGTTGTCTATAGGAGAAGCATTCGTTATATTGGTATCGCAGCGATACCGGTTGTTGTTCGAGACTAGAGCAGGGCACATCGGGTATAGCTCGAGACAAACAGAGCTAGGAAGCCATCTCGTCGTCGTACCGGGCGGCTTTACTTTCCACATGCTTTCGGCCGATAGCAGCAGCTACATTGGCTGCGCCGTTCTCTCTGGTATGATGGAAGATGCTATGCTGGATGTACTAGACGAGCGCAAACACGACTGGGAGATGGTACATCTAAAATAACGTGCGAAGTTCGTACATGATCTGAGGTTGTGGCAAGACCGGGATTGCGTCGCAGTTCCTGAGTTCGATCGATCGTGGATTAGGTGATGTAGTAAAGCACTGTAGGCCAAGGTCGCTTATCTTGTCTCCACGAACCACACCTTCTGTCTCTACGACAGTCTTGCGATCAGCATTCAGGAGGTCTGCCGCCCTTCTGATTTCTTATACCGAACTGCGCAGCAACGATCTCGTTCCAGCTTCGTCAGCACGCGGCGTGTCAGCTGCGGATAGTAGGTGATTATCTAGCAAGTCTCAGGTATCTGCTAGCTATGTACTTTAGGAAACACTTTCGACTGGTGTATGATAAGACGGTATGCCTAAGGCTATATAGCTGCATATACTAAAAGCCATCAGATGCCGTATGTAAATTTACAGCGGGTGGCTGTGAATTTGTGGCGCCGCTATACTACCCGTGAGCACGGAGCCTCGTGATAGATACACTATTAGAGGTCATCCATTGAGCGTCTTATCCTTTGTTTTTCTGTGTCAACATTTCCAAGGTTCAAGCTCCTGCGCTGTGCCTGCACCTTCGACCCCATGTCACCTTCAGAGGGGTTGTGCCGATACTGCCGAGAGACGAACAAATCCAAGACTCTTGTGCAGCTGCGTACAAGATAACGCTGCAGTCACGAGCAACACAAGACACATCGCAGCAAACACACATCCGCGGCCTTGGCTGTAGCAAAGTGGAAGGTGTCAAGTCGAAAGGAGTTTGTGACCTGCCTTTTGGACTGCTACGCTACAGTACCTCTGAAACTACACAAACACCACAGACCAATTCGCGACATGGCCGAGCATACAAACACTGGTTTTGAGGCTAAACGTGGAGGCATGTGTGGAGAAACCGTCTGGGGTACATGATCTTGTTTCTTCTTATCATGAACGTTCTTGGACTGTCTCCACCAAGCGATATGGTCTCCTTCATGCCCTGCCCAGCACATCGCCCAGCCCGCCCAGCCGGTACGGGCAAGGGCCTTCAGCCATTTAACCCACGTGATAAGGCATCTCGTTACATTGCTATCGCTTGGTCCTGTAGATGCAGGACGTAAAGCTCTGGGCATACACGCGAGCCAGCCGCGAAGAATGCTCGGTATGCGGCCTTGCCAGAGATATGGGAGCGGCCTAGCGAGTCCAAGATTCAAGCAGGACAATCCTTCTGGTAGCAGGGTCGCATAAATCGTTGGCCTCGGCCACTAGCAATGGCGATGTCTTGCTTGTCAACTTTTACAGGCCTCTGCTACGATGGCGATCAAGAATTTGTTGAGGACAGTCTTCAGCTCGAAGACGAAGACCGCCGACGATGGCCGTGACCAATGGCCTTCTCGAACTTCTTTCATCCTTGCCGCGATGGGCGGCTGCGTTGGATTAGGAAACATCCTTCGATACGTGAGCAGACCACGTGCTCTTATTTGCAACGCATGATCAATGCTGACTTTATGGAATAGCCATCGCAAGTCTACAATAACTTTGGGCTTCAGTGGTTCGTAAGTAGTGGTCGGTCAAAGGCGATCAAACGAACTACCATTCTGACCCATGTCATCACACAGATCCCTTACTTTATTGCATTCTTCTTCCTCGGAATCCCAGGTCTCACGCTCGAGATTGCCATCGGTCAGGCCTACCGCGGCGGCCCAACAATTGCCTACGACCATGTCCAAAAGAGGCTCAAAGGCGTAGGCTTCTCGCTCGTCTACAATGGTTACATGATCGTCCTGTACTATGTGCCCATCCTGGCTTGGGTCATGGCATACTTCCGCAACTCCTTCTCGAGCCCACTCCCCTGGGAAGGTAATAGTTCGGAGTTCTACATGGACAGTGTCATTCGGAACGGTGAACGCACAGCAGGTGAGATTGCTGGCGGCAGCGTGCAAAGCTACACTAGCTATGCTGGATCGAGAATGGTCGGCGAGACGGTGGGCTGGTGTGCCTTCACATGGTTTCTTGTCTGGCTGTGCATCTGGCGCGGGATCGGACAGACTGGTAGGGTTGTGTACTTTGTAAGTGTTGACGTAGTGGTCTTGCATCGCCTAGAGCACCTCACTGACCATTTCACTTCTTCTCCGATAGACTATGGGCTTCCCGATCTTGATGGTCATCGTCCTCGTCGGCCGAGGAGTGTCTCTTCCCAATGCCGGTTCGGGCATTCGCTATGCCTGGGCAACATGGCGCTCCGAGGTCCTCGCAGACGGCCAGATCTGGCAGGACGCTTGCGGCCAGATCTTCTTCAGCATCGGTCTCGGCATGGGATATTTTACCAACTATGCTTCGTACAACAACAAGTACCAGAACGCCGTCCAAGACGCGCTGATCATCTGTTTCTCTAACTCTCTCATCGAGATCTTGTGTGGTCTCGCAGTGTTTGGAGTCATCGGATATCTAGGCATGGATCCCGCCGCCTCTGAGAGCCGCCTTGGTAGCTTCGACATCGCCTTCCTCACGCTCCCGGAGGGAACGGCACAAATGCCCGGCGCGCAGTTCTGGAGTGCGATTTTCTTCCTCACGCTTATGGTCCTTGGTGTGAGCTCTGCATTTGCCCTTTTGGACACTCTGATCTCGCAGATCTGTGATAGTGAGTTCGGCAGGCGATGGAACAGGTCCGTTGTGGTCAGCGTCACGGTCGTGATTTCGTTCCTGATCTCTTTGATCTTCTGCACGGAATTCGGCTACTACTTGCTGGACGGCTTCGACACATGGCTCAACAACTTCTCCCTCGTTTGGGTGGTTATGTGTGAGTTCCTTGGAGCAACCATGGTGTACCGCTACAAAGATGTCGTTGGACTTCTGGGTTGGAAAGCGTACCTCGTCTGGACTGCTTCCTACCTGCTGTCTCTTATCCTAGGCGTCGCCATCGGCCACTCTGTCCACCCAGGAGCAGGTGCAGGTGTTGGCTTTGGTATCTTCTTCCTTGGTCTCGGCATAGCCATAGCACTGGCACAAACCCCAAAACAAACCACCATGGGACCGCCCAAGTTCTTCGCAGGCAACGCAATCCTACAAAAATTCTACTACCTCACATTCTACCAGGGCTGCCAACTCTCCCACGACCTCAACCTAACCGTCGCCGCCGGCAAAAACTGGTCCATCCCCATCATCTGGGGCCCCCTGCTCCGCTACATCTCCGTCCCCATCCTCGCCATCATCCTCAGCTTCTCCTACCCATCATTCAACGCCGTGCGCCACGACCCGTGCCACATCGTCGGCTTCTTTGTCGCGAACCTGACCATGGTGTTCGTCGCCATCGGCTGGCTGCTGCCCAAGTTCTACGACCCGTTCGTGCCGGTCGAGAAGCGCGGAGAGGGCCATCTTGAGTTTGCGCCGAATGAGGCGGTGGCGGTTGTTGAGGCGTTCCAGAGAAGGGTGGGCGGAGGAGGTGGTGGGGAGTACGGGGCCGGATATAACAGCCCAGATGAGCCGGTTGGGTCTGGAGGAGGAAAGGCGATCGCTTGATGGAAACAGGCGGACACCGTTGGGGCAAAAGGGGGGCGACGGGTGGATCTTTGAAAGAAAGCCGTCAAGCACAATGATAGGCGCTTGTATGAGTTGAATAAGATGATGAAGGCCATAACATGCGGAAATATCTACCCAAAGCTTGTACATAAGAAAAGTCTTCAACACCTTGACAACTCTCACCAGGACTGTTTGTGCCTGCCTGCTATGTATGCATCGCCTCCTTCGAAAAACAAGAAAACTCGACCCAAATGGGCAAAAGGAATTAGTATAGTACAGCAACTAAAACGCATTCAAAGATGAGAGAAGATGCAAATGATAAAAAACAGAATCACACTGAACGAGAATCAAACCCAACAAGAAGAGAGTAAGGAGAGTGGAGGATCCCAAACACAGGAAACCCCCCAAAAACGCATACAGTCGACGACAAGAGGAAAGACGAAAACAGCACAAGCCTCGCACTGCGCTGCGTCTTGTTTTTTTGGGTGTAATCATTCGAAAAGAAAAAAAATCTTGTTTCTTTTTTCTTCTTCCGCCTGGGATCGATTCGTCTATACACTTCCTTCTCTCGCTTCCAAGATATGATCAGTCGAAGAACAAACATTCAACTCTTCCTTTCCCTCTCCCTCTATCTCCCTCCTCCTCATCAAGGTCTTGTACAAGATTGCATTGAAACAAAGAAGCAAACCCGGTAAAAACATTGGCCTGTCCCCCAACGAGAATACGATGTTGCAAGACAACTCGCGTGCCAAACAAATTGGTATCCTCCCTTAACGCAAGAATCAGAAAAATAAAAATAGTGATCGAAAGAGAAAGAGAAAGAGAAAAAAGTAGTAGTGGTCTATCCCCATGTTTTCGTTGGTTTCCTGCTCATATGCAATTTTTGTTGCCCCGAACGAAAAAAGCGATCGTGAAATTTTTCCGACATCCAGTGTGCAGAAAAGGTCGGAAGTGAAAAAGGCGTCAGAGAAACCCACTCTCTCATACTTCTCTGCTCTACTCTTCTTGGATGTCTTCCCGTCCTCGTTCGTCTTCGCTGTCGCGCGTGCGGACCTTCTTCATGGTATTGTTGCTGCCGCTTCGCGAGCTACGCTTTGAGCCGCGCGACAGGCCGGTGCCTCTCCTTTGCTTGGAGTGCGCGGCTTCCAGCGCCGCTGCCAGGCTGCCGGTGCGCGGCGAAGAGGAAGAGTTGGAGTGGTGGAGCTGTTTGCCGCCTCCGGAGCGGCGACGGCGCATGACGAGACCGCCGTCGCTATCGGAGCTGCTCTCGTCTTCGTAGTCGTCTTCGTTCTCGCTGTCTAGTGCCGTTTCGTCGTGGTCGGGGGAGTAGCCTTCTTCATCTTCTACAAGTTCGGTGCGGAAGGTTGGCTTGGTGAAGCCGTTGAGAGTCGAGTCGGAGTCTTTCGTTCCAAGGTCCTCCGCCGGTGGAATCTCCAGGGGATCGATGGAGGAAGCTTCAGAGATGGCGGAGGGGATGGAAGGGTTGGAGACAGACATGGAAACAGCAGAGCCGAAATCGGAGGAGCTTGAGACAAGGGATGGTGGCAGTTGGCTCGCATGCCCAGTTGGGCTGGTCTCGTGAGACGACGTTGGGTGTGAAGCGTTGGCAGCAGTAGGATGGCGCCATTCGATGTCGTTGGGGCTGTGGTCATCTGGACTGGGCGGGCATCTGCGGCGGTGCAGGGAGACTTGCGGCCGGCCATTACTGTCTTGGCCGCTCTGACTTTCTGCCTCACCTTCTCTGATCAATTTTCTGATGCGCTCCTCATCTGCTCGTTGCCAGTCCTCGGCACTTGACTCTGTCACCACACTTCGGGGCTTGACAGGTGTCTCCTCGTCCCCGTGGTGCGACGCTGAGGACTTTGCTTCCGATCTGAGCGATCTCAGAGACGTGGTAGATGACATGCGTGAGAGTGCTCCAAAGTTTGGTCGAAGGAGTTTCGGCGAGCCGGATACTACAGACCCTGCACGCGGCGAGACCGGACTGCCTCGTCTACTATTGTTTGCGCTGCCTGGCGTTATCGCCCGGAGTGATTCGGGCAAATCGACGTGGCCTGAGACGGAGGTCTGACTAACAGCAATGCTTGGTTCGCCGTGCGGATCCAGTGATTCAGTGGAGGCACCCCGGTTTGATGAGCGGCCACGCAAATCAGAACTCTGTGATCGCGCTGCAGACCGCTCACGCACCGTCTTAAGTATGCGTCGGCCAGCGCCCCCAAGCAAGCCACCCAAGTGCGATCCGCCGGGTGACTCAAGAGCCAACGGCGTACCAGGAAGGCCTGGCGAACTGGGTGGTGTTTCTTTAGCTAAGTTGCCGTTGACATCTGATTGCTTGACAGTGCGAACGGAGCCGGAAGTAGACGTGATAGTACGTGAGCGCTCGGGTGGAGGTGGCCGCGGCGAGGACCTCGCCAATTTGTCTTGTGATAGCACGGTGTCCACCGACTCTGGTCGTGTTGAATCATGATCGAAGAAGCCGGTGCTGTGCTTTTCGGTCTCCGGGCTTGCGGTCACACTTCTCGACAGCGGGTGCTCGCCTTCCCTAGAGGCTTTCAACGCTGAGAAGATAGACTCGTCTCCTCGGAGGCTGTGGCGGCGTGCATCTTGGCTGATGGTGCTGCTGGATGAGCTTGTAGATGGCGGTCCAGAGTGTGAGCCAGGGAGGCCTGCAGTAGAGCCACTCCTAGAACGACCCTGCAGCACATTACCAAAGCCGAGACGCTCACCAACTCTCTTGATGCCTGAGCGTACGCGCTCGACCCACTGAATTGGGACAACGGCGGTGTCGACATCGTCGTTCGAGACTTCAATCTTCTTGCCTTCACTTTGTCGGTTCGAGTCCGTCTCTTCCAACCAAGCCATCTTATTGGGCAGATCTGCGAGCACCCACGGGTGGTGTCTGACCTCCTCAAGTGTGATGCGCTTGCCAGGATCTTTAATCAACAGACGCTGAAGCAGGTCGTGTAGATCATCGTCAATCGCTTCATAGCTTAGATCAAATTCGTGACGTTTGCCACTTCCAGCTGGCGGGAAAATCCGTCCGTGTGAGCTTGGCCGAGACTGTGATTTCGTGTTGATTGGCAGCAGCCTTTTCCTTGGGATGTAAATCTCCTCGTCGGCGATTTGTCTCATGACGACAAACTCATTGTCAACGTAAGGAGTCCGGGCATACAGCATGCAGAAGAGTGTAATGCCGAGGGCCCAAACATCGATCGCTTTGGTAACGGGAGGAGGATCGTCCATGGGGTCCGTGATGCACAGTTCTGGTGCGAAGAATGCTGGTGTACCAACAGTCTTTGCGAGTTCCTTGGCTTCATCATCAAGATCTCGAGCCTCGTTCTCGCTCAGTTCTTCCGGAGCCTCTTCATCGTGCAATGGTCTTCCGAGATAAGACACACCAAAGTCTGAGATCTTAACCCGCCCTTCTATGGTCTGGAGTAGATTCGGTGGTTTGATGTCTCTGTGCACAATGCCTTGGTAGTGCAGATATTGCAACCCAAGCAAGGTGTCTCGGAAAGCCACTCGTACGTTCTGCATCGACATACACGGCACATACTCGAGCTCTGGGTTCAAGTCGCTTTCGAGCACTTCGGCCGCGATTTGTGCCAGGTCTCCGGTATTCTGCCGGCTTGACTTCGCTGATGAATGCAAGCTTGTGTTGCTGGGTACTCTCGAATTCTCTCCGGAGCTGAAGTCGTACGCACCATACATTGTGCCGTCGAGGCTGTTATACGGGAGTGTATCATGCAGCTGCATGGGCGAACTTGAAAGCATCATATCTGGTTCTTCGTATGGTCGCTCTGCGGTGAGTGTGAGAAAGGCTCCAGACTCCGGCTGTTGGGGAATTGTAGGCAGTGGCGACGCCGTGCGAGAGATTCGTCTTCCAGCAGCAGCCATATATCTCGCCAAGTCGATCTCAGATGGGTTAGAGCCTGCCGTTGTGGTTGACACACGAGATAGACGGTCGTCTTCAGAGTCATCACTGCAGTCGTCGCCCATCTCGTGACTCCAGGTGTGCGGGTTGTCCAAAGCTTCCTGTCTCATTCTACGAGCGGTACGGATCAATAATCGCTTATGTCGCCTGAGGCGTCTCTGAGCTTCTGAAAGAACTGCATCGTCCTCTGCGTCCCACTTAGAGTCCGAGTGTTCTCTCTTCTCCCTCTCGTAGCGGCGTGCCTCGACAATGGCGATTTCTTTGGGCGCCTTGACGCGCCATGTGATCTCGCCTCTCTCTACCCATTCCAGGACGATATAGACCTTCTTCCGTGATGGATCATCAATAACTTCAAGAAGGGCAACGATGTTCGGATGCCGTGCTTTCTTCAAGATAGCAACCTCCTTCTTGACTTTATCTTCCGCGTTGCCCAGTTTACCCAGCCGTCTGCGTTTCGAATAACGCTCGACGATCTTGATAGCCACGTGGTTGTTCGCAGTCTTGAGATCTCTGCCAAGTTTGACTTTTCCATGTGTACCACGTCCGAGTTCGTCGATAATTTCATAGTGATTAATAAGTTTGCGTCCAGAGACTGGATCGACATCGACATCAGCAACGTGTGTCTCCTTTGGTGCCTGGCGGTGTGTGAAATGGAGGAAAGGACTGGCGTATGTTCCAGGAGTATCTGGAGACTCCCAGTCTTCATGAGCGGGCGGCGCGGTGGCGGGAGTGTAAAGACCGTTGTTGCCTGGAGTCGCAGCCGGGGAATTACCAACAGTGCGTGAGCCAGATTGATGTAGCGATGCGATGGCAGAAGAGAATGTGAGGATTTGTGAGGGATAAGAGGGTCGTTGTCGTAGAGTAGGTGGGTGATTGCGGTGAGGATATTGAAATCCTTGTAAGGCGGAGAAAGACTGGTTGGGATACGCCGGTCGTGGTGGTCTGGTTAGAGCAGGAGCCGGAGTAGGTCTCAGTGTGGCAGCACTGTCTGAGCTCGCTGCGGTCAAGTGTGAGGCCTCTCTTTGTGGACCAGGTCTTTCAGACATTGGTGATGATGCTGCAAGGTCTTGCGTAGCTGACTTGCCGGGTGACTGGGCATGGCTGGGGTATACGGGAGAAGAGCGACGGGAGGAAAGCGAGGCAACTATTGATCCGGGACCTTTTCGAAAGGATGGTTCTGGATCGGCAGGATTTGAAGCGAAGTGGTCATTCGAGGGCGCGGAGTCATTCGACGCAGATGGTGTGGGTTTTGCAGAGGAAGGCGCCTCAAAGTGGTGAGTTGTGTTGGCAGAGGCTCGCTGTTGTTCTTCAGGCGCCTGTCCTCCATCCTGTGTGTGCTGCTCCGAGGCCGCAGGATCTGTTGACATGGCTTCCGAGACACTTTGGTCGGCGGCAAGGTGCTTCCAAGGCGGGCGAGGTGTTTCTTAAAACGGGTGGTGTCACTGAGTGTGTCGAGGACGGCCTTTGTTGGTGGTTTAGCCGCACTGGGTTCGGTTGGACATTGAATGGTGTCGTTGAGCGCGTGTGCCTTAGGGTGGCCGTATCATCATAGGGCGGCGGAGGAGGAGGAGCAGGCGGCGCGGCTCCAGAGTGGAGGAGAGAGCAAGAGGAGGGTCGGGGTATGTTGCTAGCGCGAGAGGGCCATGAAGAGAAGACAGCACAGGCAAGACAGGCCAGACAGGCTCGCAGACGTTGAAGGTATGGATGGATGGATGGGCCGGGGCAGAGGGCGATGGCTCTCTCTGACGTTGATTCGGACTCGACGTGCAAGCAGCAGCGCAGCAGCAGGCAAGTGGGGCAGAAGTCTCCCACAGCCAGCCAGACAAGAGAGAGAGAGAGAGAGACGCTGCTGAGCACTGGCCACCAAAGGACGCTGCACTCACTCTCGCACGACTACACTAATAACTCGACTAACCACTCCTGCTCTCGACGGGATGGGTACATGAGTACCTGATACAGCACCTGCCTGCTGCTGCTCACGCCCTCGACAGCCGCTCTAACCCCAAAGCGTCAGTCAAGCCCATCCCAGATCATGCCGCCCGCCGTATCAACGGCCTCTTCCTCCGGCAACACGTGCACGTGACCCTGGTATGAATTATTGTTATTTATTGTTATTTACTGCTGGGGCTCTCAACTCTCCTCCCACCCGCGCGCGAGTGGCTGCTGGCGGGCTCACAGCGGCGAGCGTTGAGATGGCCGCCCGATCAAGGAAGGGCCCTCCGCCAAGCCGGCCTGCATGTCTCAAGCCCTTCCCTCAGCCTGTCGCCAGATGGCCACAACTCCGTCTGCGCGCGATTGGCCTGCACCGGCGATCACTGCCTCTCACCCTCCTCACGTCCGCAACGGCGAAATCGTTCACCAGCAGCAGAGTGCAAGCGCAAAAGCGATGGGGTGGGCGCTCGGGCTCTCGACACTCGACAAGCGAGGCGGCCAGATGCATGCCCGCGCAGGCAATAGTAATACTGTAACACACAACAAGCCTAGCCACGACGCACTACTGATGACATATGCCACTTGCCTCCCATCTCCCGCAGCCGCACACGCCCACACACACACGACATCGGCGCCTATCGCGCGATTTTGCCTTCTCGCTTGCTGCCGAACCCTCTCGTCACGGTCCGCAGCAGCAGTGCAGTGACATTCACTGCAGCAGTCTGACCCTCTTCGGCACCAGGCAAGGAGCGAAGAGCGCGAGCCCTGGTTGAGAGCCACAGTCTCACATGTGGTGGTGATGATGTTCAAGGTATGTCTATTTCCAGTGCGAGCGTGCGCACCAGGTCTCGCGGCAGGCCATCCGGACGACGAATTGTCTCGGATTTAGCAGCAACAAACGAACACGAAAAGAGTAAGGCAGTCTTGTTCGAGCAAGCCAGAGACGAGAGAGGCTAAGGCACCTCTGCCACTCGTTTTTGCCACTTAACCTGCATAGGCATCTTCCGAGGAGAACCGCCCAGCCAGTCGTTGGCGGCCGCCGATGATCTACAAAGAGGCGTTCCCTTCGTGCTCCCTAACCGAGCTAGGCTGTGCAGCGACCAGTGAGACAGCAGCGAAATGTGAGCGGGGGATAGAAGCGCAGCGCAGAGCAGAGCAGAGCTGGTGGGGGAACGAACCAACCGGAGCCGAGAATTATTATTGGAGGATTTTTGAGTGAGGGAACGAACAGATGGGGGAGAGACTGAGAGAAGAGACTACTACAGGTACTACTACCTTACTTACTGTACCGCACACCTTCATGCAACTACGCGAGCCAGCTGCCTTCTGCTAGCGACATGATGTACATGACAGTAGTACGCAACGTCCAGCACTAATGACGTTCTCCTTCCTTCCTCGTGAGACTTTCACGCTGCTGCTGGGGGTGGGAAACTTTTGATAATCTCAATCAAGCCTTTCAGGCCGCCGCAGGATCGTGGCTGAAGGATATTGGATCGACTCGACCTACTACTGTCGTAATCTATTACGCTTCTTTCGTTGGGTATGCTCGCGTGCGATGCTGCGGCTTCGGGGCGCCTTTGTTGGGAGATTTGAAGATGCACCGCAGCAATCAGCACGAACGCGAGCCACTCTCATATTACCTTGGGTTTGATTCGCCTTTTGGGTGGTCACGGAGCATCGTCCCGGTATCGAGGGACTGGTGGCATGCGCGCGCCAGCCTAGCTGCTCGATCCATTATGTACATGCATAGTGTACTGGGCTGCACATCGGCGGGCTCTTGGGAGCGCGCGGCGGCATGTGCAAGCCGTGCTGCAGCACTTATGGAGAGCTCATGCATGGTAAGGATTCACTTTGTTACTGTATGTACTAGCAGACAAACGGACGTCGCGCACGAGCACTGGTGGGCATATCTCGATGATTTGGAGGTGAATCTCTTAAGCGTAACGAGCTTGGTTTTTCGTAGCCTCATGGCTTGAAAGCTCTATCAAACATGTCGTGAGAGTGGGTGACATGGCGGAGATCTCAGCGTCCTTTTTCATTGGACTACGTTCACATTCGGAGGGTACTTCCCAACCCGTACCATTTCCATCCCATCCCATCACTGCATGACAGTCCTGTCGTGACGGATTGCCCTGTAGCATGGGGATTTCTTGCTTCGCCTGCATTGCTCACACCACTGCAAGCTGCAGTTCCCCTTCTTGTTTGGCGAGACTGAGCCTGAGCCTGCAGTCGCACCCTGCACAGACCATAGTGGTGCGCGCAATATTTCACTCGTCAAGGCACGTGCCGTACCTGTGGGGGAATATGCACAGTCGTGCTAGACCAACGCCGCCCCTGCTGCCATCGCCGATGGCCTGGCAGCCTGTATATTCCCCATGCTGACAACGAGGACGCTTCGCGCTTATGCAGGTCGCCGATAAGGGAGCGTAGGGCCATTCGCGAAGGAACGCGCGCTCTCTCTCTGCTGCTGCTGCTGCTGCACGCATACAATTGATTGAATCGCGTGTCGCGATTTTCGTTCATTCATGAAACAGAATTCAACTGCCGTCCAGCAACGCAGCGTCCTCCTCGCGCTCCCTGCGAAGATCCTCCTCGTCCTCGCGCTCTCTCACATGCGTGGCCTCGACCAGCGTCGCGCCCTCGATGCCCGCAGCGTCAGCATCGCCGCCGTCCTGAGCCGGCCCGTTGGCACCGCCTGCCCTGGCCTTCGCAGCCTCTTTCTGCTTCGCGATGCGCTCCCTGACCAGTCGCGCGATGGCATTGTCGGTCCGCACGTTGAGCACCTCCATCTTGCGGTCCAGGTCGCGCTTGAGGTCCCAGTTCGGCTTCTTCGGCTGCAGCTTGAACAGATCCAGCGGCGCATCGGCTTTTTCCTCCTCTTCGGCGCGGCGCTGGGTTTCCTCGGCGAGCTGGGTGGCTTGCTGTTCGAGCGTTACCTGGCCCTCGTCGGGTGCGTTCTCGAATCCGAGACGCGGGCCTTTCGTTTCAGAATCGTAGTTGCGGCCGGAGAGGTAGCGTGATGTGTCGTCTGGTGTGGCTTCTTTGCGAGGTGATTTGGGGACTGGTTGACCGTCGTGGTCTACGGGCTCTTCCTCGTTGTTGTCGGCTTGCTTGCGTTTCAGCGATTTGAGCTGTGCCAGGCGGGACTTGCGGTCTTGCGCTGCAGCGCTGAGTGCTGCTGTTGGGGCCATGGCTGTGTTGTTTATATTGTGGCCTGCGAGTGATCCGGTATAGTAGAATGTCCAGGTGAGTTATGTGTTTCCAGCTCCCAAAAGCCGTGTTCACATCACGAACGAACGAGAGCAAGAGCTAGCAACGGCCAGAACCGTAAGCTTAGTCCCCGATTTTTGCCCGGCGCCGTGTCCAAATGCACTCCCGTGGAATGTCTTGCGACACCCTTACAGATGAGTTGTTACATGTGAACAATTTATTCTACCAAGCGATTTCATTATTTTCTTCCAATACTGCCGCTGCCGTCGATGTACGCCTATGCACCGATGCCTGCGACCGCACGCGCTACCAGCTAGAGCACGCTGTGTGCCTAATTTCCTTACGCTCAACCGACCATCTTTCGCGAAATGGCGGCCGATACCACCATGGCGGTCATATACAACTGCTGTCGAGGAGACTCGCAACAATGACACTTCTCAGCTTCCGAGCTCATATGTGTCTGAACAATATCGCAAAACCGCCGAGCCAGAGACATCTTCGGGATCACAGGACAAGGAGCAGGACGATGGGGACGCTTTCGATTTTATCCTGGAAGGATACGAGAAGAAGCTCACGAATTTTGTAAAGGAGAGAGAGGAGAAGAGTAAGAAGCTGCGAGCGAGACGGACTTTTGCAAGTTATGATATGCACATGCGCGAGAAGCGTCGGACACCAGGAGCTGGCAAACCAACCAATCCAACACGAAAGGCTAAAGGACCGCCTGCGCTTCATAAATCGGGACAACCGCTGAAATATTACAAAACACGATTTCACAAGTCGTTACGTCTGGAGCATGCGCTTGCGAAGGCTCCAAGAGCTCCCGCTCTTTGGGCTCGCCCGAGACTGGTTTCGGTGGCTACGATGGGGCAATACTCACCGTATGCTCTCAATCGGGTGTGGAACTACAATTACGCGCGAGCTCAGAATGCATTCGATTCACGTCAGTGGAGTCGGACAGCAACTGTCTTGCCGCCTATGCTTGATCCGCATGCTGCTGAGTGGGTGGACCTTGTCTTGCAGCGCATGAATAATGGTAAAGACCTGAATTTGAAGGGATTCGCTACAACACATGGAATGGAGGAGAGTGTCGTGTGGGCTCATATCGCACTCTGGATGCTTCATTACGACAAAGACAGCTTGGTTGAGTTCTTGCTTGCTACTGGTCGTTCATCTGCGCCTGGGCTTTGGGTGGCAGATTGTCTGCAAGTTCTGGTCGCCCACTACGTCCAGTCTGGAGGAGAGGAGGCTGCTCAGCAGATTGCGAAATTGGTCCAGATCTTCAGTGCTCTTGCGGAGAATCCTACGGGCAAGGGTGCAATGTTTGACGGACGCTTTGTTCGCATGATGTTGCCTCACAGCACAACGGTGCAGATGCTGGATCTTCACAAAGCGATCAGGGTCGGAGAGTTCAGGGTTCATGCGAACACTTTGATGCATCTCACGTCCTACCTGGCCAAACATGATCATTTCCATCAGGCTCTTGACGTTCTCCTGGACGCTCATCGCAATGGTGCAAGCACCACTACTTACCAGTTCCGAAGCAACTGCAGTACCCTTCTTCGGAAGACGATGAATCTGCCTGGCGGTCTTCGCGTTTGTCTGCGGATTGTGGACAACCTTGTGAAGATCGGAGTCAGGCTAAACACTCGTCTGTGTAACATCATTATTCTCAATGCTGTGGAGGCAGGCGATCGGAAGACAGCGAATGACATCTACCAATCGCTGCTTGATCACAAGATGAAGCCTGACAAATACACGCATGCACTCATGCTCAAGGCTTGCAAGCTTGACATTGACGATGCAGACGCTCTGAACCACACCATCACCAACACTATCGAAGCTTTTGATATAACGACGGAACCGGTGATTGCAGTGGAAATCTTGCATTGTCTAGCCATGCACCATACGCGAAAAAGCGGAGAGCAAGCATGGTCGACCATTTGCCAGGCATACGCTCAGATCTTCGAGCTCGATCCGTTAGAAGGATTAGGGTTGCCGATACCGTCAGCCGTTCAGACAACACCTCGTGAGAAGAAGCCTATGCCTCCACCAACGCAGGCTATCGGCATCATGCTGCGCACGTATCTACATCTCACACGAGAGGGTCACGGTTCGAACATCGCAGCGCAAAAGATCTACCAGCGCTACCGCGCGCTCGTGTCCAACCGCGTGGAGCCATTCGCTTCTCTCGCAAAGTCCACCCACTGCTACAACGCTTTCCTCGGCACTTTCACGAAGAACAAGCGTACTCTCGTCAACGCCGCCGAAGTCATCAAAGACATGCAGAACGCTTCTGCTCAATCGCGACCTTTGGCTGTCGCCCCTGACGTCCAGTCTTGGTCCATCTTCCTGGAAGGCTTCACCCGCCATGGCCAGCTCAAGCTCGCCGAGCAGGTCCTGACATACATGCGCGGCAAGGGTTTGGAGCCCAATTCGGTCACGTGGAATACGCTCTTGGCTGGATACGCCAGTCAGCAAGACTTCGATGGCATGCTAGGCGCTATGCGCCGACTAGATGCTAGTGGGCACGCATGGGATGAGTGGACCTACAACGGCCTGAGACGCTACAGGAACGCTGAGCAGCTGAAGGGCGTCATGGAGCGGAGAGCGCAGACGATGCAGTTGAATTTCACTGATGATCTGAAGCAAGGTCTTGGGGCCAGGTTGAGCAAGGAAGCTGTGTGATGATGTTGTTCCGGTCTTCGATGATGTCGGCAACGCTGCATGTGTTTTGTATATTACTTGTATATATAGCTAACGATACCCTGGACATTTGTATTAGGAGCTTTTCTGAAGGGCATGTGTGCATGGTTGGACGTTCTGACTGACAAATGCCCAATCTCGAAGGCATATACAATGTTCTGTCATTGCATTGACAGAAGACAGGCGCATAACCACAGCTGTAACTTGAGAGTATACCTACATGTAAACTTTGGGGTTGGCGAACGAATAAAGCAAACAGACGCTCTCGCGAACCTGGATTGCCGCCACCAACAACCGCAACCAATCCTCCGAGACGAAGACGAATCCATCTCGTCTGTCCTACTGGCCATAGGCAACGACCGCAATCCTCACGATGCTATGGTTGCGTCCCCGAGTAAACTTCGTCTGGTCATTTCGCTTCTACTAGAGCAACACCGCCAAGAGCGAACATTGTTCATAAATATATCCCTACTACTCCCGCAAAGCAGACATGCAGCATTAGCGATCCCCGATTTAGATACAAGCGAAAGAGCCAAGTCGAACGGGTGCGGGCTGTGTACAATCTATGTCCCTTTAGCGGAACACGTGCTGTCGATTCAAGCCAGCTGATTGGACCACTGGACTTCAATGTCGCTCTCCCAAAACTTGATGCTTCCCTCCAGGCCCTCGCGCTGCAGTCCGAGCAACTACACAGCATTGTTCCGTCTTACCATCGATATACAGCATTGGAGCTTTCCGCAGCAACGCTTTGGCTGTTGGTGGCGCTGTTGAAGGATGTGGTCTTATTCTGAAAATACACTCGCCGAAATTGAATCGTAGGCGATTGACCAGGTCGTGAACATCGAGGTAATGTATAAAGTTGCATGTCTCTCGCTGTCAATGGACTCCAATACAGATACAACACAACCCATAGCATACAATCTCCTTTGTTGGATTCCATTTCAGCATCTTTCTTTGCCAGTTTGAAATCTCCTTTCCCATTTCAATTCCTCTCAAAAGAGCATACTCATCATGCATTCCTTTTCCTTGACCGCAATCGCCGCCGTCGCGGCACTTCTCGCTGTCGCCGATGCCACCATCCCGCAGGAGCTACTCGACAGGAAGCTCCCAGACTGCGACTCTAACGGCTTCGATGGCATCCAAGACAAGGGCACTTTCTGGTATAACACTGGTGCGGAGCAGTTCGCCGACGACTTCATCAGCTCCCACGCCAACTCCGACCACACGAACTGGGCGCAGGAGCTGTACCACGATCTTTTCCCCGACACCACCAAATCTGACTATGATTGTACGGATCCGGATTCGGATTGCGTTTATGCGAAGGATTGTGGTATGTTTGGTTTTGGAGGAGAGCTGATATAGTTCTTTCTCGCGGAATAACGTCTCTATTTACTGAACTGACGGCGTTCATTCTAGGCGCGTACAACGCCCAGGGCAAGGGCGGTCTTTTCTACCTGTTTAAGTCTCTCCAGAACTTCCACACCTACATGGCGGCGCTGAAGTTGAAGATGCTGGAAAGTGCTTTCACTTCGGGTACGCAGGTCGGTGTCATCAGGCAGATTCTCTCGCTCCCTGATGGCAAGGCCGAGGAGCCTATCAACTTCTTCGCGCTTCTGAGTGGAGCTGCTTCGATCGGTAGTGTTGCTGCCTCGAATCCTGCGTACTCTGGTGGCCTCTCAGCGTTGAGTGGTGTGTTCGGCCTACTTAACGAGGCCATGCCGAAACCGTAAGCTTCTGAATATGCCACAATCCGATGATACTCGTTTGCTAACGATCATCAGTGAGGATACCCCGGACATGAACGACCAGGCACAAGCAGCTATCGAATCGATGGTGGGCCAAGCGGTCAAGAAGTCTCGCGAGGAAATCATCAAGATCAACGCAGCGGTGTTTGGCAAGTTCGGCCACCTGCAGACTGATATCCCTGAGGTTATGCGCCGTGCAGACGTGAAGAACCCTGCCGTCTCGGTCCTTGGCTGGGGAGACTGGCTCAAGGACAATGGTCTTTCCGGCTTGCAGGACATGATCTCTAACATGAACCCGAAGATTGTACGTCACACCCATCCTACCTCCCTCTCGTCGGATCAAACACTAACCGGACCACCAGGACCAAGCCCTCCTCTGGCAAATGGCCCGCCTCTACAAGCGCACCTACGTCGTCGTCCGCAGCGACCTCGACGTCAACGAATGCACCAACCCCAACAACGCCTGGGACGCCGAGAAATCCCGCTGCCTCGACCTGCTCTCCTGGACCGGCAGCGTCGACGGCACTCTCGGCGGCGCCAACGACCTAAACGACATGTGGGGCAAGTGGAACATGGACCCCTTCACCACCATGCGCAATGCCGTCGACTGCTGGGAGAACAACAACGGCAATATCGGCCCCGTCGTCATCGATCGCAACTGGGCGGATTCGACGCCTCCTGCTTGTTTCTTTGCTATGACGGTTTTGAAGGGCAGTTATAGTGATATTCAGAAGGGGACGCTTTGGCTCGATGGCGATTTCGCGGGCCAGAGTGGGATGGATGGGAAGCTTTGGCCGAAGAACAAGTGTGACTCGGCGCTGGAGCAGGGCGATGAGGAGTGCAACTATGAGTGGAAGGATGGCACTGAGAGTGAGTAGTGGATCTGGAGTGGGATTTTCTGTTTGCATATATTGCGGCTTGCATTGCATTGAGCAATCTGGTAGAGACTGTGTCACGGAGGTTTAGGCATCTTCAAGAGCATGTAGCGGATGTAGACGAGCGATCGTCACATCCTTTGCTACTATGCATGGTGACCCTCCATCTGCTTCACATATCATCTGGTGCTGCCCTGTATCTCCGAACCATGAAGAAGCGGTCCTGGGCTGAAGAGCATGACACTTTCCAGATATTTGAAACAATTCATATGTAGCTGTGTGATGTGTGTGATAGTAATGGTATATTTCGTGATATCGTCGCTTGGGTATGTTTACCAAAAGTGGTATACATCATCTCAATGAAAGTGACGATTGAATTGGTCGGGTTGATTGGAGACTTTTGCAGATGAGGGAGCGAAAATGTTACATAGCGCCTCGTTGCCTCCCACGCCAAATACTCATACCTATTCGAAGTGCTACAAAGAGCTAAAGCACGTACAATACATCCAGTCTACCGCAATATGTAATGAGGAATCGCCTTGGGGGACCTTCGTGTCCATCGCGAAATGACATATCCAGACCAGGGTTAGTGCACTGGGGTTATCTGATAAGCAATCAATCTCCACCTCCGCTTTCCGTCGAGACTTTTCTTCGAACACCTTGAAGCCGATCTCGAGGCAGTCCAAACCAAGCAAATCACTTGCGCTTTGTCGCAAACAGAACCTCAAGACAGACAACAAAATGGCCACCACCGCCGGACCATTCTTCCAAAGCCTTACTGACTCACCCCACGATTTCCTGCAACCCTCACTGCCCTTGCACACGGATGCTCTCGCCTACCTCAAAAACGCCCTCGACCCGGTTGCGCTAGATGTCAGCAACGCCCAGAACCAGCGCTTGCTGGACGCGCGCAAGAAGCGCAAGCGCGGAGAGGTTGTTAGTGAGGAGGACATTCTGCGGTTGAAGCAGGTGCACACTAGAGGTTTCGGCGCAGAGCAGGTCTGGGAGCAGGCTAAGAGGGTTATTGAGGCTGCGAGGAAGGAGGCTGAGGTGGGGCTTGCGGAGGCGGAGGCTAGGGAGGTTGAGAGTGGGGAGAGTGAAGACGAGGGTGCCGAGGGGGAGAGCGAGATTGGGGAGGAGGGTGTCGATTGGACTTATGATGGGGTGGATGATGTTGAGGAGGAGGACAGCGAAGAAGAGGGCGAGGAGGACGAGGAAATGCTTGATGGTCATGACGACTACGACGAGGATGATGTCGACATGGGAAGCGACGGATTGGACGAAGACGACGACCGCCCAGAGGAGCCCGCGCAAGAGTTCGTGGAAGACAAGTTCGGACTGAACGACGGCTTCTTCTCGATCGACGACTTCAACAAGCAATCCGAGTTCATGGAGCAACAGGGTGACGAGGAAGGTGCTGGAAGCGACGACGAGGACATCGACTGGGACGCCGACCCCGCGACCATGGCCCAGGGTGCCACAGATGCTGATGGCGCTCCCGAGGACGAGTCAGAAGACGAGGAGGATGGCCCGACCTTTGGCGACCCTGATGCACCAAGCGAAGACGAAGAGGATCTCGAAGAGGGTGACATGGACATGGGCGGAATGGGCAACACCAACAACGTCATGTACGCAGACTTCTTCGCGCCACCTGCACAGAAAGCGAGGAAGAACAAGAAGGGACGACCAAACCCACACAACTTCCCTGCAAAGAGCGCTGCACCCGAGAATGACGAGGACCAAGACGAGGACATGACACGCACAATGGAGGCCGTCCATCGCGATCTATTCGAAGACGAGTCGGAGGGAGAAGACGACGAAGACAACGAAGAGCTTGACCCAGCCGACCCGAAGTCAAGACGATCAGCACATGAAAGACGAAAGCTCGCACTCCAAGAGGAGATCCGCAAGCTCGAAGCTGCCAACGTTGCCAAGCGTGAATGGACCTTGTCAGGTGAAGCCAGAGCTGCCGACAGGCCCATGAACTCTTTGCTCGAGGAGGACCTTGACTTTGAGCGTGCCGGCAAGCCTGTACCCGTCATCACGGCCGAGATCAGTGAGGGCCTCGAAGAGCTCATCAAGCGCCGTATCCTCGCACACGACTTCCAAGACATCATTCGCCGACGACCCGACGACCTCGCCACCGGCCGCCGCGGCCAAATGGACTTCGAGCTCGACAACAACAAGAGCAAGAAGGGCCTTGCAGAGGAATACGAAGAAGAGCACCTCCGTAACACTGACCCCAACTATGTCGAGGAGAAAGACGAGAAGGTCGCCAAGGAGGAGAAGGAGATCGAAGCCCTGTGGCGCGAAGTCTCCGCCAACCTCGACAGCCTCAGCTCATGGCACTTCAAGCCCAAGCGCCCCGAAGCACAGCTCGACATCCGCGTCGACGCACCCACGATCACAATGGAAGACGCCCGACCCAACGCCGGTGGCGAAGTCGCCGGCGCCAGCCAACTTGCACCGCAAGAGATCTACAAGGCCGGCGAGTCCAGCAAGGGCAACGGCGCCGAAGTCGTTGGCAAGAGCGGTCTTCCTGCCGGCCGCGAGGAGCTCACCAGAGAAGAGAAGACTCGCAGGCGCAGACGCGACAAGGAGAGGGCTCGCAAGGCTGGCACGAACGAGCCGACGAAGGTGGAGAGCAAGAAGTCGAAGGACAAGAAGGAGATTTTGGGCGACTTGAAGAAGGGTGGCGTCAAGGTCATCACTAACAAGGGTGAGATGAAGGACGTCGAGGGTAATAAGGTGAAGACCTCTGCGGGTGGAAGCCAGGGTGCTTCGAGATATATGCTGTAGAGGGATGATCTTCGAGAGAGGTCTTGCCCGTGGGTTTCCGTATTGTATACCAATTTCATTATGCTCATATCTTCGACGTAGGTTTCAAGGCAGTTGATACGTCCCATCGAGAGACCTGGCTTCCCTCTGCGATACTGGAATTCACTTATATGCTTATACCGTCGACTCTGGTTCCCAGGTAACTGCTACTTCCTAGTGAGAGCACTAGCTCACCTCTGTAATACTGGGATTCACTTGTATGCTTACATCGTCGACTTCAGATCCAAGGCAATGGATGCTTCCTGTCGAAACAAATGGCTTTCCTCTATGATACTGAAATACACTTATACGCTCATACCACTGATTTTGTATCCAAGGCAATCGACATGTGCCTTTGAGAGCACTGGCTTACCTCTATGATACTGAACTTCATGTATATGCTCACATCACCGACTTTGGACTCAAGGCAGCGGATATGTACCTTTGAGGGCGCTGGTTTTCTTCTGTGATACTAAAATGAACTTTTGCGCTCATATCTAGCGTCTCGACAACAGTTTCGAGCTCGTTGACTAGTGAGAGTGATGCGAGCTCTCCTCGGCAAACAGATTCCTAAGACGCTGGTACTATCAGCTTTAGAGCTATTGTGCATGTTTCACACCACTGAGAGTACTGCTTGAGTCGGGCCTTTTCATAACGATGTATGATGCGCATGCCATCACCATTCGTCAGGTATCAATATTTAATAATATTTAATGGTACAGAGAAGAACGCTTCCATCTCAGCGGCGTGAGGAGTATACATGAGCTCGTACCAATCGATCTAGCTGCATATCGCTGAACAATACGCTATTGTTGTATGTAGTCATGTTTTCTGTCACATGCTAGCGTAATGCAGCTGGTCTGGTGCACGCCGCCGCACCTGTGACGCAGGCAGCTTTGTGGGGAAGGAACGATCAATGCTCCTGCCGCAGCTATAGCACCCTCCGCAGTATTGCCCGCCTCGACTTGAACATACCACACACACACACAACCCAGTGAGTGACCATCTGCCTCTCCTTGTCTGCCAGTCTGCCCGTTTATAACCACGTCGCAACGCAGCACCGCGAATCAAATACTAATCTCGCTCTATAGTTCTCCCAACCTCACCTCTCCTCACCTCACTATCCTCCACCACCCGCCCAAACCACCACCACCACACCACCGAAGCACCGCCCGCCTGCCTGAGAAAAACTACCACCGACAAGGGCTTCATGGAGCCGCCCCCAAAGGCGCTCCATAAGACGCCTTGAATAGCCCATTCAGCACCAGCAACAGCAACAGCAACCATGGCCGACGGCGGCAACAACAACGGCCCCAAGGGCAATAGCGTCTTCTTTTTCCGCATGAACAAGGGCGCAAAAGCCTGGAGCAAGAAGTACCGCACGGAGATTGCGGCGTCCACCTCCAGCGTCCTTAGTACGTTCGCTGCGTTCCCGCTGGATTTCGCAAAATCCCGCATGCAGTCGTATAACACGACATTCACGGCGACCGTCAAAGATGCATACAAGGCGGAGGGTCTGCGTGCGTTCTGGCGCGGTGTACTGCCCCCAATGATCAGTGTGACCGTGGTTCGCACGATCTCATTCAGCATCTACCAGCGCGCAAAGTACACAGCCGACGATGGAATCAAGCGCATGACTGGAAAGAGCCCTTTGGCGCTGGCGAACGCCACCAACAGCTACCCAAGCATCTACACCCTGGCCTGCTTTGGCTCCGCGGGCGCGCTGTCAGGAGCCGTTATAACATTGGTTTCCTGTCCCTTCGAGCTCACGAAGCTGAACGAGCAACTGGCTGGCAAGATCCTGCGTGACGCCGAAGCTGCGAAGCAGGCTGCGATCAAGGCGAATAAGCCGCCACCACCGCCTCCAATTGGCGACCTGCACAAGACCGGATCTCTGCACACAGCCCGTCGTTTGGTACGCGAACGTGGAATCTCTGGGCTTTACTCCGGATACCGCCTGCACCTAACTCGCGACACTATCGGCACCGCGATCTATTTCATGACGTACGAAAGCGCCAAACAGCTCCTGGCCAACGCACGCGGTCGCGAACCCACAAGCCCCTACGCTGTTGTTATCGCTGGAGGTCTGTGTGGCATCGTTTCCTGGGCCTGCATCTACCCGATCGACGTCGCCAAAACGCTGTACCAGAAACAGCTGCTCCAAGCCGGCAAGAGCGAGACTATCAGGCCTCCGATCAAGTTCTTCCAGTTCGGATCATATAGAGGTAAGGCTCCCCATGAACTCCAATTCTCTCGTACAATTATTAATACTGACTCCGCACCGAAGTAGGCCTAGGCGTATCAGTCCTCCGCTCATGCATCGTGAACATGATCTTCTTCTCCAACTTCGAGATGATGAAGAAACGCATCAATGTTCTCGACGCAGACCACGACGACTGAAGAAACAAAGCTTTGACGAACAGAGCAGAGCAAAAGCACATTTGTCTTCAAAGCAAGCGAAGACACAGAATCCCATGCAGCACAACGCGTCACCGTAATGAGACCCTCAAAAGAGTCATCAGCAAATGCGGACGATCAAGCAGGGAGCATCGGGGTTTGACACGGGACACACACACACACACACACCATGGGAAATGCCACTGTTAGGAAAAACGGCACTACGTGGCGAGAGGAGACAACGGCATCATCATGTGGTTCTTGCTGGTTGTACACAAGATACTTCTTTGGCTAACGAACGAATGCATGACATGGCCGGCACTGGAAGCTGAACAGGCAGGCAGAATACTCAGCTCAAAGAAAACCAGCGGGATTTTGCACATAGCAGCACAGGAAACCCGATGAAAATAACATACGACCTTTTCTGATGTATTTTTTGAGCTTCTTCTTTGGTTTGAACGTGATTGAGACTAAGTGATGTGTGATGGGGGCATCGTGCCACACGTAATTGCTATTGCTATCTGCAGAATTGGGAACTTGGGGTGGCTTTTGTTTTATTATACTAATTGGTGTAGCTCTGAATGCGAGCATGTAATTCTATGTCTCGTGGCTCGCATGTCACGGAGAACACCACGAACCCTCAACATTCACACCTCAAGCGCCCTTCCTAAAGCTAACCTTCTCAACACCCACGCTCTCATTCCCCTCCGCATCAGTCTTCAACTGATACACATACAACACCAGCACATCGCCCTGCACATCCATCAGCACAAAGCTCGGCGTGTTCGCGTCCTCCTCCTCGGTGGCCCCCAGCGTCTCGTCCATCCAGCTGTCCGCGCCCGTCGCGCTGCCCGGGTTCACGAAGAACTTGCCCTCCATCTCGTAGGCCTCGAACTTGCACGTGCCGCCCCAGCACAGCACGTCCACGTCCATCTGCCGCGCCGCGATGAGTAGGGCGTCGGGGTCGCCGGGGGGCACGATGCTGTCGCCGTGCGTGAAGCCGATGCGCAGACTGCCGTGCGTGACGACTTTGCTGAGGGCTGTCGGGATGGGGAAGCTGGTGGTGCTTTCGCTGGGTTGTTGCTGCTGGCCGTAGGGCGCGGCGGCGGGCGCGGAGGCGGCGCTGAGCGGGATGTCGAAGTCGCCTTTGACGAGTTGCAGGTCGGGCGCGATGCTGCGCAGGAAGGAGTAGACGGAGGGGGAGGTCAGGTTGCCCAGGCAGAGGATCTGGCCGATTTTGCCGGGGGTGAGGAGTTTCTTGAACTGTGGTGGTGGGGAGGGTTAGCTGGGTGTTGTTGTTTTGCTGAGATTCGAGTGGGTTGGAGAGAGAGGAAGAGAGAGGAAGAGAGAGAATATATGATGGTGCTCTCTTTCTTTCCTTCTTTCAAGATAGGCGTACTTTTGCGGGAATGTCCTAGCCCCAGCCGTCAGCCTGGCTGATCCATTGTTGGAGTCTGCTTGCGCCTGTTCAAGGCAGCGTGGAGGTGCTTGGGCTCACGATTGCGCGGTCTGGGATGAAGAGGTCGCCGAGGACCAGGACGAGTCTGGTTGACATGGTGGGGTGGGGTTGTGTTGCGGATGTCGCAAGTTTCCTAAACGGGATGTCGAGTGAGGTCGAGAGTAGTAGTAGTAGTAGTAGTAGTAGTAGTAGTGTCTGTGTCTGCCTGCAGCGTGGAGCTGGTCTGGGCTTTGGTGGTGGTGGTGGTGGAGCTGGTCTGTGAGGTTCAATTTGTGGGGAGAGAGAGATGGCGGAAGGACTGCCGTTCCATGTCTTCTGCCACGTGACTGCTGTCTATCAATGCAAGCACTCACACACCTACCTCATCATCGCCCGCCGTTGTCGGATCGGAGGCCGTCTGCCGTCGATATCGGCTATTGCGGCCACGGAACACTACCCGGAAGGCAAACACACCCTCTCTGCCCCCCTGGAGGCGGTGGTGTGTTGGAGGAGAGCGACATCGTCGTTGTCGTTTTGCCTGCGTGCAACTACCGAAATACTTCCCATCCCCAGCCCCCGTGCAATTGCTGAGTCGACCCCATCAAAGTCCAATCAAAGTGCTAGCTCCCGCCCCATCAATTCGTCAGCAAGCAGCGCCGTCTTCAATCAAATCCCCACCCCCTTCCTCCATCAATCCGACCTTCCTGCTAGTCCTGCTGCTGCAAGGTACACCAACAAGCTCCCCGATCTCCCCTCCATTCCGTCACTCTGGCTTCCATAGCCCCGCACCGAACCCTTACCCTGCTCCGCCATAGCCGGCTGCTACGGTGCATGCCCATGGCTCCCAAAGACCGTCTCGGCCTGATCTCGAGGCACCTAAATACTGCCCACGTCCCGCTGAACACGCCCTTCTCCCACGAACGCAACAGCAGCCCCAACGACGATCTTGAGCAGTCCCCGATCAAGAAACAACAGAACCGCCAGTTCGGAACTCAGACAACCCCACCACCTCCACCACCCAAGGAAGAGCCCATTCAAGAGAAGGAAGAGCCAGTCAACATGTCCAGCCAACCGCCTCACCCAACCGTCCTCATCCCCGGCCCCATTGAGTACGACGATGAGGTCCTCAAGAGCATGGGTCACTACAGCGAGCCTCACACTGCTCCAGGCTTCGTGAAGGTCTTCGGCGAGGTCCTCTCTATGCTTCGACAGCTGTTCCAGACCACCAACCCCAACAGCCAGCCTTTCGTCATCAACGGTTCCGGTACTCTTGGTTGGGATCAGGTCGCTGCCAACTTGGCCGAGAGGGACGACGATGTCCTCGTCCTGCACACTGGTTACTTCGCCGACAGCTTCGCAGACTGCTTCGAGACCTACGGCGTCAAGGCAACCCAGCTCAAGGCACCCATTGGCGACCGTCCTCAGCTGGATGAGGTCGAGAAGGCTCTCAAGGAGAAGAACTACAAGATCCTGACCGTCACCCACACCGACACAAGCACTGGTGTGCTCTCCGAGATCAAGGCTCTTAGTGAGCTCGTCCACCGCGTATCGCCCGATACCCTTGTCGTTGTCGACGGTGTCTGCTCAGTTGGCTGCGAAGATATCCGCTTCGACGACTGGAAGCTCGATGTTGTCCTTACCGCCACCCAGAAGGCCATTGGCGTCCCCGCAGGCCTCAGCATCCTCATGGCCAGCGATCGTGCTGTCGAGCGCTTCCGTGCCCGCAAGACCCCACCTCCCAGCTACTACGGCAGCTGGAAGAACTGGCTACCCATCATGCAGAACTACGAAGCCAAGAAGCCTTCTTACTTCGCCACTCCCTCGCCCCAGCTCATCCACGCCCTTCACACCTCTCTCTCCCAGATCCTTAGCAGGCCTTTGGAGGAGCGCTTCAGACTGCACAAAGAAGCCAGCCAGAAGGTCAAGAAGGCCGTCGCCGAGCTCGGCCTCAAGCAGATTCCCACAAAGCCCGAGAACGAGGCAAACGGCATGACCGCGATCTGGTTGCCCGAGGGCTTGTCGCCACCCGAGATCCTGCCCAAGCTCGCGAGCAAGGGTATCATCTTCGCGGGTGGTCTGCACAAGGAGATTGCTGCCAAGTACATTCGCTTCGGCCACATGGGTGTCTCTGTCACCGACCCCAACAGGGGTGATCTTGACAAGGCCATCAAGGCGCTGAAGGAGGGTCTCGCTGAGGTCACTGAGAAGTAAAAATGCAAATTGTGTGGAAAAAGCAAAAAAGGTTGGACATACATATGATAAATTAACGCAGCGTTGCAAATACTCCAGATATTGAATTATCAAATACATGCTGATCGTCAATTGAAAGAAGGTAATGGTTGGAATGTGTTTTTTCATAAAGTACTGTTCTGCCAATGATAATCCCTAGCCAGGGATGAAAAGAAAAGAACAAGAAAAAGAACCCTCGAAGAACCAATCTACAGTCTCAAAATCTCACCAAACTAAACCACAACCCCCATCTCCCAACTCTTCTTCAACCCATCAAATCAAATCAAGTTCACTCCCCAACAATCTGCACAAACTCCACCCGCCCCTCCCCATTCACTTTCGCCCACACGGCAAACGGCATCTGCACCCTGCGCCGCAAGTGCGCGCTCTCCCACTGCACGTGTCCGAACACGGCGACGTCTTCGCCGTTGGCGAAAGACGTCTCGACGTCGAACTTCAAACCGGAGCGGTGCTGGCGCATGTCGCTGAAGGTTTGCGCGATGGCGTCCGGGCCCGTGTGCGCTTGGGAGGAGTGGCGGCGGGAGCGCTTTTCGGATTCGGGGATGTTCCTGTTTGATGGAGGTTAGGGAGGGGTTGGGTGAGGGGGGGTGGGTGATAAGAGGCTTACCAGTGTGGGCAGAGGAATGTTGCGTCTGAGGTCGTCAGAGGTTCGATTGCTGCGGCGGAGAGGTCGGGGGTTGTGAGGAGGGTTAGGACGGGGGTTGTCCTGGATTGTTTTGGGGTCGAGGTTGGCGCTGATGGTGCTGAGGTTGGTTGGCTTGTTGGGTGGGAGGATAGCGGTGAGGGGATTTCTGAGGGTTGCGAGGAGAGTTTTGTGGCTCCTAGGGAGGGGGAGCCGGGCTGGGAGGCGGCGAGGGAGTTGTAGATGTCGTCGTCGAGTTTCGCGAAGGCGAGTTTTAGGCTGCCTTGCGGGAGGGAGGAGGTCATTGTTGCTGTTGAGGCCATTGTGGTGGATGAGTGGAGGATTTTAGCCTTAGTGTCGTTGTTACGGTGGTTCAAATTGATTTGACACAAGCAAGAAGTCAGTCGTTGTCGTTATTGTCGTCGTTGATATCAGTGGTATAGACAGAGGTGAGGTAGATTGGCTACGTCAACGATTCGACAGAGAAGCGAGTACAATGTGAAGAGTCGACAACAGAAGCTACAGCAAGAGCTCTCAAGACACTTATAAGATTACGCGATCACAGCTCCTCTTATACATCCATCGGCGCAGATAGCGCCACCAGGTTGGTCATCTTCGTACCTCCTACAGTACCTCACCAATCTACAACACCCCCCCAAGCGCCCAGCCAGGCGTGCCCCTGCACTCTCTCCACGATCGCGCATCATGTCGAGAACTCTAACAGAAAAAGCCTTGGGAGCAATGAGCGCAGCACGTAGGCGGCTGAAGAGGATAAGCGTTCGCGGAGCATCTCGACAAGCCGTCATACACAAGACTTTAAGACAAGGGTGCGCACTGGGCTCCGCAGCGTCTCGACGGCACAGCTTCTGGCGGCCACGTGCAGGCGCAGTCGAATGGTCTCACAGCCGCGAGCTCTGCAGAGAAAAGAATGGAGCATGTCATAATCGTCCGTGAGGGGTCTGTTGCTCTGCGTGCGGGAGGATGTACCGTGGCTCTCGTGTAGCGTGGTGTCCGCGTGGTGGTCGATGTGAGATGGCCGATCGAACGAATGAGGTCGACCTGGGCGCTTGGCGGAGGGGTCGAGGTTCCTCTTGGATGCTCTTGGATGATTTCGGTACCTTCATCCTCCGTACCTTTTCTGCCGTACATCATTCACCCGCGCCGGCGTCCGCGTTGTAGATGGCGCACGGCTTGTCGTTGAATTGGTTTTTTCATCTGACTGATCTTGTCTGCTCAGTGGCAGTGCTTGTTCTCAGACACGCGAGGTAGGCCCCCTTCCAATGTCACTCGGTGATCACGTGGCGAAGAGCATCGCGATGTTGCATACAAGTCGTCTCTCGCCTATTTGCGATCCTTCCTCACGCCATCTGAGTTGCGCTCGATTAGCTTCGTGGACCTCTCGCACCCGAAACAGCTATGGCCTGTGAGTCAGCTGTTAGCTTCATGGGCTGAGCTGAATAGCAGTGACGGTTCTAAAGTCCAACACGTTTGCGATTTGAGGTTAGTTTACGAAACAGAAAGGACGTCACATTGTTATGATCTTCAAGTACCATACACGCAGTACATGATGAAAGTGACCCGCCCGATTTTCCCGACGCCTGCTAAAGCCTTTACAACCGCTCGGCTCTTACTCCGTCCCTTCACGGTTGAAGATGTTGCTGAGTTCCACGTCCTTCGAACCCAGCCGGAAGTGATGATCACCACTTCTGTTGGCAAAGTCGATGAAGACCATGCCGCTACTCGAGCCTGGATGGACCGATACCTTCACCCAAACGATTCGAAAACATTTATCTTCGCCGTTGAGCAACTGCACACACCAGGTGTCATCGTCGGCTCCGTTGGCTCTCATTTAGACGAGCCGCCAACTCTAGGCTACATGCTTCGCAAAGAATTCTGGAGCTACGGCTATGCGACTGAGGCTGTCCAAGGCTGGCTCAAAGAATACTGGAAGCTTCCTCGTCGTGAGCTTGAAATGCAAGACACGATGCCTGAGCATGCCCAGTTGCACTGGCAAGGAGATGCCGCGCGAGAGGCCATCATTGCTTGCATCGAGTCGGGAAATACCGGCAGCACCAAAGTCATACAGAAATGCGGCTTCACACCAACTGGTTTCGAAGAGCATGTCGGCGACTTCCGTGGTCCAGCGGTGGTGATTCACTACTATCTTGAGCGTCCTGGTACTTAGCGCCGTGCGCACTCTCGAGTGGCATCGTCGTGTACGGGTCTTCGTCCAAGCTCATCGATCGAACCGAATGGCCGATCCTGGAAATGCTCGTAGCAGGACGTTGCGGGGCCCGATACATCTGGCATACTAGTCTTACGACGGAAACCAGCGCACATTAATAGAAAGGTGGCCCGTTGCTCTATTTGAGACACCCTCAAGACACCAAGAATCAATAATATTCTAGCCACACATGCGCCATACCACGTAAAACTGATCCACCTATATCAACATGCATCCAGCCGACTTCTCAGGATCAAAAGATTGGTCGTACCCCAGTCTGGAGATGCCAGTGAGAAATGCAAAAGATCAAGTGCCCTAAGACGGAGTTGAACCGGCGACCTCGTCATTACTAGTGACGCGCTCTACCAACTGAGCTATCAGGGCTGATGAAGATGCCATTGCAAATGAGTTTTATGTCCGCTGTAAATGTCTCCCAGAGCAGAGCAGGACTGGCAGATCGAAACGCTGGCAATGCCTGTTTTCTTGTGCATGACCGATGTTAACACGCTGGCTGACTAGTAGTATCTCGTCTATCAAAGTCCTCTCCAGCATTTTGAACATCTTTTTGAAATAAACATATAATTGAGAAACAGTTGTT
>Ga0265797_10002228_pt1 | contig 32962 bp, 34 predicted proteins | sample P2T30metagenome_FD_192433 | JGI IMG/M metagenome (GOLD analysis project Ga0265797, IMG submission 192433) | Plant litter microbial communities from East Loma Ridge, Irvine, California - P2 T30 | ecosystem: Environmental > Terrestrial > Plant litter > Unclassified | place: USA: California... | reverse complement strand
GGACATGGCAGTGGCAGACGACCAAGACTGCCGTGGGAAGGGCGTTACGCGTCCGCGCGCGGCATGGTGATGTCAGGTTGTCCGATTTTCCATGGACACGACGATCTATTGTTGGAGTGGCGGGCTGCGGCTGGTGGCTTGGCACGTGCATCCGGCTGCACTGGCTCCCGGTAGCGTCGATCTGCTAGCCCTGTCGCGTTATCGAGTGTTGATGATGATGGCAGACGCGATGATGAGCAGAGATGGGATTGAGATCTACAGCTAATCAAAAGTAAATATGAAGCATATAGCAGCTTCGACGTCTCTCTCGTGCGGCGACTGAGCATCGCAACACCATCGCGACTTCTGCGCGCGGAACATCACACCACACCGCTGCCCAACCAGCCACGTCGAAAAAAGTCCGTTGGCCCTCCAACCTCATCGACCGCCAATTCATCATCATCAACACTCGTCAATCGTCATCATCCTCGAGATACCCACAAAATCTCTCCAGATTCCACGCGTCCACCTCCACAAACACGGCCAATCACCAGCCGCCTCACCATGGTAACCCTCCGCGCTCCATCGTCCCTGCCGTCCACCGAACCGTCCCCCTCGCTCGCACCACCTACTTTGTCATGGCTATCGGGCTCCTGGAATGTAACCCACTCCACGCTTCCTATGTGGAAGAAATCGCGCAACGTACGCATTACCTACACGGCCATTCCCGACACGCAGCCCGCGCAAATCGACGACGTCGTCACGTACCAATCCCTCGGCTCTGAGAAAATCAAGACGGTGCATGGTGTGGACAAGCCGTTTGACGTACCGAATACCGCATCAACGCCAGACGCAGAGGGAAGTGACGGCGTAGCGAGTCTAGGATACAACTGGCGCGGCAAGGGATGGCTTGTGATTGCGACGAGCAAGTGGGAAATACTGGGTTATGGTGATGAGGAAGGGACAGGCAACGGTTGGGTTGTCACCTACTTCGCGAAGACGCTGTTCACCCCTGCGGGCGTAGACTTCTATTCGCGGAACGGCAACCTGACGCCTCAGACGGTTGAGGGTATCAAGGCCGGGCTTGCTGGACTGGGTGGTGAGGTCGCAAAGTTGGCAGGCGAGGTGTTTGAGGTCAAGATGGATGGGGACAGGAAGGACTAAATATGGAGGACATGATGGAGTGATCCGCACATTCAGCTATATACCCCGGGCATGAGATGAGGCCCATCGAGTTGCTAGCACGAAGGTACCACAGCAAGACAGAAACCCCTTGTTCTAAGCCGCCATAAGGTCTAAAAGACTCCACCCACGTGTGGTACCTTGGAGGATACATGCTAATAAAGAGTTAGCTAAAGATTTTGAAATGTACTCGTGAAGGCTACTTTACCCTGAGTCGTTCAATCGAGCAGATTGAAAGAGGCACTTGCAGCACTCGTATGCGTCCGGCTCATCTGTTGGCTGTGCTCTGGCTCAATGTCGAGTTCCAGCAGTAGATTTGTGTTCTTGGAAACATTTCCTGCTTTCACTGGCGAAATCTCGATAAGCCTGTCGTCTGAAGCGGAGATGCCAGCCTGGGGTGTAGATGCCCTACGGGCGTGGTATTCGGCCTCCTCTGCTTTCATCTTTGCAAAGGCTCGCGCGTCATCTTCCTGGACACCACCGCCATTAGCGTATACATCCCACTGCACGGTACTGCAGTCTGATAGCCCTGGAGTCGTCATGCGTGCAGTGGGTGTGTCGGCGCGCACAGCACGTCTAGAGGTCGCCGGCAGCGTGTCTTCGAGCATCAAGCTTCGCGTGTTTGGCCGGGCTCCACGAAACGACGTTGCCCCGTTTGCTGGTTTCAGCGTTGATTTGACGCCTCCACTGCGCCGCTCACACATGTGGCACTTGCAAGGATCGCAGCACTCCGCGACGCAAGGATGACCACAGGCCTCGACACGCTTGGAGCACTTCTGTGTGCAGTTGATCATGTCGTGCTCGAAGGGGTGACATGGGTACGGGCAGCGATGACCACACGGCAACGAGCCTTCGCACTTGATGTCGCAGCCGCCTTTGATGAGATCGAAATCTTCGGGCACTTCGCACCATATTTTGCGTCCGTGGTTGCGGCATTTCAGTGGGAACTGATAACCCACGCGTCGCTCTTGACCTGTAGCTGGCTTGGACTTCTTGTTTTTGAACATGATATCAACCACAGAAGCCCACGTACCACTCTCGCAGGCTAGAAGCTCTGCGTTCCCGAAGATGTAGAAGCCACGCTTCGCTCGAGAAAGCGCGACACAAGCTCGGTTTTCAGAGCTCAGGAAGCCAATGGAGTGCTTGTGATTCGACCGCACCAAAGAAAGAAGGACGATGTCGTTTTCCTCGCCCTGGTAACTATCCACTGTGACAACCTGGATGCCGGGGTACATTCGCAGATTCGGATGCGCCCTTATGTCTCGGAGGATCTGCTTGCGTTGGCCATTGTAAAAGGTCAAGATGGTAATCTTGGTGGCATCTACACCGTTGAGGACTAGGTAGTCGAAGAACTGAACGATCATCTTTGCCTCGGCTGCGTTTACGGCCGACATGTTGGCGTCGCGGGAGTCTTGCCACTCATGGCAGAAGAAGAAGCTGTTGTTGCCGCCCATGCCCTCGACTGGGGGACGATTATCGAGATTTTTCACGCTCTTATGATCCTTGAGCGTATCCTGGTAGATGGGGTACAAGAGACGTCGGATCTCTGGAATCATACGACGTTGTCGTGTAAGTGTCTCGAAAGCGACGTTGTTCCAGACTAGACGCTCGAACAATGACAGGTTCAAGAAGTATGGCTCGTCTTCGAATGCACGTACTTGGGTGTGCGGTCGCAGCTGTTGATGATCGCCGACCAGGATAAGATGTTCCATGCTTGGAAAACAAGCAGCAGTGACAGGTGCCTCCAGTGTCTCGGCCGCTTCCTCGACGATACAGATGCGTGGCCGAAGAGCGCAAAGTAGAGCGCGGTACTTTGCTAGACCAGTCGTAGTGCAGCCGATGATGCGTGCTTTGCTGAGAACCCGCACGTCTTCTTCCCACATACCTACCTTACGTTGGAAGACTGCTTCTTGATAGCCTTTAGCAATCTTGCGGATTTCAGTAGCAATCAGTTTCTTGGCGCTTCGCTTGAAGTAGTTGTAGATGGTGCCGCGCTGGGTAGCGGGAATCATCGTCAGATCGTCCGTCTTCCGCAAGATGTCGGCAATATCGGCATTGTTCAGCGACGCTCCAGTGCCTTTGTAGTTGTCACGTAGCAAAACCACTTGTCCATGGAGAGCTTCGATATCGTCGTCGTCCTGAGCCACGGCTTCTGCCTCGAGTTCCTTCAATTGCTCGACCTCCAGGTCTTCTTCTTCGTATCCCCAGTCGAACTGGTCTGGCCCAATCGGACGATCGCACGGAGTCAGACATCTTCCAAGCCATTGCTCCATCAATATTCCTGGACTATCGGTCGATGAACCCCCCATAGTATACTGTGAGTCCATTTCGAGCGATTCGGCCTGCTCCTTGGTCATCAACCCCAGACTCTGCAAGACTTTATGATCGAGAGGTCCTTTGTTAGCTTCCAGAGGTGCCAGTAACAGCTGACATTGAACCGTCAGCTTCCTCAGTGCGATAGTAGCTTGAATCTTCTGACTGCCTGGCTGTTTTTGCTGGGGTAGATCCTGGCGGACTTCGAACAAAGTTCGCTTCTTGATCTCCTTGTCCTTACTCCTGCCTCCCAGTCGAATGTAGTTGGGCTCGAACTGTGATGTATGTCTGAGCAGCTGATCGAGAGCGTGGTTTGTCTGTGCAGTAACAATGATAGGGGCGTCATCTCTGCGCAGGTTATCGCGGGCGATCTGCAGTGCCACGACAGACACGAATGTCTTTCCTGTTCCCGGGGGGCCTTGCACAATAGCCAACTCGCTTGTCAACATCCGTTTCAAAGCCTTGCTCTGAGAATTGTCGAGGGTGTGCGAGGACATGGTAGGCCAATCCTCCAATACGTTAATGTTTTCGTATGCTGTGCTCTCCTCCATGCTGACGAGGGAGCTTAGATTGACGAAAGGGTTATGCTTGATGTAACGTGGAGGCTCAACCTCCTGCTGGACATGCACCAGATACTTCGACAGCGGGAACGGCTCTCTCATGAGGTGCTGAAGAGCAAGTAGAGTATGTCTGCTGGCTTCGAAGAAGCTGCTCCGACACTCCACCATGATCCATTTGCGCATTGGATCTATCTCTTGATCCTCCGGACGCGCGAAGAAGAGATCGATCTCAGGCGGATTTTGCTCTAGCGCAGATAGGGGGCGGGCTGCGACTACGGCAAGAACGCATTGGGTTTGAAAGGCATCGTCGGTAGGCGACAAGGCAACAAGGGTTCCAGTTATCAATCTCTTGGACTGCTCCCATCTGCATTTGTTAGCCAGTACCCAGCATTAGAACGCATGCCATGGCTTACCGAATATGCTTCTTGACTCGGTTGAGTGAGAAGGCAACACGCGTTGCGAGTCCTCGCGGAGAAAATACCAGTGATGTGATATAGACGGGATCGTAGATTCCAATACTCTGGTCGCTGTATTCCGCCTCATCCTTGAAAGGTTCTGCACGAACCTCGCCAATGATCTCGCGGAGTGATCGGACTGCGTCCTCTCGTAGGATGTCGTACTTGGTTCCCAAGTATTCTTCTTCGTCCTTGTATGCACCTTCTGGCTTGTGTGGGCGAATGGTTTCGTCAACCTCGATGAGTGCCTCGTTGCCGTTCTTGATATCAGATTCTGGGCGTAATATTTCCCAGGGACTAGGGATCTCGGGCTTGTCTAGCCATGACCCGCCAGCGACTTGAAGCTTGGCTAGCTCGAAGTACTCACGTATATCGTTGTTGGGCCTGGGCCGTCCGGACCTGGGAATATCGTTGTGAGGGATGTAATTGGGTTCGGAAAAGCTGGAAGGCATGCCCCGGAACCGCTCAGTAAGATCGGCATTCACTTCTTGATCTAATTTGATTTTAGCGTTGTTCATTTTGGTTTTTAGTAGAAGCGAAGGTGAAAGCTCTCCGTGAGATGTATGCGGAGCTCGTGTTGCTGCCGCGAAACAGGATGCGAGACAAGACTTACCTTCATACTCCAATGCTTCCAGGCTTGCGTACGTATTGTTGTTTTGCAGTGCTTGCGGATTTCTGTGAGATGCCGTGCTGCCGGTTGCCCATTGGTTGGCTCGCTTTGACCTGAGACGACCGCCTCGCCCCATGTTTGATCGTGATTGTTCGTCAACGAGAGGATGCAATACGTGCTGAGATATGAAGTGATAGACGATGGGTGAGGACGCAGCTCTGGAGAGCTATGTTGTTGTGGCCTGCGACGTGAAGCTCGCGCGGTGAGATGTAAACATGCAGTCGCCGGTGAACGTGAGGAAGGTGCGGTCTAGCCACGGCAAACGAATCGCTCACCCAATCAAGCAACGCTCCAAAATACACAAAACTCGAAGCAAGCGCGATTGCGAGATGAGTGAGGACAAGCAATTGTGGATTCAGAGGCGATGCTGCCGATAAGCGGGAAAGCAGCGCTGTACAACCATGCTGAGAACTTGGACTCTAGGAAGACGTGCGCTCTTAAAGACTGATTGGAAAACACCAAGTATACTGTGAAAAGTACGGTGTGACTGGCTAATGCTTTGGATAGAGACGAAAATTGGTGAATACTCTCAGGGCGATGTTCGGGGTTTACAACTCCAGAAGCCAGTCGTACGCCGTGCTGGTCTTTGATTCTCGACAGCATGATTACATCTGTCAATACAAATCGAAAACATTGCGGGTTTTGTGAGCGAATACATTCAATTGAAAAGGTTATACGGGACTCGTAGCAAACTCAGTGGAAATGGAGATGCAGGAACTCTACGGCTGCACCCTTGGTGAAGAAACAAGGAGGAACTCCGCATGTGAGAGACAGATACCGAGAAAAATGCAGAGCAGAAAGCGCATAGAGGAACACGCGTAGAGGTGTGCTGGTAGAAGGTGACAGACGAGCTCAGGTTTGTGGAAGTTCGCATTTTAGCGTAACCGTCGCGCCGCACCTGCCGCACCAGGCTGGAGGTACAACGATGTCTAGTGCAGCCTCCAATTCTCTGGGACTACAGGGCTATGTTTCTGTCTCCTGAGCGTTAGGAACAGCGAAAAATACGAACGAGTATACGAAGGCCTGGACTATTTCAAGAAGCTTCGCAATGACGTAGGGCGTGCTCACATGCCACATGGTCCGACTCGCAGGGCTGTCCAGGGCTTGCTCTCGCCATATCTCGCAACATGCCACCGACCACGACCTCGTAAGTCGCGCAAAAGTATTTCTGCTTATTGGTTACTACCAGAGTGTCTTGGAATGCCATCGCTACCTGGGGAAATTGCAGTCCAAGGTAGTCTGCCCGAACAACGTCATCTTGCATGGGATGCTGGGCGAGAGAGGGATTGTGCCGGGGGCAGCGCACGAGAATCAAGTCAGCAGTTCATCGAAGTCTGACACGTTATGGGAGTGAAGTTTAATGGGAAGGGATATCCAAGAGATGAAGTTCACGCCGAGATCAGCATGAGGTACAGGCGGGTCGCCTCGCGCCGTCGCACGCTGTTGGGCACGAAGATCTGGTGAGATTCACCAACGACAGGACCTCGAGTGCGCCGATCAGGCTGTCTCGATGGGTCCAAGTTCCGTGGTAAGAGAGTTCGCGCGGCTGTCGTTCGGTCAGGTAGCGACTCCATGTGGCGCCCGAACTGTACCTGACTCCGACCTTGGAATCTGGTTGAAGGCCCCCAGGGTCAATCGGCGCGTTTCCACCTGGGGCGGTGCTCTGGTGAGACTGACACAAGCAGCCCCAGAACGCCTCGTGGGAACGCTGGCTGTGAACGTGCCGAGTGACACATGACAGAAGACAGATGTCTAAATTTTCGCAGCCATGCGCTCGCGGCGACGGGCAGTAGGCGTGCAGGCGACTGCTTCTGCTCTGCTGCTGCGAACTGGGCCAGAGGTGCAGCGGCTTTGGCGGCCATTGGGCAGGAAGCATGCTGGTGATCAGGGTGGGTGGTTTAGTGCAGCGTGGAGGTTACGTCATTGCAGAAGAGCGAGACAGCGCCCGACCTTGGTCCTGCTACCAACCCCACTACTCTCGCCGGGGAGTCAACTGGGCCAGCCTTCTCGATAACGTCAGGCCACGGCACAAGTCCATTCTTCTGCTTACCTTGATAACCATCCCTCTTCCCCTTCCCGTACCAACTTGCCCGTGTTCCTTCTTCCAGCCCATCCGCCGTCTCCTGTGAGAGCGGCACGTCACCCCACCACCACACCCCCCGCCCGTCGCTCACTTGTCGCTTAGCCGCACAATGTCGTCGCGACGCTACCCAACCGCTGAGCTCTATGAGGAGCGAGAACGCGACTTCTACCGCAATGGAAACCGCAGCGATCGCAACTACGAGGAGCTTGACCTCGAGCTGCGCCGCGGCACTGGCCCGGACCCCAGGCGCAGTGCCCCCGACTTCTTCCGCGAGGACTACAACCGCCCGACGGCTGGCCCCATGGTTCTGAGAAGCCGCGATGAGGATAACTATTCGCGAGCAGGACCCCGCAGCAGCCGCGGCGGCTTCGACGACGATGTGCGCTCTACCCGGAGCCGTCCCCCGCCTCCGCCCTCTGCTATGCGGGGCATGGAGCGGGACGACATCAGCATCCGTCACAGCGAGGCCCCGACGCGCCGCGGACGAGCAGACGACATTGACGAGACGGACATTACCATCAAGCGCCGCGAGCAGTCCCGTGGCCCGCCAGAGCGCGACGACATCATCTTCCGCCGTGGCGATGGCCCCCCTGTGAGATCTGTCAGCCGACCCGCCCCGCGTCAGGTGGACGACGACGATGTGCGCTTCAGGGGCCGCGGTGGAAACGACATCGACTTCCACGCCTCTCGCAGCGAAGTCAGCCGCCACGGCAGGGACGTCTCTGCTGAACGAGGCTCTATCCGCTTCCAGGAGCGTGACGGTAACTTCGAGCTTCGCGCAAACCGCCGAGAATTCAGCCGCGATGGCAGGGACACCAGCAGAGAGAGGAGCTCCTTGACGATTAGAAACCGCGAGAGGAGTCTCCCTCCCCCATCGCGCAACCGCGGCGATCTGATCGCTAGGGAGCGCGAGGAGTTTGTCATCCGCCGTCCACGTGCCGAGTCTCCTCCCCAGAACAACCGCGAAGTCATAAGAGACGAGATCATCATCCGCCGCAAGGAGGAGCGAGCGCCCACTCCTTCGCCCTCTCCATCCCCGCCTCCTCCACCCCCAGCGCCAGCTCCTGAGCCAGAGATTCGTCCCCCGATCATCCAGGAGATCATCACACATCACCGACACATCGACCATGGTAAGTGTTGTGGCTAACACAATCCAGGTTCAATACTGACAGTCGTACAGGTGTCGTCAGGGCCCGCACGCCAACACCGCCTCCCCCACCGGCGCCCCCGTCTCCTCCCCCTCCACTAAACGAGACCCTCGAGATCGAGATCAACCGACGAGAGTGAGTAGTCACTTCACATGCCATTACACACAACCTAACATTTCGCCAGGAGCCACAGCCGTGGACGTGGAAGGAGCAATTTCGAGGAGCTCGATATTGATATCAACTTCAACCGCGACCAGGTACGTCACCGCGAGCGGTCGTTTAGCCCCCCAGGGCGTGTGCACACAGCCCCCATGCCCAATATGGACTTTGATTTGGAAGCCGAGTTCTACAACCGCAAAGCACTTGAGCGAGCCTACCCTGGTGAAGCTTGGAACGGAGTTACCAAAGACTGGTCCATCATCGACGTGCCACCCGGCACCAGTCGTGTGCGCATGGATGGCATCGGTGGTGCTGCCCAAGAGATCACCTGGCAGCGCTACAACGGCGTTCGCAGATCAAAGTTCATCAGCGGCGACGATGAACATACCACTGACATTTACAACCAGGGATCGGTGAAGCAAAAGAAGAAGGACATGTGGACCGAAATCACAAAGGACTTGGTCCTCCGCGAAGCCATCGACTCGTGCGGCTACTCATGCGAGGAGACCGACGACTTTTTCTACGTCATGGAGTACCTGCGATACGTAAGTTTGTAATGCCTGGTACAAGGTGCATGTACTGACATTCATTCAGGAGGACGTTTTGCACCTCGTAGAGATCTCCGACGAGATCCGTCGTAAGCGCAAGAGCCGCATTCGGGAAATCGAGATTGAGCGCAAGTCTATCCACGACTCTCGCCCAGCCTCAGCCTACGACGACCGTTTCTACGAGCACGAAGTATCGTTCGACAGCCGTCGCAGCCGATACCGTTAGATTCTGAACATGGACGAGGACCCTCGTACAGCTTTCACTTGACGCCGGTCCTGCGGGTTGGAGATTCGGGAGCCCTTCAGCGAAGTCTTACACCATTGTTGAGTCCGCGACAATCTGCATCGTTTGTTTCGGCAGACGAATCCTTCGATGAGGCCAGCGTGTTTAGAAATGTCTCGCCACCTCCAAGCAACGTTCACGGTCTTCCAGCACGCTTGTCGGAGAAAGTCTCAACCTGACACCGAACGACTCACAAGATCTCTGCAACCTGCAACGAGGACACGGCCTGTAGCACTAATGACTATGACGATTATGACTAGCATACCCGGAGCGAATAAGAAAGAGGTGGTTTTTGCAGTTTTCTTTGATGCTTTTTCGGATGTGGAAATCGATCAAAGTGGCGGATGGCGGGGAGGTACATAATTCTCTTTTTTTCTGCGGTTACCAATCAAATTCATGAGCTTTATTGGCGTTGACGTTGTGATCTATCTGTTTGCGAACTATCAATAAAACCTATTCTAGTGAAGTCTGGCGTCGGACTGCTTTTAGTGATGGCTGTGTGCATGCCGCAAAAGCAAGGGTGCACACACGATCAGACCACAAGTTCATTCAAGCCCTTGCCTTTTCCATCGCAATCGCGGTCACTAACACGATCGCATACAACGTTACATCATATACATATTTCCAATTACGCTGTTCCTTTCTCCCCGAAGTGTACTATATACAGCGCGCTCGCGCTGCAAGGCTAAAAATACAGACGACGCCCGCGGGCGCCGCTTACCCCGCTTGGCACGTCCCCCCTGTCTTGTACGGGCGCTTCCACGCCTGTTACACGACGCCGCGAACACGCTCGAAACCCTGTCCGTCCCCTAAGCGCCCGCTCCACACGAGCTCAATTTCCAGCTCGTCGCGCTGCTGAGTGGCTGCCCTCGTCATAGGCGACTTTGTTCCAAGATAAGACATTCTTGAGCTGGCGTTGCGGCAAGGCGAGTGGTTGGACGATGGTTGGTGGGGTCGGGTTTGTGGTTGTTTCATGTGCGGCGTGTTGGCAGGCATGGGGTTTGGCGTGTAGGAGTAGGTTTGTATGCAAAGTATAAGGTCCCCGATGGGGGAGGCGTTGGGTTTAGGGCTTGTTTATGCTGTGGTACTTTACTTTTGAGGGGATTAATTGGGTATTGCTTTGCTGTTCGCTCTTTCTTCCCGTTCTTTTCCATTTGATTGCCTTGAAACTGAAGAGCTCGGTTGATTGTTGCGCGCGCTTTTGGGTGCTATTCGGTACTGAGATATGTTTGCCATGATACACGTACGGCAGAGAGTGGGTGTGGTACTTGCGCTGCTGGCTTGTAAGTCATTTCTAGTAGTTCGAACTACATACGATCCATGGACTGCTTGTCTGCATGCACGTTGCTTACTTGTTGCGCAGTGTTCCCAGTGCTCATGTCGTGCCAAAACACAACAACGAACGTCACTACCGCATCGACCTTCTACCTTGATCGGACGGAAACACAATTCTCTATCAACATCGCAGACGACTCGGATGATGTCTTCATCTACTACGCCAGCCCGGCGTATTCATGGGTCGGTGTTGGGTTTGGAGAGAAGATGGATGGGAGTCTGATGTTCATCATGCACCCCAATGAAAAGACCGATAGTACGCTTGCACGTAACCTCGAACAACGATAAGTATACTAACAAGTACCAGACGTAACAATATCCACACGCATCGGTTCCAAAGCCGCAGAACCAACCTTCAACTCCTCAGTCTCTCTTACCGTCCTCCCAGGAACCAGAGTCGACGACGACATGCTCATCTTGAGAGCCCGATGTGGCAACTGCCGCTCCTTCATCGACACCGAAGCAACAGCCCATCCCATGATCTACGCCTTCGGCCATGGACAAAACCTGCAATCCAACTCACCCTCTGCAAACCTCAAACGCCACATTCGCTACGGTCACTTCACCATGGACATGGCAACAGCGACTGGACCAGGCGGTGTCCCAGCAAAGAGCAACGCTTTGAACGGTGTAAGCATGGTCGGCGACATGACCCGAGACCACGACCGAGCGAACCTCGCACACGCAGTCATCGGATGTCTAGCGCTCTTCCTACTTTGGCCACTCAACGTGCTGCTCGTGGCCTTCTTCAAGAACATCAAGATACACGTTGTCTTCAGCGTACTCATCATGATCTTCCTGCTCGTCAGTTATGTGTTGGGAGGAGTTACCAGTGCACAGTACAACCGCGTAAGTTATACTTCTATCACATCCACATATTCATACTGACGTGTACACATAGTCGAAAGCTTTTAACACCCCGCACCAAATCATCGCCTTTATATCACTACTACCCCTCCTCCTGACAAGCGTCCTCCCATCCCTGAAACCATACCTCCCGCGCCTCCAAAAAGCTCTCCACACGCCCCTCGCTTCAGCCTCCCTCGTCCTACTCATCCTAACCGGCGGCCTGGGCCTCCACCTATCAGGCCAAACCCGACCAATCGTCCTCATCTACACTGCCATATCCATCGCCGTCTTCCTCTTCATCTTCATCATTCAGTCCTGCATCCTGAAACGTGGATCCGCATATTCCCGCGCTGAGAGGCGACAAAACCGCGGAACGGGCGAAGACAACGATGAGATGGTCATGCTAGGCAAGATGGAGGAGCAAGGTATGCCGTATGGGCATAGTGCGGAGCAGAATGATAGCAGAGAGTTTGGTGCTGATGGACAGAGGCAACAGCAGCAACATGTGAGGAATACGAGTCGCACGCATTACGGCGGTGGAACGATGCCAGGCCCGCAGTATTTGCTTAATATGCATCCGGGGGTGCCGGTGCAGGTTAGTCGCATGTGAGCGTGGAAGGTTCTGGGGTTCATGATTGTACGATTAGCATGGCGTTTGGGATGTTGATGTTGCTTAGGGTCTGTGCTGTTGAAGTTAGTTCATTTTGGGGCATTTGGGATGCGAGAGATACCATGTAGCGTTGAGCATTTTCTGGCGTTGGTCATATTCCTCATTAGTTAGTTTAAATCATATCGTCATCGACAAGCTAAATGTGCCGCTTAGAACGTAACCTTCATCGTTATACATCCAATGCAGCTTTCTCGTATCCGAGATTCAACAGTTTGCAATTTGCTTGGAAGTTCAGCGGGCAGCCCAGCCAGGAACCTTTGCCCGAAGATAAACCCATTCTCCGTCGTCTATATCGCCAACAGATATAACGCTCATCTGCTTCTGGGCGTCGCTGAAATCGCCAAAAACAACAGGGAGGATTGCTGGGCCTTCAACACGAATGTACTGTCCTTTGGGCCCTTTGAGCGGTCTGATTGTGATGGCAGGCCAGCAGTTCTCAAGTTTCGGGTCTTCGTAGCGGCAATCGAGCACGGCCAAGAAATCGTCTTCACTACGTGCCTCTCCGCCCCAGGAACCAGTCGGTCTTCGGATGCGGAGCTTGATCTTGACGCCGCGGTTTGTACACAAATAGTCCTCTGGTAGCCTGAATTCGTCGTCGAATCTGCGGTTGAGTATCCCTTTTGAAGCGGCGAATTGCCTTGGGTGACTCGCAAACACCGAGGTGGGCGTCCCAGGAGAGTGTGGAAGGGGTTCTTCCCATGCGAATAGGCTTTGATCTGCGGAAAATCTCATGATGTCTTCCTGGAGCCGAACAAAGGCCTTTTTCCCTTCACCATACATTTGCGTCATGTTGATGTCGAAGATGCCCAGCAGGGAATATGCCATGTCTTCTATTCGTGTCGTGTTGCGCCCGGCCATCCAGCTCATTCGCTTTGCGATACTCTCGTCTCTCATGTCGCTTTTACCTGAAAGCACGTCTGCGTTGATACCAGTGATGCGCCCCAGTTCCACACACAAAGAGCTCTTCTTGCCAAAATATCTCCATTCTGTTCCGTAGAACCGTATCTCCTTTGGAGCTAGTAATTCTTGTAAGGTCCATCCTCGAGTAAACCATCGCGACCTGGCTAGCTGTCCTTTGTCGTCATTGGACATGAGGCTGTCAGTCCAGGCTTCGGAGCCCACATTGATATCAGCGAGATATGCGTAACACTCCGCCGCTTGTTCATACCACCGGAACATGCTGTTGATGGCTTCGCTCAGCTCTGCAGAAGAGTTCTTGTCGATGCAGCAGGTATCCACCCACACTAGCGATAAACCATCGCTCAGGGCTTGCTGACAGGCTTTCAGAATCTTCCAGTAGCCACGGCTGCTTTTGAAGGTGGCATCGTCCCACAGTGACTTGTCTGTAAACTGCTGCAGAGTGACTTCGTTCTCGCCCCACGTGTGTGATAGAATGGCATACGGCGGTATCTTGGACTCGTCCATGAAGAGCCGCAGCTCAAGTGTGGTAGCGTCAATAAGTCGCATGGTGTTTTCCGGTACTGTAAGTTTAAAGATGGGACTGACAACGAGGTGACGTGTTGTCTTATGAGGTTGCGATGATTGAGCTAGGCTGATGCTGCCTAGTGAGCTCAGCTGAGGGGCTCACGTTGGCAGCGCTTACGCGCATCGCTGCGAGTCTCAAGCCCATCTATACTGAATTGACAGACTGAAGGAGTGGCTAGAAACTACAGACGAAAGCCGGGTCTGTGCGTTGGTCTCCGACGATATCAGACGAACGACCGTCGGGGAAGCTCCGGTAAGCGCCCAGGAAGCAGTCACCCGGGCATACCAGAAGCCACCGACACATCGCGCAGTAGGATGTTACATTAACATTCAGAAGCCTGAAGTATACTTTGCCTTGTCGCTAGGTTCACTGGTTGCTTTGCTTGGTTCGGCGAATGTTTCACGCGTGCGACATGTTGACAGCTAAACTTCAGGGTCCGGCGCTTCACGTGACAGATGACGCGGCGGCAATCGTAATGCACGGCTGAGGCACCGCCTCCCTCGTCCTCCTGATACTTTTGTTCTGCAACACCTCTTCGCCTTTCAACCTTTGCAATTTCCTGAACACAACCCACGATGTCTCCTAGCAAGTTGGGTGTTTTCGCCCATTTGGCGCTGGCCGCCAGCGCCGTGCTCATCCCTTCGACCATGACGAACGTGGAAGACCTCGGAGACGACCACGCTTTCGAATCTCTCGCCATCAACCCCAGCTCGCGATCTGTTGCGCTGGAGTGCCCTGGATGCGCCGTTGCGACCTTGGATGGAAAAGAGCTCAAGTGGAAGTCTGACGTTGGGAGTGCCTTCGTACGTAGTCGGCTATATGCCTCACAGCCTCGTATGCTAACGACCAACAGCGCCTGGACTTTGACGTCGGACCTCACGGCGACGCTTTGAACCTCGACAACGCCCAACTATATCCGCCATCGTTCGGCTTCCCGCCCCAGCCTTACACTCTCACACAGGTGGACCCATCTACAAAAGAGGGTCTACGTCTGCAAATCACCGGCTATGAGTTCCGCTACGACGGCGCAGAGACTATCTCAGAGGAGGGCACCGAGCTTCTTCCGATGACCTTCCAAATCACCTCGGTCGAAGGCACCGCTGTCAACCCTCCTGCGCTCCAGATCAACGTCCTGAAAAACTCGGAGGGTCGCCTTATGATCGCATCCTTCAACGAGGCTGAGCGTAGCCCGGCCACACCATCAGACAAGGAGTGCAACGAGTGGCCGCTTTACTGCAAGTGGAAGAACATCATGGCCGACCGCATCGAGCAGATCAAGGACATGCGCAAGCCTAGGCCCGGCTGCCACAAGCGACCTCACGCCGGTGCCCGTCCCAACAACCCCATGGAGCATGAGGGCATGGCTGGAAAGCCCCCGCACCGCTTCCGCCCTGGCAAGGCTCACCCGCACCACCACCCTCACCACATGGGCCAACACCGCCACCACGACTTCGCCAAGATGGTTCGTCGCGCCTTCTTCACCATCTTCGTCCCTATCCTCATCGGTATCTTCGCTGGTACACTTACATACCTCGTCGGCATGGCTCTCGGATGTCTCATCGCTATTACCGTTGCCAAGGTCCGTGGCCAGCGCTACCAGCCGATTGCTCTGGATGAGGAGGATGTGGAAGAGGCAGAGGAGCGTGGAGAGAAGGAGGAGTACGCCGAGCTTCCAGCATACGATGCTCCCCCTGTCTACGAGGAGGCTGCCAATGAGGAGGCTGCTGTCAAGAAGACGGATGAGACAAAGTAAAGCTTACTCTAGGCCTGGAGGACGGTACAAGTGGCGAGTGGATATGGTCATGTCACGCTTCTGGTTAGATGGATAGTTTGTAGCATGCCCCTCGTTTATAGTCCGTGTTGATTAGCTAGCTCTCGCAATGAATCCTTTTTGTTCATAGTGACAGTATTGATACATTACTTTGAAGTGCAAGTCTTGTTTTATTTACGTCTAACGACCTTATTGTTGCTCCATAATGGCACCCCTCTCCATGCGGATGAGCGGCCAGTATAGAGGCCTAGGGTGCAGTGGCCCGGCATGCACAGACACGTCTTGTGCCACACGACTCATCCTGGAATGGTTTATGATAATGACTTTAGGGGGCAGCCGGGCAAAGCTATTCTAGACAGCAATGCTGAATACGTGACTCATACGTTCGCATTGGAAGGCATGCGCATGAGCAACCAGCAAGTATATCTAAAGAGTGGGACATGACCACTCAACGATAGGTTGCGACCGATATGTTGCCATATTTCCGTGTGCTTCTTCTCAGAAAGCAGCAAGTAAGGGTATGATATAAGCCAAGTCTTGGTTCAATGAAGTATCAATGTGTTGAAAGTGTTGAAGAGTCTGTGACATGGCGGTGAAAGCTTCGAGTCGACGTTTCTGGAACGTGGACGAGAAACATGATATATAGAATTTGAGAGACAAGAGCAGACAGAGTAATGAAAAGAATCTTCTCAGGAATTGAACGCGTCTTTGCTAGTTGCTTGTTGCGGTGGTTGGTGTAGTGTGTGCACAGCGTGAACGCGTCGTGGAGGGGTGAAGAAGGCGTGCCGTATTTGATACAAGACGCGCAAAACATTGTTCGATATTGCAAGAGGTTCTTTGTATATTCGTTCGTCTTCCAATATGTTTTGAGAGGGTGCAGCACGCTGTAGCCGCATGCAGGGCGATTATCACAACCCGACGTTGGTGTTCCAGTCGCGTCGGCAGGCCGCGATTGAAGTTCCCGCACGGGCCATTTCGCCGACACCTGCATCAGCAGCAGCCCGGCGCGCCTGCAAGCTTGGGTGGGAATTGGAAGTGCTGCTTTCCACGCTTTTGATTTTCCCCCAGATGTGAAGGCGCAAGGCCTTTGATTTCATGTTCTGACTCGCCCCGACCGGGCCTAGCGCCACTCTGTGCAGGTGTGATCTGGAGGCACCCGCGCCCGCCTCCCTCGTCTATATAACCGGCCCACCCGCGTCTTTGGAGTCTTTTCTTTCTTCTCTTTTCGCAACCCCCAGCTTTCATCTTCATCCACGCCATTTACGCTGCACCAACGCGCGTAATATACCAATACCCATCACCTTCATCTCCACTAACCTTCCAACAACATGACTGGACGTAAGTACATCTGTATTCCTCTTCCATTACCCGCGCATCGACGTTGTGGTCGCTGTTGCCGCTGCTGCACATGGCGGTGAGGCGCGCTTGGTATTGAGGCTCAACGCGTCGCCCCACTAATGTACCGCGCATCACGACACTCATACACAACCACCATGCCGTGGCGGCATCCATCATTACCATAAGACAACATGCTAACACACCTATGCAGGCGGCAAAGGTGGCAAGGGTCTTGGAAAGGGTGGCGCCAAGCGTCACCGCAAGATTCTTCGTGACAACATCCAGGGTATCACCAAGCCCGCTATCCGCCGTCTCGCTCGCCGTGGTGGTGTCAAGCGTATCTCAGCCAGTAAGCATTCCCAACCTCGTCGCCATGCCAGACAAGTCCTAACATGGCCGCAGTGATCTACGAAGAGACCCGTGGTGTCCTCAAGACTTTCCTCGAGAGCGTTATCCGTGACGCCGTCACCTACACCGAGCACGCCAAGCGCAAGACCGTCACCTCCCTCGACGTTGTCTACGCCCTCAAGCGCCAGGGCCGTACCCTCTACGGTTTCGGTGGTTAAACATCTCCTCTTCTCGTCACGACACATCGGCGCCCGGCATCGACGGCCCTTGCGGCCTCTTGGTTGGGGACTGTCCGCATGGTCACACATTGTTTATGGAAATGATCTGGTCACGGCTATCGGTCTTCACGGCGTTATGTTCATGGGTGGTTTGGAAATGATCAATATGAAGCTTCGATCTTCATTTGGCTAGTTCAGTCAATGCATACATATTCATGCACCTTGCTGTCCAATTGTTTTGTCTCGTGACGTTGACTCATGCCGTGCAACCCTTGCCTCGAGCACAGCTAATCGCCTGCTTTTCTCCAGAGCATCTGGCCCAGGAAGAGTTTTCTTGAACCTTAGCATCCTTCGACCGCCGTCTCGTCAACCCCACTAACACTGTTCCACCTTGAGCGCATCCAGAGCCGAAAGGTATGCTTGAGTCACTGCGTCAAGCTGTTCAAATGTCTGTCCACTCTTGGGAGCAAGTATACCCTGGCGGCTAACGATCTCGTTGTACAACTTGCGATTCTCAATGTGAACATTGCCAGTTCGAAGAATAACCGTCGGCACTACCTTGACCTGATCGAGTTCAGGAACATGGACCTTTGCATAGCCTCTAGCATGACCACAATCCCGCGGAGGCACTCCCACAATCACGCCCTGGGTACCGGGGAACATCTCGACATCTCCAGATGGACTCTTGTAATATCGGCGTACTTCGTAGCCGAAACCTTCGCGTACAGAAAGGTCTCGGTTGAGGTTGAAGTGGGTGCAGGGCTGTAGGTCGTCTCGGATGTCTTCCCAGAAGGTGGTCTCGGCGGCGGAGGTGTCGACGGAGCGTTCCACTGCGTTGACTCTTTTGGGAAAGGCATGCTCGGAGGGGATGAAGGCCATGTTGGGTGGGTGCGCTGTAGCTGAGATTCGTCAGTGTTGAAGAGCTGAAGTGGGCACTGAGGTGGGGAGGGAATACCTGAGTGTGTCGTGAGTGTACCTGTTGGGATTCTGACGCAATGTTGTTGTGAGGATGTAGATATGAGCGTGGTGTATATATTACGCCGATTGAGCAAGAGCTGATTTACAGACTAGCGCAGAGGAAGGTAAAGGTACCCCAAGGCGGTGCTGATACGCGCGGCACAAATTTCTTGAGGTAAAGTAAAGGCAGCACATGCTGTATGGACTTTTCTGTACGCTGTCCAAGTAGGTCGTTCAGTGCAGTCTACCCAGTTCAACTGTCATTCCCTTTCTGGATCCAGCTCCCCACCGCCTCCTCCACCTCTTTACAGCATCCCGTCACCCCAAACAACCCTCCCTCAACCCTAACGCTCTCTAAGCTCCAATTCTTCAACTCTTCACTAACACTCTCCACGCCATCCTCCACAACCAGCACATCAAACCCCCTATCACTTGCCTCTCGCACCGTACTACTCACACACGCATCCGCCGTGACCCCACAAACCACCAAATTCTTCACCCCCTTCGCTCTCAACATCATATCAAGCTCTGTATGCGCAAACGCCCCTCGTCCGGGCTTATCAATAACCAGCTCTCCCTTCGCCGGCCTCAACTCTTCAATAATCTCATGCCCTTCTTCACCGCGAATCAGAAGACGGCCTAACGGACCCTGGCTCCCTATTTCTGCGCCGTTGACCCGACTCCGATGTGCTTCTCGACTGCTCACTGTTGCGAGTGAGGAATCGTGACCTTCCCGTGTGTGTACGACGGGGAAGCCTGCGCGGCGGAACGTGGACAGTAAGGATGCGATGCGGGGAATCAGTGACTCGAAACGTGATAGAGAGTAGCCTTGCGAGGAGAGGTAGCCACCCGGGGAGAGGAAGTCGCGTTGCATGTCTATGATGACGAGGGCGGTTGTGGTGGGATGTAGGGATGAGTTATGTGGCCAGGCATACGGTGTTGTCGTGGGGATTTGAGATGTCATTTTCTGGGCGGTGAGGTTGAATCGAGACGGGGGGTTGGTATTTGGGAGAGTTGTAGATGGATGCTACTGTACGTGAAGCAGTAACAATTGATGCTGTGATGAGGCGACGCACTATCTAGGTACGATGAGTACCGTAAGATGTTGCGATAGTGTGCGCGTCGTGGTTCATTTGTGCATACATCACGTCGTCAAAGTTACTTAGCATTGCATCTCCGCGCGGCAGTCTGTTACGTTCGTGTATTTCTTGTATTGTCTTGAGTGATCCTATCGCGTCGGGTTGTGATAGCCGGTTATCGGGATCGGCAGGTACCTGTGCATCTCCACTCCTTCCGCACCTGCTTCAATCCTCACACCACGACATCTTCGCAATACTTCCTTTGTACACATGTTTGCAATCCGATAGCGAAGAATTAAACTCGACGGCAACCGACCGATGGATGTTCTCAGCCGCATACATACCGCATAGCAGGCAACTCATCTCGTCTACCGTACCCCACTTCTACCAGCACCCCGGTTGCTCCTCATGCCGCTTCCGCTCCCTATCTCGACCAATCCACTCCACACGCTTGATGCGCGATAAGACATGTACGAGATGCTTGGCGGCTTCCCGAAATGGAAGCACAACCTGGGGCAGATGCTCGTTATCTGGATGACGCAAGGTTCGGCCGTTGACGGCGCCCTGTCGTTCAATGGCTGCGAGAAACGGCTTTGCGCGATACCCGGACAGGTATATGTATGCGGTTAGGTAACACTTGAACAATCGCTTCCAGGCTGTTCGCATGTTCACAGTCTCTTGACCTTCTTTCTGTCGGTTCTGTGATAATCAAGATGGTAGAGATGGCGCACAGCCCAGAAGAGAAGAAGATCGTGGAGGAGGCCAACAGCGACGATGATGTGCTGGCGCAGCTGGGATATACCCAAGGTAAGTTCACAAAGTCATACTTGCGAACGTGTACTGATTGCGTTCACAGAGCTCAAGCGCAGCTTTGGTCTACTTGGGATGGTCGGCTTCTCGTTCAGTATTGTGACTTCATGGACCGCACTCTCCGGTGTACTTATCATTGGTGTTGAATCGGGTGGGCCGCCAGTCATGATTTGGGGCTGGCTGTGTGTCTGCCTTGTGACACTTGCTGTTGCGTACTCAATGGCTGAGATGTGTAGCGCGTATGTACACCTGTGCCTGACTATATGGCTGAGCTGACCGTCTCTAAGGTACCCTGTTGCAGGTGGGCAGTACTCTTGGGTGGCTATCCTGGCACCGACACGCTGGGCTCGCTCGATGAGTTATCTCTGTGGATGGTGTGTATTCTCAAGATGACTTCTCAGTAACTTCCTAACATGAACAGGTTCATGCTGATTGGAATCATATGCATGGGCGCAGTCAACAACTTCGTCGCTACGAACTTCATTCTCGGTACCGCCCAGCTCAATTATGGCTTCACGATAGAGCGATGGCACACAGTACTCATCGCCTATCTCATCACATTCATCGCAGCGGCATCTAACATCTACCTGCCACACATCCTTAACAAGCTTTCGAAAGCGATCTTCATCTGGAATCTCACTTCCTTTGTCGTCTGTCTCATCTCCATTCTGGTCACCAACGATCACAAGCAATCGGCGAGCTACGTATTCAGCGACTTCGAGAATTTCACCGGATGGAACGCGCCATATGCTACATGCCTGGGGCTACTTCAATCAGCGTTCGGAATGTGCTGTTATGACGCACCTTCACACATGACCGAAGAGATCAAGAATGCCCGGAAACAAGCTCCCCGCGCGATAGTCATGTCGGTTTACATTGGCTTCTTCACCGGATTCGTCTGGCTAGTCGCATTGTGCTTTTGCATTGGCGATCTCGAGGAGACGGGTGCTACCGCGACAGGAGTACCTGTCATTGCCATCATATTCAATAGCACGAACAGTGTGGCCGGAACATCTACATTAGCATCTATGATCGCTATCATTGCCACAGTATGCGCCAACTCGCTCATGGCAGAGGGATCAAGAGCTGTATACGCGTTTGCAAGAGACAACGGGCTTCCTTTCTCGCACGTACTAAGCAAGATTTCGACAAGATCGGTGCCGGTATACGCTATTATGTTGACAGCCGTCGTACAAATGGCTTTCAACTCCATCTACTTTGGCACAACAACTGGCTTCAATACCATCATCGCCATCGCTACACAAGGTTTCTACCTTTCGTATCTAATGCCTCTACTGTCCCGCATTCTCGCCCACTTCTCCGGCAAGAAGACTCGATTGGAAGGCCCGTACTCACTCGGTCGCTGGGGCATTGTTCTCAACATTATCGGGTTTCTGTATCTGGGATTCATCTGTGTCGTATCCAACCTACCTAGTGTCACGCCCGTGACGAGCGAGAACATGAACTACACTTCTGCGGCGACAGGAGTGGTTATGTTCATCAGCTTGATCTTTTGGATTATGACGGGAAGGAAGAAGTTCACTGGGCCTGATGATGGGAACTTGTTAGACGTGGGGAGACATGTCGCGTAGGCTTCGGGTACCCCGCTCGGTACCCTTTGTTGTCACTAGGGTCTCACCTCCGATAAGTGACAAATGGAGAATAAGACATCTTTAATAACTTATCTTTGTTGACATGCTTGTGAGTCACTGTGACGCATAGCGCAAGGGTCGAGCCTCGCTACCGCCTGCGGTTAGCACAGGGTCCACGCACCTGCATCCAGGGACCGTTTGATGATTACGAATCGATACCACAGAGTCCAACTTCACAACACCCTCGCAGCTTTTGGCCTGACAAGAATCCCTTCGGAAGTCGTCTCGCTTTGCCGCCGAAATACAAGGCGCGCACCATCTACGACTACCTCGGGCGACCAGTCTCACATCGTAGACAGACTGTTACACCATGTCGAGAAGAAAAAACGAGCGCGAAAAAGCAAGGCTCAAACGTCGACGCGAGCTTAACCAGAAAGGATATAACATCGCCAACACAATCGAATGTCGGACCCTGCGGAAAGGAGCAAGGGAACAGATCGCACGCGAACGCGCTGTAAGACTATGGATCTATCCCTGGATCATGGCTCCGACAGGCCGATTTCGGCATTCTTATCCAAAAGCCAGTCTTCTCGGCCTGCCTTCCGAGATTCGCCAACAGATCATCTACGAAGCGTTCGGTATGACGGAGCTAAGACGCATGGTTGAGTACACAGAGAACAAGGGAGCTCTGGCGGCAGCTCTGACAAAAGAGAAGGCGCAAAAGCTGAAACAACGACGAGAGACAGCAATGGGTATACCCATGTCGCAGTTTGAAAGTGACTGCATCACGATGCTACATCGGCGCATTGCTGACTTCTGTTGCGTGTCGCATTTCTTACACACGGATATGGAGTATGTGGGAAAGCTATGGAAGAAAGATTTGGAGAAGTCACTCAAGTGGCAGTTCTCGGCGCCGCTGAAACTGCACAAAGCGCCTAACCAGGAAACGGTTGACGTTCCGAGACGAACAAGGGGGAAAGTGGTCAAAGTGAAGGGGCCGGGCAAGCATGCTAGGCGACCCCCGAAGTGTTGGAAGTGTGAGGAAAGACATCACGACAGAGATCCAGTCTGTCCGATGGCAAGATACGATATTGAGAAATGGCGGCGACTGACGAAGAAGAAGAATAAGAGGGATGACTGGATGGATACAACGCAGCCATGCTCGCTGTTCGTGGGGACAAAGATAGTGTTTGCCGATGACTAGGAGGTTGATGCAGGTAGAATGAAAATTGAAATACAAGCCGGGAGGCTACCTTGTCGCTGAGGTGTTTAGAATCAAACTTGAAGTATAACCCGGGAGGCGACATTTCGCTGCAGTCCGTTCAAGCATGGCTGAGTTACTCAATGTAGTCCGCACCCATTATTGTGGACTATCGCGTACAGTGGGTGAACGCAAGTCGTCTTCACCTTCACTAGACTGGAGCTGCTCTTTCCAAGGCACAATAGCCAGATACAATAGCAGGAAACTGAAGTCGTGCCAGCTATTGAACAATAGCACTGGACTGGCAGTTGCCATATATCTTTCGTCCTGAGGCTTTGCTTCCATCTCTTGCTTTCTCTTCAAACCCTACTCACATCTACATCTTCATACTCACAGTTCAAGCAAACAACTACCTTCAAAATGGACGGCGAGAAGATGGAGTTCGGCAAGGAAAGCGAATACTTCCCTTTCCACTTTTTCCCTCCCTCCAAGCCCCTACCCCCCGCTCAGGGACCAACTGGCGCTGGCGCCAAAATGAGCTTGAGCTTGGATGTCTTCCCGCCGGGGCCGGGGGCTGGGGAGGGCGCTAACTCCGGAAGCGGTGTCTTGGCATTTGCGACAACAAAGCAAGTACCCACGCTTAAAGAGAAGGATTTGTCGCGACTGGTGGAGGAGGAGAGCGACTACAACATGTCGGGGCAGGAAGATTCTGTGGAGCAGATCAGGCGAGACCGCGACGAATACAAGGAGTCACTTGATCGCGAATACGACCGATACGGCAATCTTGAGTCGCAGCACGAGCGACTCAAAGAATCACTCGCAAAGTCCAACAACGACCTCGCCGACCTACGACGCCGGCGCGAAGACACCAGTTTCCAGCTCGATCAAAGCACTTCGCTGCTTGCGCAAGAGCAGGAGAAGATCCACACCCTCGAGACGCGCAACGCAAAACTTGCCCAAGAGCTCCAGAAGAACGAGACCGCCCTCAGCGAGGCCCGCAAGCAGATCGAGAACCTCCACGCCGACGTCCAGCAAGCGCAACAAAATGTCAGAGCCGCCCTCGCCGACCGCGACGAGTACAAGGTGGAGCTCGAAGACTTGAACCTGCAGTTCAAGGATCTAACGGCGCAATGGCAAGAAGGAATGGAAACTATCGCCGAGCTGAAGGAGACACTAGAAGAGCACATCAACTTTGAAGAGAAGAACAACCTCCAGGGCGACATCGCTGAGGCCAACGCCGAGCATGAGCGCATTCTACGGGTCGTCGAAGTCAAGGACGAGCGCATCAGCCACCTCGAGTCGCTGTTGCAGAAGGAGATTGAGCGCAACCGTCACGAGCTCGACGAGAAGGCTCGAGCCGCCGCTGCTTCGCCCGTCGACGATGACCGCCACATCGGCAGCATGGAGGGTACCCTTGAAGCAGAGCTCGAGAACTCCGGGATCAACGACGATGATTGGATCGCAGCCGATGCCAGCGACTACGAGCCTTATGTGCCATCGTCTGCCTCCGAGATCCACGTAGCCGCCAGCGTCGAACCGCGCGACCCATCGCCAACATCGCTGTCCACCAGCCCCGTTCACCAGGCCGCCAGCACCGAGCCCGAGGCTGCGAAGTCGCCCATACAAACCGTCGACATCCGCGAAGCTGCCAGCACCGAGCCCGAGACCGCGAGGTCGCCTATACAAACGCTTGAGGTGCGCGAAGCCGCCAGCAGCCCGCCCGCTGAGCCAGCGCGCATTCCGCTCTCCTTCTACAACGTGCGCGACATCTTCAACTGCGCCCCGGAGCAGCCTGTTGGTGCGGTCTTGACTACCAGCAAGCCGACTGCCATCAGCACCGCGCCCATCGAACCCACTCGCGTTCCGTACTCCCTCGACGACGTGCGCCGTGTCTTCAGCTATACGCCCATAGAGCCTGCTGGTTCGCCTTTGGCCCTCAGCCCGCAGAACATCACCAGCACCGAGCCCATCGAACTCGTGCGCCCTGCGCTCTCATTCCAGGACGTGCAGAACATCGCTAGCACCGAGCCCGTCGACGCCGCTCGCGCTGGACTTTCCTTGTACGGTGTACAAGACGTAGCCAACTATGCGCCTGTGGTGCCTGCTGAGGCGCGTTTCGCCATGTACGAGGAAGAGATTACGAGCGTTTCACCCCACAGTCCTGTATCTGTTGCCTCGACACTTTTTGGACACGAGATCGCCAATTTTGCGCCAAGAGGGCCCGCCGTTCCTACGCTCGCGCTGAGCCCAACTGGATCTGTCAGTACCAGTCCAGTTGCGCGTCAGAGCTCCACCGCTGAGCTCTCCACCCAAACCGACGCACCCGCAACCACCACCGATTTCTCCGTGCAGACCGACGCACCTGCGCTCACGAGCCAACTTCTTCCTCAGGCGGCTCTCGAGACCATCCCCGTCGAACTCAACACCCAGGTTGCCATCGCCAAGCCTACCAACCGCATCACTCCCGTCATGGTCACCCGCGAAGTCAAACCCATCGAGCAGGCCCTTCTCCAGCCCGAATATCAACGCCGCGTCGCAGCTCCGTCTAAGAAAATTGGATTCATGGGATGGATCCCCTGGTTGGTCGCGATCCTTGTGGCGCTTTACGCACTCGCTCAAGAGGCCGAGCTGGCTGCGTGGAAGAACGCGAACGGTGTCGGTTTCGGTGGTGGCTACGGAAACGTGGCTACTCGCAGTGGAGCTTACGGCAATGGTCGCCACCTCTTCGGCGTCATTCCCATCGGTATGGACATTGGCGGTTCGTGGGTGTCTGAACAGATTGCCCGACGCATGTCTGCGGCCATCTCTCTCCTCGAGGACTTGGCTGGTATCCCGGTCGAGCCTCATTACTGAGCTTGCTGGACACAACTGGCACTTGGTATGAAGACTCGCACCTTCGACGAACCTTGACGATCTACCGAACGCGTCTCACCGCTCGCCGTCCATCACTCTGATGACATCTACGACGTTGTGAGACGATCACGTTACGACAGCCATTCACGACCAAGTTGAACATTCCAGCAGCGTCATGACGGCGCATACTTTAATGCTTTTCCTTTCTTTTATTGCTTCACGAAATTGCATACCCCGGAACAAAATACCCATTCCTACTTTCCGAAAAAAGATGTGCTGGGACACAGCATCTACGACGGCGTTTTGTTTAGGCTCCGGCCTGTCGTTCCAGCGAGATGGGCTGTTTATACCCCCAGATACCCCCCTTGACCTTTTGCTTCTTTCTGCGAGCTGCGAGCGACGAAGGACATGTAACCTCCCGCCGCGGGCTACGATTTGTTTACCAAATCTGCGGACTTGGATACGACGTCGGCAGTTGCCCTCGAGAAGAGAGATACGATTACGACTTCAGATAGCACATTAGACTAGACTATGATGATTCTTCACGCCCAACGGGAATCTCCAACCTGATGTCTACGTGAAGCCCGATTACGCGTCGTGAATGCCTCAGCTCGACAGGCAATGTCCAATTGTTGACTGGATTGATTATCTCGACGATGGTACGGTACTCCTCCGCAAGCCTTCACTGGAGGACAATGGACATGATCCATCATCTCGGGAGATGGAGGAACGCAAGGCCGGAGATGGCAGAGGACACCGTTGCTTGGTCAATTCATCAGTGCCCAATATCACGCACGGCAGAGTATCAGGCAGAGTATTATAGCGGTCGGATGAATCATGAGCCTAAAGGTATTCGTAAGCGGTCAGCTGAACAGAGTGAGATCGTCGCGACCGGAGAAGGTATCCTAGAGATGTCGCGGGAATCGCGTGAACTCATGATTGTGATATACGTTGACTTGGTTTTGATATAATACTACTGGTACTATACTGCAAGGTCTCTACTATGTCTATTGCGCATCATTAACGCAATATGTACAGATTGTCAGGTACACTGAGATGCAATGCATCAACAGAGGTACATACGATTACCCCCACGCGCTTATATCTTCGAACGCAGTTGCCGGGAGTATTCGGGCCGCTCGTGACAACAGCGGAAGCATCAGCGCCCAAGGTGACGGTCGACTGCGCGGCCAAGCAGCGGAAGAGCGCATCCTTGGGTCCGAGATGGCCGGACTGGGATGCACTGTCTATGTTGGGATGTTGGGGACGATGAGGTAGATGAGGGACATGCCGTGCGAGGTTTGGATGGGGTTCAACTGGTGGGTCGGATACCCTGACACCGGCGGATGGGGATGCAACGGAGAAGAAAGAAAGAGGTGGGTACCCTGTTCCACCACGATGTCAACAAGCGGAAGGTATCCAGATGAAACCCATTGAGAAAGTGGCTCGAGGCGCAATGACCACGGGCTGCATGTCGTAGCACGGAAATGCTGTGATGGCTGGATGTCGGGCTGGCGCCTATGCCGATGCTCCTGCTCTTTTCGTCTGAAGTTCTCGACCACGAGAACAAAAGCCGACAACTTTAAAGTTTAATCTGACAGGAACAAGTGGAAATGACAGAAACCACTACTAGTAGTGAAGATATAGAGTTCCATCACGGTGGCCATTGCAGAATCGGGAGGGTGCTGGCTTGGGCAGCACGGCAGGCTGCGTGCAATCAAGAGATGCGCATCATTGAGCGTCGCAGCATGTATGTGGTGACACGAAAACACGTGCTGTGTCGGCGGAGCTGCTGGACCTGATGGGTGCCTGACGAAGATTGCGCTGGAGCGGTAGGTCTGGAATTTGGACTAATGAGAACCAGCCACGACGAGGAAGCACGAGGAGATGGAGCCCTAGTGTGCGGTAGAGGGAAGTGTTCCTACTGGCAGCCCGTGCTTGAAGGCTCTGCACGCTCGAGGATAGGCTTGCACTCCGTTTTGGCCGCGGAGGCCATGATGCTGTCAAGAAGCAGAGAGCGCCGTGATGTATCGACAGATCGTCGTGCTGGGCTCGGCCGCTGATGAAGTGGCGGCGCCCGAGAAGAGTGGCATGCTGGAGCGGCGGCAGCGAGTCGGTGAAGCTTTCTGGACCGACCGACGCTGGGCGCACAACGTCACAGATGGCCGAAGCGAGCGACCAGGGCGTAGCCTTGGTTGTTGTTGGGGGTGATGATGCAGGGCTCACCGGCGGACAGGTAAGAAATGTCTGTAAAAACACCAGCGGCTAGCCCCGAAAGCCTCTCCACACGCCGGCAAACCTTGAAGGGCTCGTCGAGCAGTGCAAATGGCTTTAATTTGCCCAATCACGGCTAGCAGCGCGCGCGGTAAAGAAACAAGTGCCTGCTGACAAGCGACGATGCCCGTTTGCATCACCGTCACTAGGGCTCAGAAGGGTCAGGCTGGTCTCGGGCACCCTCGCAGTTGCTGCCCAAGCGACGCCACCTGAGGGCTGCCCAGGTCCGTCTCCACACCGTCGAATGCGCACCAGACGCTCGAGCTATGGAGACTGCTGGCCCATTCGAATAATTAGTTCGGCTGCCGACGGTACGCCGCTCTTTTCGTCTTCTTTTCTCTTCCCTTCTGCTGCTTTCCCATCGATCGCATCTCGACAGAACCAGCCTGCATCAACTCCGCCAAACCAGTGTCACAAGCCTGCTCTCAGCGTGCTGCCCAACCGCTTGACCTGCATCACCGCCACCACCCCAACGGCCAATCACCCCCCGCTCCCGCTGCAAGCCATTCTTCAGTTGCGGCTCCTCGACTCTTTGAGCACTCAGTAAAGTACTCTTCCCGTCGCCCGTACGCTGCGCATTGTCTGCCAGAGTGCGTATAGTGCTTGGATCTTAGTTCCCTCTACTTCCGAGTACCTGCTGTGACCGCCCCCACCAGGAAGCTGCATCCAGCCACGCCGTCAAGGTCCACTCTTGTCACAGGCCAGACCCCCCAAGGTGCCGGTATATTGGTCAAAACCCCGCTTCTGCGTCCTGCATCTCTGAACACCTCTCTCCTGGACTCTTTCTGGACACCTCAGCCCTCGGACTCCCAGGACTGCTTTTGCCCGTATCTTGGTTGCCTAGAGCCCCTCCATCTTAGCTCCCATAGCTTGGCCCCCATTCCAGGACTGACATCACTGTCATCTTTCTTTTCGTAACCTTCCCACACGCCTCTCAATAACCATGTCGCGCGCAAATCAGTGGTTTGTGCCAGGCGATGGCATCGCGAGAGAAGTCATCACCGCCGACATCCAGCGCTACCTGGGCCCAGATGCGCTTGTCAGGCCCGGCACAGGCACCGGAGAGTACCAGGTCCGCACATGTCTCCTTGATGCCAGTACGACGGAAAACTAACTCTCTCGCAGGGCCAGCCAGGCTACTGGATAACCGCGTACCGCACACTCACCTCGGTAGGTTGAGCCGTCGGACGGTGCTCGCGCACTTCGCTAACGAACCCCCAGCAAATGATTCAGGACTTGAAGATGGACTCTCAGCGCTGGCAACAGGAGCGCCAGCCTGGCGACGTCGGACGTGGAGGTAGCCATAGTCCTCAAGTGCGCACTACTAAGGTATCTGGGGGCTCTAACGCTTCATTAGTCGCTTACCAAGACTCTCGTACACATGCTGCTCGTCAGCATTGGGGTCCGACAAAACCGTATGAACACGGTGCGCCCAAGTCGGCGGCGGATCCATATGACCAGCCACCTCGCCAGTCGTCAACGTCGTCTAGAGCGACAACGTATGCGTCTTCAGGCTATGGTAGCAGTGATCCCCATTATACCACGACTCCCACATCCGCGTATGGAAGTTCGCATCCAGGATACCAGGCCTCCTCCGTCTCTGCTGCTCCCAGGACCCAGCCAGCGGACCCGTACTCATCTTACCAACAGCCCAGCGGACGGGATTACCCTGCGCAGTCTGCTTATTCCTCTTACCCAGCGCAGACCCCAGACCCCTATGGACGCCAGCCGGCCACCCAAGCGACCCAGTACGCTACTCCAAGGTATTTTGGTTACTATGACGAACCCTATTTGGTCTATCGCTAAGCCCCATTAGTGCCACAGCAGCCGCTCCTGGCTACTACATTGCCTCTGACGGTCGTCGTAAGTCATTGCAGTCGTTGCGCGACTACACAACTAACATTTCTCCCTCAGAATATCCCTTGTCGCAACAACCTCAATCGTCACGCAATCCACAGTCTGGCACCTCTAGGTACAGTACAAGATAGAGTCCATCTCCATTGACGGCCTTGTCCTTGTTCCTGCGTCGATACACCGAACCCGGAGATACCCCTTCTTTCCAAGCTACTGGATGGTGCTCTGGAGTCTGGCCACTCTAATGTTTTAATGGATCCATCTTCTACCCTCTGGGTACCGTAGGGAGTTTGCCATTACCAAAAGCATCCGGACAGATTTGTTTCCCTGGGACTTAAGCCATGGACCCATACCTCTCCCAGCCTGGCGGAGCAGCCCACAGGAGCATTTACTACCCGGATTTTCTTTGTTTTTGATCTTATGTACGTTAATTGGGAAATTGGGTTTCGTTTCTCATTCTCCTCACACGACTGGATCTTTGCTCTGCGGGATGCGGAACCAATTCCTGCCATGGATCTTCCAGCCTCCATCTGGACATGTATTCCGCTCATGGCTGTCATTATCATGCAATTGCATCAATTCCCCGGATTCTGCTTTTCTTGCTATGTATATACCTACGACACGGGCGTTGCTCCACGAAGTCGATGTTTACGAATGAACGGTTATCTGCCCATGCACAGCATGGGTAGAAGTAAACACCACTGTGCCCATCACATTGCTTTGATCCCGCACTGGATTGCGGCTGGATGCTTTGCGCCCACTCACCTCACTGACATCACCACACTGACGCTCCGTTCATCGTGCTTGACAAGCTATCCCCTCGCTCCCTGGTGAAGTCATCACAATCTAGGTTGTTCTGCGCCACCGAGTCACTTCATGCAATTCGCCTCAATGGTACGATGACTAGCATGGGCGGTGGGTTGATCTCGCATTCTGCCTCTACCCGCCGATCGGCACGATTATCACCACGCTACGGCAATCTTCTTGCGCCATTTTCAGCTGCCCCACGTGACTATGCAGATCTCATGCCGACACCCGGACTGTGCCTGCCAATATTATGCTGTGCGTGCTGTAGAGGAGCTCTATGAACTCCTGATACCTATGGCATGTTCGTGTCGATTGAAATCTGAGTACATGTGGGTACAGATGAACACCTGCTTGCGCGCATTGCCGAGGTAGATCTTGCCAACCACACCGACGTTGCACGATCTGCATACTTTAGGTGCGCAGATCCCTAAACCTCCCAAGCTGAAAATCTGGAAAAAAGAAGCTATTCAAAGTTTGACGACCTCACGAGCTTCGCCTCCTGACGCCACAAGCTCAAGCCGATGATGCAGCATGGAAAATCTCGCGAGCTAGCTGTTGTCTTAGCAGGTGAAGCGGCTCGGCCCATTCTAGAACCACATCGCAAAACCACTCTGAAGCTAGGAGTATAGTCTTGCGGAATCGTTTACTTCCACGACGATCCTCTTGCTATCGCTATAAGGTTTTCAACTTGTAGCCGTGCTATCTAGTCACCTCCTCGGAGTGTCTGGTCACCACGTGTTCTCACGAGTCAGGATGTCGCTTTCCACGTCGGTGATCAGATTCGAAGTTTCCTCCGCTTGGCCAAACAATTATCCGGGCCTAACACATCCGCAATTGAACATCAACGCCGAAGGCACCGTTATCTCGCAGTAGCAAATGCCGAACCCCTCGGCATCCACCAGCGATAGCGGAGATACTCCCGCAATGTCGAGCTTGGCCCGTCTTCACAAGAGACTACATCATGGGCGCCGCCATGTTGGGTTGCAAACCTTCTACCTCTAGCTCTTCACGACATACACCATGATAGCGTTCCCAAAGCTGTGGGTGGCTTCGACCCTGCTGGCCCAACAGGTGTTTGCAGGCCGTAATTTACTGCCGCGTAATGTTACGGAAACGTATGCGACGGGCTTGTTGCACGAGTCGATGGACTGGATGGACATGTACTATGACAACGAAAGAGGCTATCTGTTCAGCTTGGACGCGGCTGCCCTGACGCATGACACGAGGTCGAGCGTCTGGTATGCAGCTGGCTTGTTGGCGCGGAACGAAGCCGATGATGTGGAGCAGGCAGTACGTATCGTGAAAAACGTCATTGGAGGGCAGTTCAAGAACGAGAGTGAGCAATGGTGAGTTTGGTAGTCCAGAGTGACCATCCAATGCCGCTGGCAAATCTTGCTGACATAACCAAGGTACGGCGACTATCAAATCTATCCTGAAGAGCCAACCGTGGGCACAGAACAGTATCCAGCTGTGATATACAACTCATGGGACCCTAATTGGCGTGGCTTCGTCGGCACAACGTTTGTTGTTATGCTAGAAGAATTCCCGCATCTCCTTCCTCAAGATGTTCAAGACTACATACTGGAGAGTTTGTTCAACACTACAATTGGAGATAGTTACCGCGTCGGTGGCGTCGACGATGATAACCTCTACCCGGCCTACAGCAACCCCTCTATCATGAGGGCCTTTGTCTCCGGATACGTTGGTCGCCGCGCGAACGACTCCAACATGACAAACGCAGGCGAAGCCTATGCGAAAGAGGTCATTGATCTGTTTGTCCGCGACAACACACTTTCTGAGTTCAACTCTGGAACTTACGCTGGTGTTTCACTGTACGCGCTCACGCTTTGGGCAAAGTATATGCCAGGTGATAGCATAATGGGCGAGTATGGACCGAAGATGATTCGCGACACATGGTCTGTACTGGGTGAGCTATATCATGCGGATTTGAAGAATGTGGCTGGACCCTGGGATCGCGCGTACGGTTTCGATATGAATCGGTATCTCAGTATTCTGGCGCTGCATATGTGGACGATTGTGGGCAAGGATATGGCGCCTATTAACAAGAAGGTATGTACTGTTCACTCCCAAATCACATCAGGGATGGGTACAATTCGTGTTGCAGTATACATCGTCTTAG
>Ga0265797_10002227_pt1 | contig 32976 bp, 18 predicted proteins | sample P2T30metagenome_FD_192433 | JGI IMG/M metagenome (GOLD analysis project Ga0265797, IMG submission 192433) | Plant litter microbial communities from East Loma Ridge, Irvine, California - P2 T30 | ecosystem: Environmental > Terrestrial > Plant litter > Unclassified | place: USA: California... | reverse complement strand
GGTTGCAATGTTTGTCCTAGTCAAGAGTTTATCAAGCCACGGTGAGGATAGACAGTCGGTCAGTAAATTTCTGATGCGAAGAAGAATAAAATTGGTTGTGTAGAACCTGCACGCGGACTGGTGAACCTCACAGGGATACGGATAAACCTACATGTAACGTGTCCGTCACTCACAAGCGTCTCGAAACGTCCTAATGTATATAACTAAACAGAGAAATATTGAGGAAGCAGGGACATGAGAAGTCTGGCCGAGAGAAATCGGAGACCGTATGTTTGGAGTGCGAATAGAATCTAGATTGCGGAATGTTTTCTAAACAGAAACTTCTGGTTTACAATCTTCACCCGTCCTTGCGGCTTTCGACATTATCGTCCTCTTGCATATGCTGATACCGGATCCGAATCCGAATCCGAATCCGAATTTAAATTGAGCTCTTTCTAAGTAAACCAAATACAGTTTCTCAACTCTGAAACCTTGTACAACGCGCAGATAGATTCACTGGTTGACTTTCGTGCAAAATGTAAGTTTCAGCAAGCTCTAGAAGAATACCAAAACCAGACCGCAATCTGCTTGTCCCGTAGTTAGTCAACTTAGGTCAAGATAGTGGAGGATAAAGCGATAAGAGTAACTAGAAAGGATGCGCATGATGCATCGTATAGCGTATCTTCTGTCATGGCGGAAGCGGAGTCGGAAGGAGAGCCACAGCATGTGAAAGGCAAAGAGACAGATATCAATGACGACCAAGACCGGTGCGTCATGGTGCGCGGGCATGTGCAAAGGCTAAAAGGTAGAACGCGCCGCGAGAGTTTCCTTCGATGTCAGCAATGCGAGTCGGGAGCGTACGGACATCCAATGTATTCGCAGCCCTAGATTAAGACACCTCTCAATCTCACCGGACACTTCGCCGTTAATATCCAGACATAGTTTTCTGTCTGAAAGCTACTGTAATACTTGAGAATCAGGGTCTATACCATGGTATTTTTGCGACAGGAACATGGCTGAAGAGACTTCCGGTGTACGTGAAGCAGCGGTCAAAACTCTCGTGTCGATCCGGGCTTTGAGAGCCCAACGGTGTCGATTACTATAGGTGAAGTGCAACGTCTCCGCACATGGCGCGGCGGAAGGATCGCTACGGGGTCCACGTTTGGCGCTACGGAGATATCTCCATCTCACAAGTCCTGGCGCTATTGCAAGTAAGCTTCAGCGGTGACACTCTCGGAAATGCGCTAATCTCGCGACAAATCGGTCTATGTACCACATAGATCTAGTAGATTGTTTTGATGATGAACACTTGATCTGAGCTCCCTTTGTGGACTGACAGTATATGTCCTGACATAGTCCCTGTGTCTCCACAGACAGCTTGGCAACGATTATGCGATTCCCCATCCTTTCGACCCTGTTCGCATTCACGCAAATCGCCATCGCTCATGGGGCTGCGCATCCGATGTCTCCACTCACCCTTGTTAACCGGGACGACGTTTATGTCAATAGACTAGATGAACGCCCACCCCATCGTGTGTTAGTTGTTGTAGTATGCATCTTGTTTGCAGTCGTTCTTGCACTGGCCCAGGGTAAGTGCATCTCGTCGTAACTCTCTACTGTTTTGTATATAAGTACTGTTCAAACAAATACTAACTGTCAATCAGGGTACCGAGCTGGCCGTCTGGCCGGCCAGAAGTCAAAGACTCGAGTTTCTGACGTGCTCGTCTTCGCGCAAGGCTTCGTCTGCACAGCCTTCTTGTTTGCCACGGCCATACAAGTATCCGGACTGGGCTTGCAAACTGATGGCCAGTGCCATGCTGCCATAAGAGTCTGCATCGTCATGTACGGCGCGGACAAGATAGCTCTGTCAGTGTCCTTTTGCGCGCGACGTCATCTTGCAGCACACACGCTGACCCATCCAGATATCTCTTTTTACTAGAGCGAGTCCATATCGTTCGAGCTCCGTTCGTCGATCGTACGAGAGATAGATTATACGTCATTGGAGCGATCCTGACTACCGGCGGGTTCTTCGCCATCATGGCCTGGCAGTTTGTCAATCCGTTTTCTGAGTTGAACCATCAGACTGGTATATGCAGGATCGGCATCGAACCACAGGCTGCAATGGCGGTCATTGTGCTGGATATTCTCATCAATACCATTCTAACAGGAATCTTCGTGTGGCAGCTTCGGCCAGCTTTAGGCTCGGCCGCACCCAAGATGCGGAGTCTCGCTAGCAATACCACTTGTGTGGAATCCGACTCTCCAAGCCATGGACTCAGACAATGGATGGGCAAGACACGCCACTCGATGCGAACGTCTTCTCGGAGCGACCTGCGGGTCATGCTGGTTCGAAACGTTGTTGGCTCAGGCTTCATGTTGATGGTCACTGTATGCAACAACAGCTTGTTCCTCAGCTGGGCTTTTGCGAAGATGAGCCATGCATGTCTGTTGATGTGCCTGACAGACAGTAAGTTTGCACATTTCAGCACGATGGACAAGGCTAACATGTAACTCAGTTTGTCTCGGTATGCTTGTGACCCAATGGTTAACGATGCGTTCGGCTGAACCCGAGGTGATTCGTCCTTCTCAAGTTTCGGTTTCAGGCGAGCGTACAGACTCCATGTTACTCGTGAATGAGAAACCTGTACACATCAGCCGTGTGGTGGATCAGGCACGCTTCAACCCTCGTTGAACGTTCTGTTGCCACGAACAAACTACTTCCTACAACTTATACCCCACAGCCTTCTGTTATGAAGGTAGCGCACGCCACCCGCAAGTTGCCGTTCTTTTAGGAAAATAGGAGCTTGACACAGAAATGTCAAAATGTACGCATCAGTTGTGTTATATGCGCTGAACGAGAAATGGTTCTCTGGGTGCCAATCGCCAGGCTTGATGCACCCTTGCTGTGCTTCTAGGCGAAGCACTTGTATTCGGTAACAGTGTCCAAGCTGCCTCTAAATAGCCAGTTTGCGAAGGGTTCGAATGGCTTTGGCGCCGATAGCGCGAGATGGACGGCCAAACGCTGCTCGTGTGGGGAGGCAGGGAGGACTTTATGCAAGTATTCTGAACACATTCTGAGCGCTTGGAAATGTAGTTCGTAAGTCCGGATGTTGTTCTCGGTGTCCAGCAAGTGGATGTGAGAGTAAGCAGAATTAGATAGACCGACATATCAAGAGGGAAAAGTTGGTTTACGTCCCATCGAAACCTACAAACTTAGCTATTGTTGAGGAGACAAAACCTGAGATGTCTGACCATGGTCCTGTTGCAGGAATGCTCTGGATGGTTCGCTCACTGTGCCTCCATATTGTCGAGCTGCACATCAAGGATCCTACAGGCGACTTTTCCGGCAGAAGTGAAATCAAAATGAATGCTATTGTGATATTCTTCTGGATATACATAACCTGATTGCATGATATTCTGTCTTGATGATCATCCCGAAATCGTGGGGTGAAAGCGTGCTTGAGTGATCTCAGAACCGAAATAGGGCATTCGACCGCACTTGATCTCTCAATTACACGATAACGAATAATAGCTACGCGTGCTACATGACAGTTCAGAATGAACTTGATGATGACGTCAACACAGGAGAACAGTGAAGAGTAGGACTAGATGCGGAGTAATCATAACGGTGCATTATTGGTGACGGGCGAGCTTTTGAATGCGGATTGACTCTGCATTACAAGAATGAGTTGGCTAGATTCTCGAAATATTTTCTAGCAGAATCCAGATCGACGTTCACAGTGGCCTTCGATCGCTCTTTGTCAGTGAGTGTCTTTCCTAAGGAGACTTGCAACGCCTCTATAGTGGATTCCTCGTTCGGCTGATTCATGATCTGGAGGTTCATGCTGCCGCTCTCAACCTCCTTACCACCGACGACGATGATATGGTTGTACTTCTTTGTCCTTGCTTCAGCGATCTTCTTGCCGAGCGAACGGTCGCTGGTGTCAACGTCTATGGGAAGGTGTATGGTCGACAACGGGAGTGGCTTAGGTGACGATGCGGAAATTTCTGGTGCGTCAGATGGTGTGAGCCCCGAGAGGACAGACTGAATGCGCGAGACATGTTCAAGGACCTTTGGGTCAGAATTCAGCGACAAGACGATGGCAGGCCGGGGAGACAGCCAGAACGGATATTTGCCGGCATAGTGTTCGATCAGCAGAGCCATGAAGCGCTCGATGGATCCGTAGATAGCGCGGTGGACGATGACTGGGCGGCGAAGGGCTGGATCTAGACCTGCGTCCATGGACGATTGTGGCCCCGCCTCTAGTTCTTCCGGCGATGCCTGGTATTGTAGGTCGAAGCGCTGCGGAAGTTGGAAGTCCAGCTGTATGGTTGCCGTCTGATGCTCTTTGCCATTCGAATCTTTTAGGATGATGTCAATCTTCGGCCCATAGAATGCTCCGTCTCCTTCGTTGATCGCCCATTCGCTTCCGATGTTGTTCAACGCAGTAGTCAACTGCTCCTCTGCACGATCCCATTCCTCAATAGTGCCGATGAAGCTATCCTTTGGCCGAGTAGAGAGAAGCAGCTTGTAGGGACCTAATCCAAACGTGTTGTATACCATGCCCACAAACTTAAGTGTCTGCTCAATCTCGGCCAAGATTTGATCTGGTCGACAGAAGATGTGCGCGTCGTCCTGGTGAAACCGCCGGACCCTGGTCAGACCTGTCAAGGCGCCTGAGATCTCGTTCCTGTGTAGAGCACTGAAGTCGGCAAGTCTGACTGGCAGATCCCTATAACTCTTGATCTCATCCCTGAACAGCAAGCAGTGGCCTGGACAGTTCATTGGCTTCAGGCCGAACTCTCCGTCCTCTCCACCTTCTGCTTCTGGAATTTGCGCCGTTGTACCTCGCCCCTGCACACTGAACATATCCTCGGCATAGTTCTCCCAGTGTCCTGACTTCTCCCATAGCGACTTCTTATATATTATGGGTGTAATGACCTCCTGGAAGCCGAATTGTGGATACTGCGCTCGGAGGAACGACTGCAACTTCTGAAAGACATAGGCGCCGTTGGGAAGAATGAGCGGTGAGCCAGGGCTGTACGGAGATGTAATGAAGAGGTTGTGTGTCTGCGCGAGAGTTCGGTGGTCGAGGGAGGGCGTAGGCGGGGTGCCGGTTGTAGGGTTCAATTGCGCACTGGCGGGTGCCTCAGATGAGACAGTCACTGTGTGCTGTAACTGGTGAGGCGCAGAGCAAGAGCAGCTCCGCACAAAGAGACGGCCATTTTGGCGCCACGTTGCTGATGCTAGTTGCGCCTGTCGTGCAGTCCGTAGCGCGAACGAAAGCTGGCGTAATGACATCGGAAAGTCCTGATACCTGCAACGCCTTCGCGTGGTGTTCAGGATGCACTTTCTGAGCTAGTCGTCTTGGCGGCCGCGAGCTCCAACATGACGTCGACGCGTCCACAAGTCAACACCAGAGTCAGTAGTGCAGCCAGGCACTAGAGGTAACGTGCTAGAGTCATTCATCCGCACGGAAACTTTACTGATGGCAAAAGCACTAAGTGTCTCGGCTGCGAGCTGATCGTGGTATGCGCTCGAAGCCTGATTGGTATGCCCCACGTCACACGTAGGAAGTGGCAAGCCGCCTACCCAACCTCCTACAACTACACAAAGGGCAGTTAGTGAGACAGTTTGGACTGTCTCTAGAAATACTGCTACTGCCTAATCCTATAACTACCACTTAATCCGCATCCTTACCTTGCCCCACGCGATCATCGCCCCCACTCACAGATACTACCAACTTAGAACATGAGCGCACGTTCCCATCGACTCGAACACAGCTTGGGCAGTAGTTGGGGTGACGCTGACTACGCATCCGGCGACGAAGGATCGATTCACTCCGCTAGCGACGAAGCCAGTGAAGTGGAACTGGAAGGATCCGACAAAGAAACGATACAAGAACCCCAGACACCTGTGACACCGAGACCTAAGCGTGACCACCTCAGTCAATCAACACCTACAGCTCGAACCCAAGTTCGGCCAGTACGACAGCCAGCGAGTCGTACTAAAGTCAGTCAGTCGCAGAGAATAGGATCAGACCAAAGGACGCAAAGGCAAGACGCGTTCGAGCCAAGCTTCATCATGCCCTCTATGGCCAACTCGCAGAGTGGATACAATGGGTCACCAGGGGCAAAGCCCCAGCCGCGAAACCGAGCAAGGAAACCGGCCCAAAATCCTTCATCAAATCCACCCCATGCATCTGGCATTTCTTCTATGAGAGGCTCTGCCAGCGAACATCAACAGTCGTCACCACAAGAGCAGGGGGAGGTGAGCCCATGGCATTACGTGAGTCTCTTCTGGGACAACGTCGCCGCACCACTTCTTGCTCATTTCTTGGATATCTTCTCCTACGCCCTGCGCCACTTCATCAAACCGGTCCTGGGCGTCATACTTGGTGTTGGTATACTAGTTTTCAGTATCCAGATAGCATCCGGCATGCTACGCTCCACGGTATCAAATGCCGTGATGGGTCCTGTTTGTGCTATACCCGGCTCTTCTTATCTCATCGCTGCCTGTGTTACGACAGGCACAGAAAGCCCTCAAGCTGATTTTGAGGAACTTATCAACGTCCAAGGTAGATTTGAGGATATCTTGGATGCATCGAAAGATACTTCTGCGTTACCTGCCACGATCAAGAACTCTGAACTTGCTATTCGCGATTTGCGAATTCTTGTCAAACACTCTCGTCTTCCAAGCCGCAAAGCACTGGAGAACGAATTTGAGTACTTTATGCAAACAGCTAATGAGGCTTCCCTCGATCTCTCCCGCTACAACAGCCGTATAGGAGCAGCCATGGACCGCGTCATCGCAACAAATACCTGGACCATGAATGTACTGTCTGGAATTTCGGAGAAAGAAGCATCAGTTGGCGCTGTTGGCCGAGTCCTCAACCAGCTCACAGGCGCATTTGTGGCCCCACCACCAACACTTCAACAGCAGATCTTCGACCAATATGTCCTACACGTCAGCAAGAACAAGGACGAAATCACCGGTCTCATCCAAACTGCTCAAGCGCTCCTTCTTGTCCTACAAAATCTCGACGAGCGACTAGGTACCATCTATGAGATTGCGACAAACGACGACCAGACGATAACGAGCAGACAAGACGAGCTTCTCTCTAGCCTTTGGACAAAGCTCGGTGGAAACCGCGGGGATGTGAAGGCCAACATCAAATCCCTCAACCTACTCTCCAACATCAACGCGTACCGCAAAAGAGCCGTCAATCATGTAACGGACACGCTCCTCAAGCTACAGGAAATCCAGGCTGAGTTGGAAAACCTGCGGGAAGGCGTCGCGGCGCCGGAGATCTTGGGATATGCGAGTGGTTACTCGTTAGAATTCCACATTGATACTATTGGGAAGGGTGTCGAGAGGCTGCAGGTCAGTCGTGGAGAGCAGATGAGGGAAGAGAGGGAGACATACAAGAGGCTTATGCGTGGTGGAGAGGAATCTGACGGCAGGAGAGAGCTGCCTGGACCGACGGTCACAGTCAGGGCGAAGTAGTAGAACTGTCTCGGCATTGAGAAGGTTGGATAACTCTGCGTTTGTGCTTGGGTATGGCATGATGGCGTTCATGAGATTGTCTTTAGTCTCTTGGCTTCCTTTTCCCCCTACTATGTGCCTAGATACCCACGCCATTCATAGCTTATGACTTTATTGAAACTCCATTGTTTGCAAATTCAGTACATCTGCACCTCGACCAAACATCTCCTTACGCCCCCATCGCTACCATCCCCTAATCCTTCAAACTCCATTTCATAAGCCACACATCCTCTCTGTGCACAAGCCTCCCTGAATCCATCCACACTACCTCCAACACCAAAGTAAACTCTCTTCGCCGCCACCATAGTCTTGCCTGTCTTGACCCGCCCCATCAGCGCAACGATCGCATCCGTGAACGCCGTAAGCGAAGCCGGCGAGTAGATCGTCTCGGAACCAAGGATGAAAGTATTCAAGTCTGGTGACGAAGGAACCATCTCCAGAAGCGCATCAATCGGTGTCCAAGATCCCGAAATAAATGTCATGGTAATTCCAGTCTCATTCATTACCCTCTTGAAAGCAGAGAGAATCTCGGGAGTGATGTACAACTCGCCATTCTCCTCTTGTTCCAACAGCGGGTTTCCAGTTTCCGAGAACAGCGTTTGACTATCTCCAGCACTCAGTGTACCCACCCATGTCAAGAGTAGATTGGGGAGAGTAACGAGTCGCATGACATCGGCGTTATAATCTGTCAGCGTGAAGTAAATTCCAAGTTGATTTTTCACTGCGTATTGGAATAGGAGAAGAGAAGGAAGTGCGGAGCCACAGCCCATCTCGATAACGTGTCCAACGCGCATCAGGTCATCGAGGTCCTTCCGCGGACCACGATCCAAGAGGTATCGGACAAGATCGAGACTGCATTCCCAAGTCTTGTAGCCGCCTTCATAGACGTTTTGGCGGAGGTCCGAGTCCTTGGTTTGAGTGTTAGCTTGGATGAGTCTGTGATGGGAATTTTGGTGGGAAAGTGAAACGTACATCGAGACCTGTTAGGGGCGTCTGAGAAGATCCATCGTCTTCGGCCATGAGCTGAAGGCGGACATCGAAGAGCTCGCGGCGTGGAAGACGGGCTGTGAAGCCTTTGGGACTTGTTATGCTGACAGTTGAGTAGGAAAGCTTGTCTGGCAGGGTTGATAGCTGTGGTATGTCAGTTCGGTACTCAGCAATGTCAACGACATTCCAAGAAGGGAAGGGATATTGAAAATTTCAGAATGAGAAATCATTATGCGCATGCACTTGCATTGCACAAGCACCAAAAGCGCATACTTACCAATTCATCTAGATCATGTGTCTTTGCCGGGATCGGTGGTGGCACATCACTGTCCGTGGTTGCTGGCTGCTGTCCTTGGTCTTGCACATCGTTTGGATCTTCTTCTATATCGTCACCTGAGAAGCCGAAACTGAAGGCCATTATGGGATACTGGACAGAGGTTGAATCAGGTTAGACCGGTATGCGAGGCGTTAGTATGTTGGATGGTGGGGCTGCTTTCATGTGAAAGATAATTTTGGGCTTATCGATAAGACATGTGAGGTGCACGGGTGAATGTAAGCCGTCTAAATGTACTCCCATCTTGAGTTGTCACAATGGAGGCTGACTTGATTATTACGTTTGTTTTGAATGCAACGATTGGGCGCGATGGTCAAGAAAAGTGCAGTAATCTCCGTTAACCTTTCTCATAATCCTTCGTAGGCCATAGGAAGACGCAGGCTGGTCGGCGAATCCATGTCTTTGCTGGTGAACAGCAAAGTAGGGATGTTCCAACACTGTGCCCTCGCCTCGCAATTTCAGTCCATGTCTACTTCGTTCTGCATCTGTATGCCTATTCCTTCTTCACCTCAACCCCATTACCGTTCTCCTCCTCGTTAGCAGCCTGCCTGTCCTCGGCCAGCGTTCTCTCCATTTGTCTAGCGCACGCCTCCATAGTCTCCTTGTCCAACTCCCATCCTGTTGTATCAATCCCCTTTGCCTTGGCGTCGGCGATGATTTGTTGTCGCTCCACAATCTTCTCGCGCATAAGCTTGATCGCGCCTCCCAGCACGACTGCCTCGCTTCGCCCTTGCCCCTCTAGGCCGGGTACTATTGAGGCAAGTCGGTCGAAGCCTTCTCTTATGGCTTCGCGTCGCTTCTGCTCAGAGCGGATGTGGTTCTCCTTCTTTTGAGCTTCGGTGAGGCGGGGCCGGTCGGCAGCGTTTGTGGGACTCTGTGACTCCGGCATGACAGTGTGTAGGTAGTGGTCCAAGTGTATTGTCTGATGCGAACGACGAGTCTACTGGGATCGTGGATTGGCTCGAGTGGTACGAGTCGATTTGGCGGATATAGATGCGCGTGATAATTGGTTGAGCTGTGTTTATCTTGCTGAAGTTTGAAGTTAGGTTCCGGTTCACAGGCTGCGATTCACGATTGCTGTGGTGTAGTAAAAGATATCAGGCGCTCAGGGTTCCTGCCCTTCATGTGAATGGGCCGACGAGTGCCGAGCTTGAAGGCATACTGTCAGCAGCACCACCATATGCAAGTGACATCGGGCAGCAAGAGAAGGCTGTGGTAGCAGGCGCGATAGGAATGTCGTGTGTGCTGTGCAGCGCAGCGTGTGATGCGCTACCGATGGGCGCATAGAGTGAAGCGGAGGCTATCCATACTTGACATGTGCCTGGCGAGAGTGTGCGGACAACGGCGTCGCTGCTAGTAAAACCACTATCTCTATGGCAGAGAGGTTGACATGGCGCTACGAAACAAGAAACTCGCGGCTAATTAAAGCGTTGTTTCAAGGTGGCCGGGCCCCAGTCAGCGGATATGAGGCTCCTGGCTCCCTGCACAGCAACAACGTGTGACGCACTCCGGTGGATCTTCCGCGCCACCAGGAACCCCGTCGGCCACGACGCGACGCCCAAAGATTACCGCCGATCGTAGCAACCCTCCGTGAAGCGTGCAAAAGAAGCCCTGGGGTGAATTACAGAGTCGCCGCGTGCCAGGAGAGACCACAAGAGAAGGCACGACCCCGCTAGGACATCCCACTGGGCAGCTGCAGCCCGGGAGCGTGCACTACACCACCACCGCCTTGATATGCGCCCAACCACAGCCAAACTCGTCCACCCACGCCATTGAACCCTCCCACCTGCTCCACCATGGACGGCACCCGGGGGAGCAATCGCCGCATCAACAGCCTCCAAGCACAGGACCGCCTGCGACGACACAGCTCGGCCAACGCCCGTGGGAAGCGCCCCGTCACCGCCCAAGATGCCTATCTCTATGCTCTGCGTGCAGCATACCTCGCATACCTCCTCCAGCCCCGGCAGAAGCGAGTGCAGCATGTCCCTGCAGCGCCCAAGCATATCCAGCGCTCGTCGACCTCGATCAACGACCTGATGAAGGACTTCTCCCTCATACGAGACTCCAAGAGCACGCGCTTCCCCCGCGACTTCATGGCCGCGCTCGACAAGCGGATAACAAAGGTGCTCATGGGCCAGGAACGCATGCCCGAGTTTCAGGATGCCACGGTCAAGCGGACGTTTGCTGTCTTCTTGAACGCGTTCAAGGACCCGTCTTTCAGGAAGAACATGGACAAGGATAGGAGAGTAGAGGACCTGCTCCTGATCTTCTACTCCAACGCTACAAAAGAACTACAAAAGGGCAAGGCGCCAGGAGATGAGGGCTGGAAGCTCATGGTAGATCGACACGTCGCTCTATTCCTGCGTCTTGTCAGTTCCACCCTCAAGGACCATGACTGGCAAAAGGACCGACCAGAACTTGCGCATCGGCTGGCCACCATGGAGAAGAAGCTTCTCGTACACGACCAAGATTTGGCGGCAGAGAACCAGCGCAACGGCGGACAAGGTGGTACAACAGTCGAAGTCGAAGTTCCACGCAGCTACGAAGTCAAGGACATGCCACTCGTCTTGGTGGTGTCGCGTATCTTCGCCGTCGGATACTCCGACGTGCAGGCCGACATCAATCGCTACAAGGCCGTGTGGACAGAAAAGGCTGCTTTGCAGGATCTCAAGACATACCAAGCCCACCTCAGTCTCATGACGAAGAAGACGCTGAACAGTGACGACTTCGATACTGAGGAGGCGTACGAGGCCTGGAAGAATCAAGAGGTACCAGATCTTTCACAGATGATATTGGCTATCATTCAGTCAAATCCCGAGCTCGCAAAGAGCTCCCCCGGATCTGTGCCACAATTCAAGCCGAAGGCGTCTTTGGATCCGGGCTACTCAGATGCTTCGCGGCAAGGGTCTTTGTCTTCCGAGAACGGGTCCTCGTATGTCATTGACCAACCTGTGGATATGAGTGGGCTCAACATCAACGACGACCCTAATGATAGCTCATCCTACACCTTCATACCTTCAGATCCACGTGCCACTTACCGTGCGATACTGAATGAAGCACTGACGTATGACCTTGCGGACACTGAACTCGAGCCAACTGAAGCTACGAGCGAGAACCCGTCCGTCAAACTGCTATCGAAGCAGTCGGCAGAACTCTTGAATGAAATAGCTCTCCGATGGAGGATACCCCAATTCTCCCGCCTCGTTTTGTTCCTAGATGTCATCAGAGACAAGTACATCAACCAAGATATCAGTCTCGACACGCTCGACGCTGCCTTCAATTATGTTAAAGAGCCGCCGCCAACAGATAAGAAGTCACATCGAATGAGTCACATTCCGGTGCAAGAATCCTTGTTCGATCGAACGAAATGGACGATCCAGGACTATACTCTCAACCAGCAAATTCTGTCAACGTTGCACGATTGCTTGCTGCGAGAGTTGTACGAGCTGATGATGCATGTGTACGATACCAAACCGCCTCCACTCGGGCCGGTCATGTATATCCTAGAGTCACACATTTACGACGACCCCACGTTCCCTGGCACTGAAGAAGATATGGATCAGTTTACCGAGCAATTGCGCCAAGGTTTGAGGGAGAAGGCTGGTGATGTGTATCGGGAGCTTCTTGCCAAGCACATTCCAGACACAAAAGAAGAATGGGAGTTCTATCACGTCATTGAACTTGGTCGCGCCGTGGTCAAGCTCTGCGAGCGGATACAGAAGCGTTATCGCAAGAACCCAGAAGTCATGGGGGCTAGTCCCATGATGTGTCTGGTCGAGAAAATGTTTCCTTCGTACGCCGCAGATGCGCGAGACCTAGTCGCTCGAATCATGGACGTTGCGCAAAGCAAAGAAGAAGACGTACCTGTGCAGGATGGGTTCGACTTGTACAAAGAGCTCGTTGAAATCCGCCGCATACACAGCGATGCTCTGCCAAACAAAAATTTCGCTTTCAGCATCGAGGAACAGCTACAGGATTTTGTATGGCGATGGATTCAAATGACGGACCAGAACCTGATTGGGTGGGTTGATAACGCGTTCAAGGCGGACCAGTTCCAGATCGAGTCCCAGAACCCCATTCCTTCCGACGACGAGCGCCATAGCGTATCGGTTGTGGACGTCTTCCGATCCTTCAACCAGAGCATCGAGCAGATTGTTTCCTTGAACTGGGATAATGATGTTCAGTACGCCAAATTCATGACTGCTGTCTCCAAGTCAATCGGCGTCGCACTCGCAAGATACTGCGAGCTTGTGGAGCAGAAGTTTGCTAAAGAGATGGATCGACTTACACCCGAACAAGAGGCTGCCGCCCGTCAAACCAAATCTGAAAAGTGGCTGTCGACAGTCAAGGACTTCTACAGTCAAAAGGAGAAAGTCGAGCCCTTCCAGTTCTACCCTGAGGTAAGTCACCCACTACATGGCGTGGTCAATGCTTACATGTTTAGTCACTTGTCAAACTCAACAATATTGAGTATGCGATGCAGCAGTTAGACAAGCTAGAGCGCGAGATCGGCGTCGATGCCTGCGCTGAGGTCATTCAGAAGCACTCACCACCGCCAACGCAACGCGCTCGAAACAATAACTTTGTCTTCACTATCAAGATCATCGAGGCTGAAGATCTGAAAGCATGCGATATGAATGGACTTAGCGATCCATATGTTGTACTTGGTGATGAGTACCAAAAGCGCTTGGCAAAGACTCGTGTGATCTACCGCAACTTGAACCCACGTTGGGACGAGACGATTGACATCACGACTAACGGCCCGCTTAATGTTGTTGCGACAATTTGGGACTGGGACGCTATGGGCGATCATGACTGCGTTGGTCGGACATCTCTCAAGCTCGACCCATCACATTTCCGCGACTACATGCCCCGTGAATACTGGCTTGATTTGGATACCCAGGGTCGTCTTTTACTACGTGTGAGCATGGAAGGAGAGCGAGATGATATCCAATTCTACTTCGGCAAGTCGTTCAGAACACTTAAGAGGACTGAGCGTGACATGACACGGAAGATCACGGACAAGGTAGGCATATTGCTATCGTTCCAGATAGGTTGAGCTAACAAAGACAGCTTTCCTCTTTCATCGGTTATAAGCTTTCTCGCCGATCACTTGATGCTCTGCTAAACAAAGGAGTAGCATCGAAGGTAACGAACTATCTTGGCAACTTCAGAACAGCCCGACCTATGTCGGTCATCCAAGCTCAGGGTCCCACGCAGCAAGATGTTACCGAAGCCCTTGGTCCTCTCTTCGTCTACTTCGACGAGAACTTTGCGATTATGAAGCAGACATTGACAGATGCTGCTATGATCATGGTCATGACAAGACTCTGGAAAGAAGCGCTTGCAACGATAGAGTCGCTACTCGTACCTCCTCTATCTGACAAGCTGTCACAGCAGCGCCCATTGACACAGCAAGAGCTCGATATCGTCTTCAAGTGGCTGAAGATGCTGTTCGACTTCTTCCATGCTGTGGACGAGGATGGTAACGTCGAAGGTGTGCCGATGGACGTTCTTAAATCGCCCAAGTATCATGAGCTTCAGAACCTCAACTTCTTCTACTTCGAACCTACCGAGGATCTTATTCGCACGTCCGAATCAATGGCCGCTGCCAGCGCAAGGCGACAGCAAGAACAGTCACAACGTCTTAATCGCATGTCAGCACCGCCTGCTATGGGTCACCAGTTCGGTGGTGCGGCAGGACTTGTCGGAATGCCAACTAGGAAACACAAGACCATTATGTTATCGAGGAACCTGGGTACAATGAAGAAGGCCAAGGAGGAGAAAAGAAAGGAAGCACAGGCTGAGCCTAATGACGACATGATTCTGAGGATATTGAGAATGAGGCCTGAGGCGGAGCGATACCTCAAGGATAGAAGTAGGCAAAAGGTATGTGTCACCCCGTCGTTGTCCGAACTTGAATTCGCTAACGCACAACAGGAACGCCTCGCTGCTGCGCAGGCCGCAGAAATGATCGTCCGACAGAGTCTCAACGCTGGTGGTGGTCGCATGACGGGCGGTATGGGCCCACGCCGATGAAAGAAACCTACCCTTCTTGTCACATGTCACTGTTTTGGTGTTTGTTTCTCCTTTCGATACCTCTGCATCATTGTGCGTTGTTCGGGCGTTGGAGGCATACTTAGCTAATGTGTTATCGGTGGCATCCGGACTTCATGGGATGTACAGCGAGGCGTCTATGTGGGCTTTCGCAGATATGGGATGACATGAAGTAGGATAGTTAGATAGATGATGTCTATGATGTTTACGTAGGCAGGTGCGCCGCTCGTCATCGTGAATGCCCTACGTATGCTAACTCCAGTAACCCTTCCAAGTCAGTGTTGACTGAGCCAAGCATCAGTGGGCCATCGATCTTCGATACTCTAATCCATAGATGATCTACATCTTCTCGAATTCCATGGACATAGCATAAGGAAAGACGGCCTTCATCAGTTTTTTTCGTGCTGGAGTCTCGCCAGCTCGTCTGAGTACGCTCAGGACTACTCTTAGGCATTAACTGTAGGATATGTGCGTGTAAATGCATCATCATCCTATGTTAGATACCGGATGTTGCTTTCGTGTCTTCCTTCCGTGTGGATAAGAACACGCTGTCTCGCCTCTCTATACCTTTCCTTTCGACTTCTCTAGTACAGTTCTACCTATACCTGTCTGGCAATGGGTTTCTTCACCTTCACTTGGCCGTTTGCACTTGTCAAGGCAACCCCACTTTAACGCTTTTTGGACTTATGTTTTCCATTGCGACTTCGTCTTCTCCCTCGCTACCTCAGTACCCTCATGCACGCCTCCATCAACACTGCGTCTATATTTGAAGTGCGATGTCGAGCTCGTACTTACCCTGCAGCGACCCCTATATGTACCCTGGATCACGGTGTGCCCCCGAGATCGTGTCGCTGGGAGTAGGGAGTGGTAGCGATACCGAAGTGCTCGAAGCGCCTCTAAGGTACCTGCGCCTTATATCATACTACTTCAATGATCGGTAAGTTTTTATCATCGCGTCATTCAGCACTTCATCGTGGGGGCATCCACTGCACTGTTATACATGTTTAACCTTACAAAAGCACACTGACATACCCCAGTCTACATGGAACATCAGAGTTCTTCATCGTTCCCAATAGCTCGCCCTTTCTCTTCCGCATCTTTCTGAAATTCCTCAAAACCGGTAACCTCTATCGTCTGGACTCAGATGAGACGACGGGTCGACGTTTCTCTTTCGGCACACTTATCAACATTTTTGAATTCGCAAAAGACTTTGAGATCGATACATTGCGCAACGCAGCCCTGAACGAGTTCTTTCTCCGCATTGTCGACAATCCAGATCGACTGCCGTATAAGTATATCTCAGACATATACGAGGCCACCAGCTCGGACTCATCTCTTCGAAGTCTCATCGTCGATGTCATCGTGTACATTGGAACGAAGCAGGAAATGAAAGAATGGAAGGACGACCTCCCAAAAGAATTCATGATGAACTGCTTGACTGCCGCAAACGAGGATGAGATTGTGCCGTTCTCGGGAGACCGGTCCGAAGTCGAAGTCATGGAATGGCTGAACGAGATGAAAGGGAAGCTGTGTAACTTGTTCCATGTTCACGATCTCGGGCCGGAGCCGGAATCGCGACAGATGAGACCTTTCGTAAAGAACAGGAAATCAAGGTTGGGGAAAAGGGCGAGAAGGAGGCAGGAGGAGGAGACAGCTCGTGAAGATTCAGATGAAGAGGGAGAGATGGACCCAGAGAGACAAAAGTTGGCTGATGATGACGCTGCCGAGAGAATGAGGTATCTGATGGAACCTTTGCCTGCCAGGGCAAGGTATTAGGTCTCGTCCTGCTGCATGTTCTCCTTGCGGATATCTTCAGCCTGCACCACTCAAATTCAGACACCATCAGCCCAGCCTACGAGCACACTACTGCCCACCAACATCAACTAGACTATCAAAAGCCCCTTGCCAACATGAAGATTGTGCTCGCGACTCTATGCCTTAGTATATCCACTGTAAGTAGCTTCCTGTTCTCTCTAGCTATCTCATAGCGTTCATACCAATCTGTACGAACAGGTCATGATCAACGCAGTTGCAATCCCCGAGGAGAACGGCTCTTACACGAGTCTCGCCGCCCGATGGTCCCTGGACGATCTGGTCCTCGTCAACATGACGGTGTATGATCCACGATTTCCTGGCGTCACATTCACAGGTGATGCAAAATCTGTGAACCAACAGATGGGGCATTTGAAACCCGGCGATTTTCCTGATCTTTTCGAACCTTCTGAAGCACGCTCACTGGCAAAGTGGTCTACTGTAGGTCTTTAATGTTTCGCCCTTCTGCTATTTGCGACATACACTAATGTCATGGAATAGCTAAACTGCAATTATGGAACGGATATCTTAGGCCCTAAGTCCTGTCATAATAACCTCGGTTACCTGAGGGCACTCAACCGTGCAAACTGCTGTGTGAATGGCGGGTTGGGAGCATGTGCACGAGTAGCCTGCTCAAATACGTGCGGGAATTTCTTGTGTAACAAGGTATGTTGAATCCCTTACTTGTTCGGGCTCCTTATCATGACTCTTCCAGACAAATAGCCAATTCTGTGCTTCTTGTCGAGATATTTCGACCGATCTACAATATATAAAGGACCACTGTGAGCATGCTAAAGTTGCCACGGCTAGTGGCGCAAGAGACTTTGACACGCACTTCGTTGAACAGAGTGGTACCAATGGTTGTTGAAGCTTGACTACAGCAACTGATTTTGAACGTATGAAGCTTTCCCCAGATCTACGACGGTCTGGGGAGTATGTACTTCTTCTATAGAAATTAAACAAAGCGAACGTCTGCTTGCTCACAAATGAAGCGGCGTCACGTCTGTTCGGTCTCCTTTAATCACTATTATTCTTCCATGGCTTACAACTTGCGCTCAGGTTACTCGTAAGTGACGGCCGGCCCACCAGGCAATTCATCAAGCCATCCATCGACCGGCTCTTTCACAGCTTGCGGCACCCCGCACTTTGTCGACACATCAGCACCCTGAGTCGTCAGTCCAGTACAGGTGTTTCCAAAGCAGCGTTGATCCATAGCCTTTTGCAGCGCGCCGTCTTTCCAGCCAAAGACATAGTCGCCATGTTGGCCATAGCCAGTTCTATAGTGTTTTTAGCATCGTTTTCCCTACTATCTTCGCAGATCACTCACGCGTCACCCATGCTGTACACGAAAGGCTGCGAGCCGTCATCAGGCCAGAGAGCCGCATCATTGAAAGGGGTGGTGTCCCACATGACTTCGTACATGAGTTGTGGCATATGTATGGGGTGTGTCGCTGGGCAGGGACCGTTGGACTCGAAGGAGCCAGTTGTTGGGTAAGCGACGTGGTCTTTGTGGTTGGGGGAATCGAGGTTCTTGCCATCCCAGCATCTATGTTCAACATCAGCATCGAAAACAAGGATACGTAGGAAGGATGAACGAACGTCGGAAACGTAATAGTCGTCCGAATTCCACCGCCACACATCTTTGGTGGCAGTCCCGCAGTATCGAATTCTCCAATACATGGCGCGCCACCGAAGGGATCCTGTTCTTTGTTCGTAAAGCACCGATGGCAAAGCTGCTTTTGTTGTCCCTCCTGGACTCTCAATCCTGGATCACCAACCAACATCCTGAAGCCTTTGGGGAAAGCTGTGACGGTGCTCTTCCCATCGTATGGCGGAATGTAGTACACTGTAACGCCTTCTCTACCCTGAAGGCCCAAATTAACCATCTGAGGGACGCGTTGGAAAGTACCGTTGCGCGCTTTGAAGTATAGGTTTGCGGTCCAATAGTTTGAGAGGTCTTCAGCGAAATCACAGGTTGTGCATGTGGCTTCCGTGCTGGGATCGAGGTCGAGCGGTGGCATAGACACGTTGAAGGCATTTCCACCCACGATCTGGTCTGGATAACGGTGTGCCGGGTTAGTTTAGGATTCGTGTAGAGCCCGCAGGTGGATGCTGCTTACGCATGTGTGCTGAGGGTGCAACGCCAGGCTGAACAAGTGGGTCGATGCGATCGTAAACTAATTGAGAGCACTGGAAGCGCAGCATTGCAGCTGTCGCAAATTGGCGCGCTTTGAGGTTGTGAGCTGGCGAAGCTGCGACATTGTTGAAGAAAGTGGTAAGTGCAAGCCCAAGTGAGGACCAGTACATGGCGACGATCAAATACCGTGAATGACTTTAACAATTACGGATGACAAAAACGTAAAATACAGATGTGGAAGTTCAGATGCGTACTCTTGTACCGCATACGCCTACCAATATATAAGGGGTAACGTCCATAGCAAGGTCTCCACATGGAACTCACCCCACATCATCTTCACGGTTCGCCATGTCGAGTAGTTTCGTCGAAGGATTGTAGCCTGTAGAAGGTTCCAAATCCAACTGCCGTACATGAGTACGTTGATTGCTTGTATACAATATGAGAATTGACCAATCAGATCCTGGCAAACATCCTGGCGGACACCCGACAGAGCGAATACCAAGCAAGGATGAAAAGACACGCAACGAATAGAGTGCTGAGCTCCCTCGAATCCTTGGGGTCAAGTGTGGGATACATGGGGCCCATGTGCTTATACTAGTGGTTTGCTGTAACGCTATGAGGTCCTGGGATGGGGCGGAATATTCCTGGCTTCGCATGTTCCACGACCCACTATACGGGGCCCATTGCAGAGGACTCGCGGTCAAATTTCAGGAGTCCGTTTTGATAAGCTGTTTCATAGTCCTTAAGTAGGCAGTACACCGAACCAGAAAAAATAGTAATAGACTATCACTTGAATCCAGGCAGTGGCGTAAAGCATCATCAGCAAGCCTAGGATGGTAACTGGGTATTGAATTGACATAGAGAATTCCATTTGTATATATCAGCTGAATCTGCATACAATTTACCAGCCCTCACCGGGCTTCCTTGCCTGTACACAGTTAGCGATAGTCCTCGACTTCTCAACATAAACTCACCAGCAATGCGCCCTTTCCACCCAGCTCAGCCTCCAGACCGTCTGGGTATGTCTTGGGAGCACTGAGCTTGTCGGGGTATACGGTGCCAACAGCTGCGCAAAGTCCAAAGACGGTAGCGATGAATGTGCCCATCAGGACGAAACCCCATTGGGGACTGAAGTGGTTGTAGTCGTGCAGGGCTAGTACGCCGAGGATATCGTTGTCCTCGTGGCAAGGCTCGCCATAGTTGCGGCGCTCCTGCTTGTCCCAGTAATCACCGTATGGGTCGCGGTTTCCTCGCTTCTCAGCAGGAGGGTTGATGTAGCCGCCATTCTATCACTATCAGCACTACGCCCTTCATTGCTTGCATATAATTCGGAGGCGTACTTGGTTCGGGTCAGCAAGCTCGACGGCGCTCTTCTCGGCATCGGTAAGGGCGGTTCGGATCTGGATGAATTGGGGTCGTGGGCGTGCTACGGCGGGGACAATGGCTCGAGCCAGCGGGCGGGCCGCTACAATGCGCCTGGGAAGCATGCTGGGGTGCAGTGAGTACCTCTGCGATACAGGTGCTCGGTGTCTGCTTACGTTGTGGCGCTATTCCGGGGGTTGGTGGATATGAGTATTGGTGTGTCGTTCGCGATGAGCTCAGTTGCGGCACCCCGGTAATGCTTGGCGGAGAAGTGGGTCCAACTGCTCTGCGTACTACCACAATCGGTCATGAATATGTAGCACGAAAGGCGTCTACGCGACCGAAGAGCCTGACGCCTGCCTGGGAGAATTTGCGGAGACTTTAGACAGCCACAATCACAGCATCCAGAAGTGTAGATACTACCATCTTGTTGTATTTCACGTCGAGGGGATAGCATGCGCGCCCGTGCCGGTACTTAGCGTGTGATCCCTACCAAACATTATCGCCGGCTCTGTTTTTAACATCTCACGACATCGACACATTACAGCATCATCCCAACGCGAACAGATATTTAAAATCTGACCCCTTCACCGCTATCAGCACGCGTCAGGCTATCTTGCGACTCCGAATTTGAGCTGATATATGTCGATTTGGCCGCGCGCCGGGTGGTCTCCAGGCTCCCCAGGCCGCCTCTTTCGCCCTTCCTGAATGGAAGAAGTTACCGCCGCGGATCGCGACATCGACTCCATTCCACCACGCGACTCGATCGACGCCCACGACGCATCCGACAGCACACAAAATGGAGACAGCATCGAGATTGATAGCGCAACTGTGATCAAGGACGAGGATCAGCTGGCGCCAGTAAATGGCGATGATGGTGGCGTCATTGAGCGCCCGACAAAGCGGCGGAAACTCGAAGATGCCACACCGCGTCGCTCAGCATCACGCGCCGTATCGCCGCCCTGGAAGTCTTTCGTGGCTGATGGGCCCACGACTGTGTTCGAGAATGGCGTCAGAAAGTCGTCGCGTGTAAACAAGGACACTGCACCGCCGACGCCAGAGCCTGTAAAGCGGAATTCACGACCGGCTAGTAAGACGACGCAAACGAATGGCACCCCTAAGAATGGTGTCAAGCGGGAGTCGCGCAATGGCTCAGGGCCCATGTCTGTCCCGAAAGGAAAGACGCCGTCCACTATCACGAAGAAGGCTTCTGCACAGTCCTTGGTAACCCCGGCGCGCAAATCTGAGCGCCAGAGGAAGCCATCTGGACTTGCGACAACATCCCCAGTCGCATCGCCAGCACTTCAAAATGGGTCGCCCGAAGGCACGCGCAAGCGGGTCGGACGCTCTCGGAGGGGCGCTCAGGCGCCCACTGACGATCTAGGTGACGAACCCGTGGACGATGCCGAAACCAATGGACATGACCCCTATGCCGGCCTTTATGGATCGCCCGACGACTCGAATCCGGCAATGCCCGCCCCTCGTCTTCGCCTGCGACTGCGAAAGCCCGACCCTCCGAATCGACATCCCGCACATGCCCCGCCCAAGTCAGAGTACGCATCCCTCGAAGAGTGGTTAGGGCAGGACGACCCACTAGACGGCGAAGAGGCGCTCAGGACAACACAAGAGAAGGCTGAGGAGGAGGCCGAGCGTCGCTTACAGATCGTCGAAGCTGCTGAGCATGGAGTTTTGAGCCAGACACGATGTAGTGTGTATGCACCTGAAGCAGCCCCAGAACCGCCTCCACAGTATGGTCATTGGGATCACGTGGTGGCGCATGCTCTACACTTCGGCAAGCTGCTGAAAGAGGAAAAGGTGGCACATCGGCGGACGGCTAAGATCCTGGCTAGGGAGGCATATGACTTCTGGAAGAACAAGTTCAAGCGCAAGAGTCAAGATGAGATTGAACAAGAAGAAACTGAGCGACAGGTGACAAGGTACAAGCAGCTTGTGAAAGATGTCAAGGACGCGTGGGGCTTGGTCAAGGTTGAGATCGATAAAGAGCGTGTGGCCAAATACGAAGAGGAGCAGTTGCAGCTCGGACACAAGGCTATGGATGACATGTTCAACCAGGCACAAGAGATTCTGGGTGGCCGTAATGCGGGCGATGGCGCATCTTCCCTGGTCAGCGAAGACCGCGATTTCGATGAGATGGAATCTGAAAGCGGGGTGTCGCACGCCTCAGAACAACAACACGACGATGACATTATGTCTTCCAGCTCCGATAGCGAACAAGAAAACGAACAGGATGAAGATGCGAACCTCACAGCCGAACAGCTACGCGAGAAATATGGACAACTTCCCGATATTCCAGAGAGTAGCTCCGAAGCTGAAGCGAACTCAGAAGATGACGACGATGAGCAGGCTGATGCGGAAGAGGGTACTCCTGCGCCAACGCCAGACCCTGATCTTGAAGACGAAGATACCAGCGAACCCCCCGAAAATACTTTCCAACATACCAACGGCTTCAATGACAACGAAGAAGATGAGGAGAAGAAAAAGCCAGGTTACATCGACCCTGCTACGATCGAACTTGATCAGGTTGATGATGCTTTGCTAGATTCTGAAGACGACAAGGGCTCAGAATCCGGTAGCGAGGCTTGGTCAAGCAACGAAGGCTCGGGAAGTGACGACGATGGTGAAGAAGCAGGCGAATCGGAAGATGACGATGATCAAGAGAGCGAGGAAGAAGAACTGGGCATGATGGGCTTTTTGGCACCTAAAGACATCAAGAAACTGAAAGAGGCTGCCAAGACCACGATTGACGACATGAAATCAGAAGAATCGTCCCCCCAAATAGAACAGCCAAACGGTCATGCTCCGTCGCCTGCGGAAACCACTGAAGAGAAGCCTCGTGTGAACGGCCATGATTCCGTCGCTGAGGTAGATGAGCCACATGTCAATGGGGACACTGCGGCACAGCCGGCTCCTTCCATCGAGATTGCTGAGTCAACTCCAATGGAAGATGTAGTACGATCCAAGAGTGCTTCTAGATCTCGGCACACGTCTTCTCCACCAAGAACCGAGGTGCCGTTCTTGCTACGCGGTACCCTCCGAGAGTACCAACACGACGGACTAGATTGGCTAGCGAATCTATACGAGTCTGATACTAACGGTATCCTCGCAGACGAGATGGGTCTAGGAAAAACTATACAGACGATCTCGCTCCTTGCATACCTTGCTGTTCGTCGCGAAATATGGGGTCCGCATCTAGTCGTAGTGCCCACTAGCGTCATGCTCAATTGGGAGATGGAGTTTAAGAAGTTCTTGCCAGGCTTCAAGATCTTGACGTACTATGGCGACATCAACGAGCGAAAACGAAAGCGCTCAGGCTGGCGCAACACTGGAAAGGACATGTACAATGTTGTCATTACTTCATACCAGCTCATCCTCCAGGATGCAGCAGCATTCAAGATGCGGCCCTGGCGCTACCTGGTGCTCGACGAAGCCCATAACATCAAGAATTTCAAATCACAACGATGGCAGACCATGCTTAACCTTCGGACAGAGCGGCGGCTCCTGTTGACCGGTACGCCTTTGCAGAACAATATCGACGAGCTTTGGTCGTTGCTGTATTTCTTGATGCCAGCTGGATTTGCTGGAGAGGGTCGCATCGCGGGTCTAGAAGAATTCACGCTAGCGTTGAAGAATCCTACGTCGCAGATTCTCGACCAGGGAAGACAACAACTCGACGCAGAAGCGCAGAAGGTGGTCAAACGGCTCCATGAAGTACTTCGGCCATATCTGCTTCGACGACTGAAGTCGGAGGTTGAGAAGCAAATGCCTGGAAAATATGAGCATGTTGTCTACTGTAAGCTTTCTAAGCGGCAACGACAGCTTTATGACGGATTCATGGGCCGTGCTTCGACCAAGGAGATCTTGTCCTCCGGAAACTACATGTCGATTATCAATTGCTTAATGTCATTACGAAAAGTCTGCAATCACCCCGACCTGTTCGAAACGCGAGCTATTGTAACGTCCATGGCTATGCCCAAGTCGGTTGCCGCTCAGTACGAGATCAAGGACTTCCTCATTCGGAAGCGCTTGCAAGAGGGCATGGAAGACAAGCAAGTAAACTTAGACGCTCTGAATCTGGTATTTGCGCGACGGGAACAGACTCAATTAGGCCATGCTCGACGTACCTATCCTATTCGTGCCACACGGCCTCTAGAAGACTTGATTGAGCGCCAAACACGGCGCATCAACAAACCGACCGACAAGGGTACCTCCCCACTACAATCGACCATGGCAGCCATGGCCAAGCGAGAGCAAGTGGCTGTTCGAGATCACCTGCAAACTTGTCTTAATCTCACTCGCGCTCGTACTCAGTTTATGCCTATATACGGAAAGGACATTGTCGAGGCGGTCACCGTTGATTGGCATGATTTCACGTTCGGGGCTATCACAGAAGGAAAGAAGGTACCTAAGCCGCTCCTGTACCGAACGCACCACACTACGCATCCGAATTATCATGGCTTTGGCCAGGCGCAAATGCAACCGAAGCAAGAGGAGGCAATCCATTACGACATTGTTCGCCAACACCATGGCCTTCTCGGCTTCAGATCACCACGCTCCCATCGTGTGTTGTCACACTGGCACGATCAACAAATTACACACTTCCACGACATGATCCCTACATTGGAACAGCGTGCTGAGGCCATGGAGCCTCTCATCACTCGCTTCACATGTGTTACACCTGCTGTTGCAGCGGAGGAGCTTGCTCCTCTGACCTTGTCCAGACGCGGTGTTCAGCTAATCCAATCGTCGGAGGCAGCACATGAAAAAGATCCCTTCCATGCTTCACGCATTAGACAATCCATCGCCTTCCCAGACAAACGTCTTCTTCAATACGACTGTGGCAAGCTTCAGCGTCTTGCAACGCTACTACGAGATCTGCAAGCTGGTGGTCACCGTGCGCTCATCTTCACGCAGATGACAAAGGTTCTCGATATCCTCGAGCAGTTCCTCAATATCCATGGGTATCGCTATCTACGTCTTGACGGATCTACCAAGATCGAACAGCGCCAAATTCTTACAGACCGCTTCAATACCGACCCTCGCATTCTATGCTTTATCCTGTCATCCCGATCTGGTGGTCTCGGTATCAATCTCACAGGTGCTGATAGCGTCATCTTCTATGATCTTGACTGGAACCCTGCAATGGACAAGCAATGTCAAGATCGAGCCCATCGTATCGGTCAAACACGCGACGTACACATCTACAAGTTTGTCAGCGAATACACCATCGAAGCCAACATCCTCCGAAAGTCCAATCAAAAACGTCTTCTCGACGACGTCATTATTCAAAAGGGTGACTTCACCACAGACACGTTCAACAAGGTTACCTGGCGCGACGCGCTTGACGAGAATATGGGCATCGACACTACCGACGAAGCTGGCGCAGCCATGGAACGTGTGCTCGGCGAGAAGATTGGACTCCTTGGCGACGCACGTGTTATGGGCAACGTAGAAGATACGGAAGATCGTACTGCAGCTTCCATTGCGCAAAAGGAGATTGTGGATGAAATTCAGGAAGATCAAGTCGACTTCAACGAGAGCCTCAACGCTACGAGGGCTGTCTCTGAAGCCGCAGCTACCACTAAAGCGGACGAAGATCTGGATGTTGACGGCAACGAAAAGGAACGGAGACACGTCGATGAATACATGCTGAGCTTGTACCGAGAGGAATATGGCAAAGAACCATACAGACCGCCAACGGACAGGCAGAAGAGGAATCGGAAGGGGCAGGATCCTCATGTACGGCATCGAAAGAAGAAATACTAGTAGACGGCCTTTGATTTTTAGCGAGCGTATTGAAGCGTAAAAATGTATTAATAGTTGTACAATCGTAGTAGCATTTGCATGGTCTGGCGTTTCCTCAACAGAGAGGAAGAGCAATAAGATAACTGTACATTCGCGTTGAAGTCGGATGCTGCCCGCAGATTTTGTTTCTGGTATACGCTGACCACACCAACACCCGAGGTTTATAGACCGGTCAAATGACCAGTACTGTCACATACGACCATAGGATCTTGAGATCACGGCTTCCCGTTCGCTCAGCCCTAGTTAAGCAAGATACCGGCGGATTAGTAGTCAGGTGGGTGACCACTGGCGAATCCCCGCTGTTGTATGTTTTTGCCCGCTCTCTATTCTTTTTTTGTGTCTTGCACCAAACAAAGATCAACGGCTGAGGCACTCTTAATGCAGGGCCTGCCTAGCTCTCGTTGCAGTAACAGAAATATATATCTCTCTTTTTTCTACGTTGTTAGATAGATGCAGATGTGTCTTCACTGCCACTCTGGACCGCCTCTTCCTGACCACCATCATCTGCATTGATCGCATAGTCTTCCTCTTCTCTTTCTAGATATGGCGGTGGGGCCAGTTCTTGACTCTCTTCGTCGCCTTCTCCATCTTTGGCTTCTACCCACACTCTGTTCAACTCTGCCTCGATCTCCTCTCTCCTCTTTTTCCACTCCTCCACTTTAGCCAGCCTCTCCCTCAGCTCTGCGAGTTCCTTATCCACACTCGATTTCTCAGACTGCGTACCTATGCGTTGGAAGTCCCACTCATCACCGTGATCACCCATGCCAAGAGTCAGTGTGTAATCGTGGTAACGCTTTAGGGATGCGCGGGTGGATATTGTGATTAACGCTAGAATCAATAAGTTAGTCAATGTTATATCGAAGAAAAAAAAGAGATAACTAGAGAACGTACTTATTCCCTTCGCCTTTGCGCGTTCGTAGAGCAAGCCCTCCACATCACTACTGACCGCACTTGTTCCTTCGTCCACAAACGCATACCGTGGTTCATGGTAAAGTAATCTTGCAATGCCCATTCTCTGCTTCTCACCACCACTGAAAACGTCTTTCCATACTTTCTTCGTGTCCCAGCCGCCTTCCCTGTCAGGTAGATAGCCAAGTTTCGCCTCTTCGAGGACCTGGGAAAGTTCAAAGTCGCGGCGGCCGGCATCCTTCATGTCGGCATCGGTGTGAGGGTAGATGACTTGGTCACGGAGGGTGCCAGTGGAGAGGTAGGGTCGTTGAGGGAGGAACATGATGCCATCTACGCCAATGCTACGTGGACGACTAACAAGACCACGGTATGCGGGCCAGAGACCGGCGACTATGCGTGAGACGGCGCTCTTGCCGCAGCCATTGGGACCAGTGATGAGAAGATGCTCACCGGAATGAACAATAAAGGACAGAGACTCTAGGAGTTCTTCGCCGCCCATTGGATGCAAGGCTGGGGCAACAACTGGAACGTGTTCAAGACGAATTCCGTCAAAACCCTTGTGAACTGTGCCTTGAATGTCGGAGACGGAATAAAGTTCAGGTCGCGTACCGGGCGGAGGATAGTATGCATCTGCATGAACGCGATGGAGTGTGCTGATCAATGTATAGACGCGGGATGTATAGCCGGCCAGTTCAGAGAGGTCTTTGATACTATACATCATACGACCGCCAGCGTCTGCAAGAGACAACATAAGTCGCTTGTTCGTGATGAAGTCCTTCATGCGACTTCGCTCGCGGTGTGATTTCTCGCCTCCAGGCAGCTCAGGTGTGCCTCCTGCACCGCCCCATTCAGGCAAGAAGACGGGAAGCGACGTAACGAGGTATCCGAAAGCTGACCATGAGTATTTGAGGACAAAATCTTCGAGCATATTGTACCGGATCTTGAGGCTGTAGATGCCTTCCATCCAGTGTTTAAGATCCTTGAAACCACGTTCGAGGAAGTGCTTTTCCATTTCGTCACCACCGTAGAAAGCGACTTCTTCGGCGTTTGCGATGAGACGAGAGTGCAGTGCGCGGAACTCGCCTTCTCTTCGACCTTCGACGGCTTTTAGTTTGCCAAATGGTGGAGAGAGTTTCCGTAGCACTGTCGCTGTGAGGAAGTAGTTGCTTAACAAACCAGTCAAAGCCAGAGGTCCTAGAGAACGGTAGAGCTGGTAATTGAAGACGCATAGATCCACAAACGGTTTTCCCAGGCTCGAATACAACGACGCGGCACTCGCGCAGAACAATGTCAGATCTTGCGTGATATACTGGTCTGCTCCAGCTCCTACGCCTCCATCCAGATTTTGGAGCTTGTAGTAGTTCAAGTGATCGTTCAGGTACAAGTCGTGAATGTATCTCGTGAGCCGTGTCCGGAACGCGATGGAAACCTTGCTCTGCAAGAACTTGATCATGGCATTCGTGTACGAGGAAAATGTGCCGACACCCAGCCATTGGACTATACCCCACAAGAAAGCCTTTCCATTGCCCGCGACGAGATCGCGCACGATCTCTCCATCGAGGCGCGCTACGACGAGGGAGAGATATGTCCGCAGCATGAGGAAGACGCTATGGCTGACCAACAGACCCGTCTCCTTGCTGTTCCAACGCGGTATCATGATGTTCAACAGGCTTAGAAACTGGTGTAGGAAAGCCAGATTGAGACCCGGCTTCGTTTGTGGCGGCGGCGCTTGCGGATCGCTCGACGTAGTATCAGCCATGCGGGCTGCGCGTGGGGGCTGGAGGAAAAGTCTACGATGAGCATCGAATGTGGTTTGCTTGGTGGGATGGATGACTACTTTGGACGTCGAGTCGCGGTAGGGAACGTATATTGTCCTGGAGCCGTCTTTGTTCTTGAGTCCGGAGTTCCTCCTCAGCAAGCGTCGGCCAGTCTCTTTCTCTGCGCGCCGGTTCTTGTACCATCGGGTACCTCCATATCCCGCGCCTATGATGGTGAGTAGAAGGGTGATGGTAGTCAGAAGCTTCGTGACCTTCGAAGCGCTGCGGACGCGGGACTTGAGGCGCGTCGCATAATGGTCGTAGAGTGCTAAGAGAGGGTCATGAGGCTGGCGTAAGGTGGACTGGGCGGCCATGGTTGACCGTGTACATCCTCCCTAGGAAGATTTTCATTTCCCAATCGTAAAGTCGATGGCAGAGGTCTAGTAATGGTGTACTTGGCTGGCATGTGAGTAAGTGCTATGATGCTGGCTGCGGTTTGAGCCGAGGCATGTGAACGTGCCACGTGCACTGGGGTAATCCGGGGTGTGGCTCCACAGTAGCTCATGAACACCGCCACTAATGTTATCTTCATTGTGTTCTTGAACTATACGCCGAGAACAGACCAGAATAAGCTTCACCGATGTTATAGCTTCGCAAATTCAGAAGTGTTTGATTATGATTACTATTTATCGAGTCTGACAATTACCAGCCACCTGAAAGCATGATGATTACAATGCGGACGAAAGCCTCCAATGCATCCCCTCGTTCAATTCATAACTTCATTCCGTTGGAGCACCTCAGCTTGACTCAGAGTTCCTGCTCTCGATGCCTTTGACTGTTTTGTGTAGCTCGATCTTCAACCACCTGCCTAGTATGTTATACAGATGCTCTGCTTGCTCGCAGGCCGCGCTATTCCCTCCCCAATTAGCTAGTGCCCTGACGAGTTGTTCACAACCTTGTAGCTCAAGCAATATCACCTGTCTTCTATAGTTCTGCTGCTCAAGGTCTTCAAAGTCGTAGTGTTGATGCTGAGATTGCTGCACGTACGGATCGAAGCTCTCACCCTTAATGATGCTCGGCACAGATGGAGTTGGAAAAGCAGGCTGCGAAGAGCGTAATGACTGGCTGTTGCTCCAACAAAACGATGCTGATACCAAGGTACTGGATTGGACAGGAGGGTGTACACCAGCGGCAGTCTGGTACCAGGTCAGAATCTTGGATGTTATGCTTGAGTATAGCATAGCGAGGTGTGGATCTGACGAGCAAGGACAATCAAGAAGCTGCAAAACGTTCCTTATGGCTGATTGAGAAGTCAGGAGAACAGCCTCGAACGGACCCTTGGTAAATGCCGGATGTGTATGCCTGACGTGTCTCAGAGTATCAAGGATTGAGTAGGCCGATGTATAGCAGCAATGAAAGTTGTCCATCGAGGAGTTGAAATATGGTGCCATTGCATCATTCGTCCCTGTAGCTTGACTGATCGGGCTATATGGTATGGAGACGGAAGAGACGGAACGTAGATGCTCTGCGTTCTTTGGGCCGGTCGAGTAATAGTCCATGGGGTTTATGTCATTGCCGCCTATGTATTCTCTAAGAGCTTGCCAACTAGAAGGGTCAGATTGCGCTGTTTGCTCCTCTGTGAACGGGTCTCGGAAGAGACGGTTTAATTCGATGGTCGATCCTGGTCCTGGTCGAGCTGGTTGTGTTGGTAGAACAGTATTATCAATATGGGTCGTGTCTGAATGAACGTCGCTTGCGTATGATGATTCTGGTACAGTTTCGAACTCGAAGCCTGGAGTGGCTGACAAGCTTGGTGTAGGCGACCAGTCAGAAGCCCAATTCGATGCGATTTCTAGATCCGTCTGTTGAAGGGTAGGTTCCGGTTGGAGGCTGAACAAACTGAACTCGCTGCTCCCTGGAGATAGACGCTGCTTCGCGGCTTTGACGAACGGAGTTCCGTCTGCGTTTCTCTTCCTCGTCCGGCCTGGTTTTCCGTGTTTTCTCGAAACACCATATATACATGTCGAGTTGATGACGGAGCATCGTGCACAGATCGGATGCTCTTTGCTGCACTTGACTTTTGACGCAGCGCAAGAGTCGCATGAAGCTCTGAGCTTTAGGTTGTTGATTTTCCTAGGTGTGGATGTCTTCGGTGCTGATGTAGGTGAAGACATGTTGAGTGACGTTTTTTTGTTATCGATTATGACTGGTGAACGCCAAAGAAACGGCCGTGATGCAATAGACATTATAGTCGACTATGCAGCCTCTTTCGAAGAGTGGGTGTCGAGTAGAGAGTAAGCTGAGCGTTGTACTACCAGCCATGTGTAGCCAAGTCCAGCTCTCGAGCACTCCACCGCCTTTATATATTAACCAGCATCCTACGATACTTGCCTTACCCGGATCCATCACTGTGGTGTAGGTAAGATTTAGATTTTGGATCTGCTGCATAGACCTACATCGCAGTATTACCATCTGCCATGATTAGCGCACCCGCATGTCTCAGCCCTCATACCCTGCTACCCGTCAAGCCACCTACACATGCCTCAATAAGGTCTGTTCACTGCATAACGCATGCCTGTTGGCCGCAACAGCGGCTGCAGCTATCCTGATCCTTGACTCCACGTTCTTGAGGTGTATTGGTGGGCGGGGAGGATTGCGCAGAATAGTTCATGCCTCATGCAGGTGTAAGGCGGGCTGTGCGAGAGAAAATATGTTTTGGTATCTGTGCAGACACAACGTCCAATGAGCGGCCGATGTGTCAGCCTCACTGTGCTTACAGACCTGCATAACCTACTTTTCAGCGTTTTCTGGATAGTCTGTTACCAAGGTAAGAGATCCAAAGCGGACGGCAACCGAAGTGAAGGCAGTTATGGTGGTTGTGTGTCGTTTTGAGTATTCTGAGTGCGCTCACCATTGCGATAAGCTGCCGCACCCGCTCCCCAAGTAGCGAGTACAGTGTTCAATAAGTACCGTACAGGTAACTCAAGTGCATGGCATACTTTGAAGAATAAGAAGGAACGGAAGGTATCCAGGTACCTGTGCGTTGTTCGTTCGATTGATCGATCGTGCAGTGTAGGACTGCCCTCCCTGATTTCCCCACGGCTAGCGTTCTGCTAGCCGAATTGGGCAAGCACCGCCTGCAGCTCAAAATAACTTCCCATGTCACTGGGCAGCACACCCTCCTACCGCCTGCGCGTCTCTATCATGCTCCTACAGACAGTATCCTGCATATCGCTTGAAAGCCCTGGCACACCTTCACCAAGGTGGTAAGTCTATGTGTATTTTCTGTCCACTTGCGAACGTTACTGCGCAGGGCGAAGCAATCCGTTGCTATATGCAGGTCGTGATACTGGTCCATGGATCAGATAACCTAAAGAGGACGACCTTACTTCCCAATCGAGGGTCTTGGGGGAGATTAGATGCGGCTCTGCGGATCAGGCTTGAAGAGATACGATTCATGAGTCCGTGGTGTCTGACCGTGGAGACAGGCTATCCAATCACACGTCGCATAACGGGGCTTTCCAACCTCCATACAACAAATAATCAACAACTCAGTTGACTTTGTAGTAGTTAGGAACCTAACAGCGTTACCGGTTCGTCCATAGGAGTTATCGTGGAAACTATCAATGGCCCAAAACTTGACTTCTATAGCAATAGTGCGTCCTGACCTGAATCGATCATCAGGTCAGATACATCTGAGTTGCCATGTCGAGTTCACAAATCCCATTGAGTCAACGCAAGTGGGTAGCTTCCAAAAGCATAAGCGAGCACCCTACTGTCATTCGCTCGCTCGAAGAGTCTTGACACAGCCCCAATACGCACGCCGCAACCATCTTTTGACGCCGGTTAAAAACGTGGTCAGCCAGGTTTCTATCTTGATGGTTAGAAGCGATTTCGATATTCACCAATCTCGTGAACTGCATGCATGCGTCATCTATACACGTGGGAAGCTGGTGAGCAGATAGCCATGGGTAGTGTTCAATCGAAAAAGGTAGGATAGCGGCTCTGAAATGTCCAGAGGCTAGCCAACCTGTTAACGCCTGACTTTTGAATACAGTCTTATGCAAGTCCAATCAATAACCTCAGATCACGTGTATGATCCTGACACCTTTACGCCGTGCTATGCCCGAAAGACTGACCACAGGCGATTCCCACCTGGGTGTGTCTGTTTTGCGCCATCAAGTATCGTCATTTTCAACAGTTGGATGTGCATTCAACAAGGCCGACGCTTCAGCCCTACGCCTAGCATCATCCTGCTCCAATTGAGTTTGCA